>ORJL010506220.1_pt1 | contig 12591 bp, 15 predicted proteins | sample 1779941 | NCBI WGS metagenome assembly ORJL01 (sample SAMEA104232317, study PRJEB22302) | groundwater metagenome | biome: forest; feature: aquifer; material: groundwater | place: USA | collected 2011-08-07 | depth 5.8 m
CGCCGCGTTGGCCGAACTGATACGGTCCGCGGCGAAAGCTGCGCCGTCGACGGCTCCGTAGCTCAGCTGGATAGAGCAACTGCCTTCGAAGCAGTAGGTCGCAGGTTCGAATCCTGCCGGGGTCGCCAGTCGAAGTTTAGTCGACGGGGACGGGCGAATGCGGCTCAACCGCCAGGGTGCGACAGGAATCGCCGGCGCTCTGGCTTTCGCCTTGGCGTTCGTCTCACCCCTCGACGCTTTGGCTCAAGGCGATTTTTTAGATTTCCTCTTCGGGCCCGATCGACCTCCGGCGTTCTCCTCCCACCGCTCCTGGCGGCCGATGCGAGCGCGCTCGCGGCAACCGAGGCGCGCGCCGAAGACGTCAATTCATTACGCCAAACCCGAACCCGTCGGCGCCTCCGACACGGACTCGATGTCCGGCGGCGGCTATTGCGTGCGCGCCTGCGACGGCTATTATTTTCCCCTCGTCAAATTATCGCGAATTTCCGGCCAGCAATCCTGCGAATTCGCCTGTCCGTCAGCGCGCGTGCAGCTCTATCAGGGCGCAAGCATCGAGCAGGCGCGCAACGCCAAAGGGCAGCTCTATTCAGCGCTTCCGGCGGCGTTCAGCTTTCGCGACAAGCTGACGGCAAGATGCGCCTGCAACGATCCGGCCGTATCTCGCGACTATCACCTTGCGCTGTCCCGCCGGGATCCGACATTGCAAACCGGCGATATCGTCGTCGGCGAGAAGGGCGCATTCATTTACAGCCGCTCAAACCTTGTGAGCGTCAGTCATGCCTCGCGCCACATCCGGGCGCGGCTGCGAGGTGTGTTGTCGCGCAACATCGCGCCGGGCGAGGCGCGCGACTCCCACGACGGCGCTGTCGCATTGAACAAAACGCAGCGCCCGCCAAAATAGTCGCGGCCGCACGTCTGCGGCGCTTTACACTCGAAGCTGCGCCCGCTATGTGCCGCGAGCTCGTTTATGACGGTTTTGTGACAGATCCCCGGGGGGCGAGAGCGCCATGCTGTCTTGGTTTCATGCGCTCATGCCGAGAGAGGAGCGCTTCTTCGATCTTTTCGAGCGGCATGCGGAGACGCTCGTAGCCGGATCCCACGCCTTGCGCGAGTTGCTGAACGGGGGCGACCGCGTGCTCGTCTGCAGCCAAGAAATCCGCCGCCAGGAGCATGAGGCCGACGCCATCGTGCGCGAAGCCCATCTCGCCGTTCGCCGCACATTCATCACGCCGTTCGACCGAAGCGACATCCGTGACCTGGTCACCGCAATGGACGACGCGATCGACCAAATGCATCAAACGGCGAAGGCGACGCTGCTCTATGAGACGCGCGAGTTCGAGCCCGGCATGCGTCGCATGGGCGATATTATCGTCCAGTCGGCGGAACTCACGCGCCACTCCATACCATTGCTGCGCGTGATGCGGCAGAATGCCGGCAAGCTCAACGCTTTCAGCGAGGAGATCACCCGCATTGAGGACGAGGCCGACGCCATTCACGATCAGGGCTTGAAGGAGCTGTTTCTGGCGCACCGCCACAAGGACCCGATGGCGTTCATCGTCGGCGCGGAAATCTACGGCCATCTCGAAAGAGTCGTCGACGGCTTCGAGGATGTCGCCGACCGGGTCGCCGGCATCGTCATCGAGCATACTTAGGGACGACGCTTGCAGAACTTTTCATTGTATCTCATTGGGCTTATCGCGGTCGCTCTGATCTTCGATTTCCTGAACGGTCTGCACGACGCCGCCAATTCCATCGCGACGATCGTCTCAACCCGCGTTCTACGTCCGCAATTCGCAGTGGCCTGGGCCGCCTTCTTCAACTTCATCGCCTTCCTGTTTTTTGGGCTTCACGTGGCGCAAACTGTGGGCGCTGGCATCATCTCGCCCGATATCGTGGATGATTTCGTGGTGTTCGGCGCGCTGATGGGGGCGATCGTCTGGAATCTGATCACATGGGGATTGGGCATTCCCTCCTCGAGTTCGCACGCCCTCGTCGGCGGCCTCGTGGGCGCCGGCGTGGCCAAGGTCGGCGCTTCCGCGATCGTCTGGAACGGGCTGCTCAAGACCAGCGTCGCGATCGTATTGTCGCCGGCGCTCGGATTCGTCCTGGCGCTCGCGCTGATCCTGCTCGTGTCCTGGATCTTCGTGCGGAGGACGCCGGGCGGCGTCGATGCGCTGTTTCGCATCCTGCAATTCGCCTCAGCTTCCCTTTATTCGCTTGGCCATGGCGGCAATGACGCGCAGAAAACCATGGGGGTGATCGCGGTGCTCCTCTATTCGCACGGGACGCTCGGCGGCGAGTTCTACGTGCCCTTTTGGGTTGTCATCGCCTGTCAGGCGGCCATGGGGCTTGGAACCTTGTTTGGCGGATGGCGGATCGTGCGCACAATGGGATCTAAGATCACCCGCTTGACGCCGGTGCAAGGGTTCTGCGCCGAGACGGGGGGCGCTATCACTCTGTTTCTCGCGACGGCGCTGGGCGTTCCGGTTTCGACGACGCATACGATCACCGGCGCGATCATTGGCGTGGGCGCGTCGAGGCGCGTGGCGGCGGTCCGCTGGAATGTCGCGAAGGACATCGTCGTCGCCTGGGTCATCACCATGCCGATGGCCGCCTTTTTCGCCGCGACCTTCTACGCGATTGCGAGGTTCGCGGCATGAAGCCGGCCAAAGCCAAGAAGAAGCGCGTCGGCGCGGGTTCCGTTCTTCGCACGCAATACGCGGCTTTACCGTGGCGAATCAACAATGGGCGCGTGGAGATCATGCTGGTCACCTCCCGCGACACAAAGCGCTGGGTGATACCGAAGGGCTGGCCGATGAAAGGCCGCAAACCGCATATCGTCGCGGCGATCGAAGCGGTGCAGGAGGCCGGCCTCATCGGCAAGATGGACAAAGCGAAGCTCGGCGATTTCGGCTATGAAAAACGCCTCGACAGCGGCGCGACCGTCGACTGCCGCGTCGAGGTGTTTTCTCTGCGCGTACAAAGGCAGCGCAAGAAATGGCGCGAGAAGAAGCAGCGCGCCACCCGATGGTTCGAGTGCGTCGTCGCCGCCGGACTCGTCGAGGAGCCTGAGTTGCGCGCCTTGATGCTGGGCTTTGGCGAAGCGCTGTCGCAGCAAAAATCATAGAGCGAAGGCCCCGCGTCGATCGAGGGCGTCACGAATCGGCGTCGCCGGTCTGATGTAACGCTCCGGCCGATGACAGAGGCATGCAGGCGTATGGATGACGTTTCGTCCGATCGATCTGCGGAAATCCCCCGTCGTCGCCGATCCGTGCGGCGTGTCTCGCCAGTGGGCGGCCGAACCGCTCCGGGCAGGCGCCGCCGCATCCAGCTTCGGCAGCGCTTTCGGCGCCTCTGCAATCGGCGTCATGAATCCTGAGCGAAGGGACGAGCAGTTTGCAATTCCTGCGGCAGGCTTCGTCCGAGGCGCCGTCGCCCGTCGCCACGACATTTGTCGCCTCCATGGATGGCTTGCCGGTCTCCTGAATGAAAATCCGCGAAAGATCCCGCGGATCGAATTTGACCGCCACGCGTTCGCGCCCTTCTCGATGCAGCCGCGCAAGCCCCGGCGACCAGAATGTTTCGCCAAGCACGCGGACGCCGTCTGAACTGAGGGCGCAGAGGGCGTCAGGCAGAAGCGACAGTCGAAAGCGCATGCAATCTTGCGGCGGGCGCAATGGCGCCGCCGCTTCGGCCTCCCGCCAGCCGTCGAGCGGCGTGCGTCCCGTGTCTTTGTGCGGACGATGGTGATAGTCATTGACGAGGCCATCGCCGACCGCGAATTCCACTTCGCGAATGTCGCGTGCGAGCGCGCGTCGCAGATGACGCGGCGCACTGGGAGTCCAGCTGACGCCATTGGCCTTGGCGATGGCGACTTTGCCGAACCGGCCGCCGAACATATGCGTGGCGCGCGCGCCAAAAACGCTTGAACTGATCGATTCGGACGCCGTTGCGATTCCCTGATCGCGCCAGGCGCGCGCCAATTGGCGAAACCCAAAAATGCTTTGCGGGTCGATGGCGATGGTCTCGGGGAGCCCAGCGGCGGGCCAATCGCCAGTGAGTCCGCGCTCGTTCATCCAGCGCGCCTTGTCGCAAACGGCGTGCAGCAGACACAGGCCGAGCGAGACGCGCGACGGCGGCGCCAGCGAAAGATGAAAGCCGGCGACCATGCGCGTATTGGCGTCGATCGCCAAAGTCAGCCATGGATAGCCTGTTTCGCCCGTCCGCTCGTCGACGACATAGTCTTCGATCTTGGCGTGATCGAAGTAAACCATCTGCAGCGGCCGTTCCGGAATGTCGCTCAACCGCATTTGAGCCATTTCCCGCGAGCCATATCCCAATCAGTTCCCGACGCTGGACGCGCCGCGACCCTCGAAGTCTCGCAGACGCTGACGAATCGTGCGCCAATTCGGCGGCGCCAGCAGCTCTTCGCTGCAGCGCTGGTGAATGTCCTGCACCAGCGCTCTGAATCTCGGCCGAAGCGCGTGCGAATAATGGGCTTTGATCGCCTCCCGGATGAGCTGCTCGCGGCGCGGGTCGAGACAGCGCGCGCCTTTCGGACGGCCCACCGGGCGTGTCCAGGGAGCCGTGATGGCCCCGCAGGTGCGAAAGGTTTTCATCATGCGATAGGCGGTCGCGCGACTGACGCCCAAATCCTTTTTGAGCTCCTCGACGATCTCCTTTGAGGGCTTGTCCACGATGCCGCTCAATAGCTGGCGGAGAGAATCTTCCCGCCGCTTGCGATAATTCAACTGATGGTCTTCTTCAGAGTTTTCGCTCATTTATTTTTCTCTTTATTATACTCTTCGGGCCACCTTGTAATTTTGCTTTGCGTCAGATCCTTCCTGCTTTCTCTTGGCTCCTATCCGGGCGTGATCGTTCACGTCAAAGACATTGGTTCGTATGGAGATATCTTGCCTGTGAGGCGCGACATTTTGGCGACGCGCATGCATTCGGCCCCTGCGTCTTCGCTCTCTCTGCGGCCCCGCGGACAGGGATCGTCCCAACTCGAGGGAGATCAAGTTGGGACGATCGTTCGCGCCGGGGAGGGCGGTTAAAGATTGAGGGCTCGGTTCACGGTCGGAATGAAGATTGCGAAGAGGAACACGCAGAAGGCGACCCAAAAGGCGACCCAGCCAAGTTCATTAAACGAGTGCAAAGTCTTCATCCGTTTCCTCTCCATAGACTGCGGCGGACGCTGTCGATCAGCGCTGTTTCGATTTTCAACGATTCAACTCGACGCACAATAGGTTTAACTTGCGGCAACATGTCGCAAGTTTGACTATAATCTAGTCTTAAATCATTCTAAGATGGCGCTGTTTCATATTATAATACATCAAAAGTTGATTAACTGCGCCAACAAACTCAGGTATCATTTATATACAAACTTCACGTCTCAATATTTGTAGCAATAAAATGAGATTTTAAACAGCATATGGTGCAAATTGTCGCATGCTGAATACTATACTTTGCTTGACGTGGACAGTGTTCGACGTGATAGGTTTCGCCCAGCTGTGAAACCCGCCGCGGGTTTGCGCACGCCGCGAGCGGTCATCGCGCAAGCGCTCTTTTGACCGCTTTACGCGGCGAGAGGGGCGCCTTGCGCGGCGCATATCGCAGCAATGGGAGGCCCAGCGCCAATCGGGACCGCAATTGCGTCTCGAGCCCGAAAGAGGAGAGGCAATGATGAATCAAACGACAGAAAAGGCCCTGAGCGCCGCACAAGCCGGCGAGACCGATACGATCGTGAACTTCAAGCCCGCCTACATCACCATGGGCGTGATGCTGCTGTTCTATGTCGGCATCCGAATCTATGAGCAATATTTTGGATGGAAGGCCGGCCTCGATTCCTTCGCGCCGGAATTCCAGACCTATTGGATGAATTTGATGTGGACCGAGCTGCCGCTCGAGTTCGTCGCCTTCTGCGCCATCGGCGGCTATCTCTGGAAGACGCGCGACCGCAACATCGACGCCGTCGCGCCGCGCGAGGAGATGCGCCGCATCTTGACGCTCATCGGCTGGCTCGCGGTTTACGCCTTCTCGGTCTACTGGGGCGCCTCCTACTTCACCGAGCAGGACGGCACCTGGCACCAGACGGTCATTCGCGACACCGACTTCACGCCGAGCCATATCCTGGAGTTTTACCTCAGCTATCCGATCTACATCATCTGCGGCTGGGGCGCCTTCATGTATGCGCACACGCGCATCCCGCAGTTCGCCAAGCGAATCTCGCTCGCCTTCCTGATGTTCTTCGCGGGGCCGTTCATGATCTTCCCGAACATCGGCCTGAATGAGTGGGGACACACCTTCTGGTTCATGGAGGAGCTGTTCACCGCGCCGCTGCACTGGGGCTTCGTGTTCTTCGGCTGGTTCGCGCTCGCCGTTTTCGGCGTCGCGCGCCAGGTGCTCGATCGCGTGATCGAACTCAGCAAGGAATACGAGAAGGACGCGCTCGCGCTCTAGATCACGCTGCATTTTGGCGTCATCGCCCAAATGCAGATGACGTGATCGATTCCAAAACTTAGAGCGCGCTTTGCGCGAAAAACCGGGTTCCACTTTTTCACAGCGCGCTCTAACGCGCGTCAACCTTCGCGCGTCAACGCATCGAAAATGGAAAGCGGCCGTCTCCCAAACGGCGCAGGCCGGACGGGCCGCCGCTTTCCTTCAGCAAGATCAATTCGAGAGAGGAAAACATGTCGGCATCAACTGAAACAGGCTCGCCGGCCGGCAAGACCTGGAAATCGAAAGAAGAGTTTCTCGGCTGCGTCATTCTGACGGACTGGATCCTGCTGGTGATCCTGTTCGCCGTGCTGCTCGGCTCCTTCCACATCCACTATATGCTGCTCGCTGGCGACTGGGATTTCTGGATCGACTTCAAGGATCGGCGCATGTGGCCGACGGTGACGCCAATCGTCGCCATGTGCTTCGCCGCGGCCGCGCAGTCCTTCTTCTGGACGAGGTTCCGGCTGCCGATTGGCGCCACGACCGTCGTGCTCGCTCTGCTGATCGGCGAGTGGATCAACCGCTATGACAACTTTTGGGGCTGGACCTTTTTCCCGATCAATCTGGTGTTCCCGTCGGCGCTCATTCCAATGGGCTTCTGGCTCGACATCGTGCTGATGATCTCGGGCAGCTGGCTGGTCCCGGCGCTTCTCGGCGGCCTCGGCTGGGGTCTCCTGTTCTATCCGATCAACTGGCCGGTCTTGGCGCAATATCATCAGGCCACTGAAATCGACGGCGTGCTGCTCACGCTCGCTGACCTCATCGGCTTCAACTACGTCCGCACCGGCACGCCTGAATATATCCGCATGGTCGAGCGCGGCACGCTGCGCACTTTCGGCAAGGACGTCGTGCCGGTCGCCGCCTTCTTCTCCGGCTTCATTTCGATGCTCGTCTACTTCCTGTGGTGGAACATGGGCAAGTGGTTCTCGACGACGAAATATATCGAGATCGAAGAGGTCTAGGACGCAACGCGCAATTTCACCGGAGCCGGCGACGGCTCCGGCGACGAAAAAATCCAAGGGAGTAACTCCAGATGAAAAGCTTGAATTTGCGATCGATGGCCAAAGGCGCGACGGCCCGCGTCGTCCGCCTTTGGATATTCGGATTGGCCGTCGCAGGCGCGCTAACGACCTTGCCGGCGGCGACGCCCGCCGCGGCGCATGGCGAACGTTCGCAGCAGGCCTTCCTGCGCATGCGCACGCTCAACTGGTATGACGTCAAATGGTCGAAGACCGAGCTCAATGTGAATGACGAGATGGAGCTCACCGGCAAGGTTCATGTGTTTTCCGGCTGGCCGCAAGCCGTCGCCAGGCCCGGCGAATCCTTTCTCAACGTCGGCGAGCCGGGGCCGGTTCTCATCCGCAAGAGCGCCTTCGTCGGCGAAGTGCCGGTGCCGCGCACCTTCTCGATGGATGTCGGCAAGGACTATGAATACAAGATCGTCCTAAAAGCGCGCCGGCAAGGCCGCTATCACGTCCATGTCCAGATCAACGTCAAGGACGGCGGTCCGATCGTCGGTCCAGGCCAGTGGATCACCATCAAGGGCGACATGAAGGATTTCACCAATCCCGTGACGCTGCTTGAAGGTTCGACGATCGATCTCGAAACCTATGGGATCACTTGGACCTATATCTATCACTTCTTCTGGATGGCTGCCGCCACCGCCTGGATTCTCTATTGGTTCATGACCAAGGGGATCATCGTCCGATATTGGCAGGTCAAGGCCGGCAAGGGCCGCGAACTGATCGGTCAAGACGAAAAGCGGATCGGCGCGATCACCCTTGCCGCGGTTCTCTTGGCTGTGCTCGTCTTCTATGCCGCCGCCAACCGGGAATTCCCGCGCACGCTGCCGATGCAGGCGGGCTTGCTGACCGGCATCTCGCCGATCGACGAGCCGCGGTCGACCGTCGCCGTTCAGTTCAAGGGCGGCTCCTATACGGTGCCGGGCCGTGAATTGCGGATCAGGGCGAAGGTGACCAACAATGGCAAGGAGCCGATCCGGCTCGGCGAATTCACTTCCGCCGGTCTGCGCTTCCTCAATCCGGAAGTCTTCACGACGCGGCCGGATTTCCCTGACTATCTGCTTGCCGACCGCGGCCTTTCCGTGAGCGATCTCAACCCGATTGCGCCCGGCGAGACTCGCGACCTGGAGGTGATCGTTCAGGACGCCCGCTTCGACATCGAACGCCTGTCCGATCTCGCCTATGACACCGATAGCCAGTTTGGCGGACTGCTGTTCTTCTTCAGCCCCTCTGGCGAGCGTCAGAGAGCTGAAATCGGCGGCCCGGTTATTCCGAAATTCCAGGCGGGAGCCTCGCTCTAATCCTCCAAGCGTTGTTGCGCGCTCGCTGCGAGCGCGCAACAAAACCTTGCCCGCCCAAGTTCTTGGGCGGGCATTTTGCATGGCGATTAGGCGATCGCCAAGGCGCGCGACCCTCGAAGAACAAACACGGCCAGACGCAGCGGCGGGGCCAAGCCGTTTCTTTTAGCGCGCTGACGAAGGCGTAGGGGCGTCGTAGCGAGAACGACTACGCAGCTGCATCTATTGCAGCACCGTTTCCACGCTTGAATGGTCAAAGGCGCTCGCTCGTTTTCCGCGCGCCGCAAGGAGGACCTACTTGGAGATGTGTTGGGTTAGCGCGTTTTCGCCGCCGGAGGATCGGCGCGCATCCAGCCTTTCGGCAGCTTCATGCGGGCGGCCTTACAAAACCCCGTAGGTTCGGCGACTTTGGCGGTCTTGTCTTTTCTGCCCGAGCGGCTCTTGGCTCCTGCTGGGGGAGCATCCTTGTCGCCTTTGTCGTAGACCGTCTTGTCCTCGCAGACGTCGGGACATTTGCCGATGACGTCGGACTTGTTCTGGCCACATCCCTTGCAGGCGCATGTGGAGTTCGGAAAGTCTTCACCACTGGCCGCCCGCGCCGGCGCGACGCCCGCAATCAAAAAACCGCAGACGGCCACATAGGCAGCAACCCGGGAAACGGCCACCATATTGCTTCTCCTCTTCAAGACATCTTTTCACGATAGGAATGCGAAAACCTGGATTACACTGCGTCGCGCCGCCTTCAATGGCCGTTGAGGCGCGCGAGCCCCGCCTCGAGATCAGACTTCAGATCCGCGACATCCTCCAGTCCGATGGAGAAGCGCAGCGTCGGTCCTTCCGGAGTCCAGCGCGTCGCCGTCCTGTAAGAAGAGCAGTCGAAGGGCAGGACAAGGCTTTCATAGCCTCCCCATGAGAATCCGATGCCGAATAATTCCAATCCATCGACAAAAGCGGCGACAGCTTTTTTTGAAGTCTCTTTGAGGATGACGGAAAAAACGCCAGAGGCGCCGGTAAAGTCTCGTTTCCACAGCGCGTGGCCGGGATGCCTCGCAAGGCCGGGATGCAGCACGCGCGAAACTTCCGGCCGGTTCTCCAGCCACTGCGCGACGTCGAGCGCGGCGCGCTCCTGTTCGCGCAGCCGTAGCGCCATGGTGCGCAGCCCGCGCAAGGCGAGCGCGGCGTCGTCGGGACTGGACCCCATGCTGAAGGCGTTGAAGGTCGCGCGCAGGCGCTTCGCCCACTCCGAATTGGCCGAAACAAGCCCCATAAGGAGGTCGGCGTGGCCCGAGAGATATTTGGTGCCGGCTTCGATCACGAGGTCGCAGCCGCGCTCATGCGGCGGGAAGAGAAGAGGGGTCGCCCAGGTGTTGTCCGCGATGACACAGGCGCCATGGGCGTGGGCGGCCGCGGCGATTGCAGGAATGTCTTGAACTTCCATGCTCAGGGAGCCGGGCGACTCGACGAGCACGGCGGTCGTTTCGGGCTTCATCATCGCGGCGATGCCGCCGCCGATCAACGGATCATAATAGTCGACTTTGACCCCGAAACGCGCGAGGAGAGCGTCGCAGAAGATCCTTGTCGGCTGATAGGCCGAATCCACGATGAGCGCATGCGCGCCCGCGTGGGTGGCGGTGAGGAGCGCCAACCCGATCGCCGCAAGGCCGGAGGGCGTCAACACCGTGTCCGCGGCGCCGGCGATCTCGCTCCAGCCCTGCTCGAGCGCGCGAGTCGTGGGCGTCCCCTTGGTGCCGTAGGTGTACGGCTGCCGTAACGCCTCGAGAGCGGCGACCGTCGGGAACAGCACCGTTGAACCGCGATAAATAGGGGGATTGACGAAGCCGAAATGATCGAAGGGCGCACGGCCGGCTTGCGTCACCAGAGTGGCGGGCCTTAATTTGCGCCTTGCTTTTCTTTTTTCTTCGGACATGCCGCCTCTGACAACTCGCCTTTGCGTGAACGCCGCGCGACCGTAGTATATCCTCCGCCGGATGCCGAGCCCGCCATGATCCGCCGCACAGCTTTCGCCGTCCTCGCGGCCTTCGCCGGAGCGCTTTTCGCTCTCGGCGCCGCCGCGCAAACGGATGTCGGTCCCACGCTCGCGCAGATCATGAAGCGCGGCCATTTGACCTGCGGCGTGACCGACGCGCCCGGCTTTGCTCAACGCGACGGCGCGGGCGAATGGCGTGGCTTCGACGTCGATTTCTGCCGGGCCGTCGCCAGCGCCGTCCTCGACGACCCGGGCAAGGCGCGATTTGTTGAGCTCTCGCAAAAAGAGCGCGCTGGCGCGTTGCAGGCCGGCGCCGTCGACCTGCTCGTCAGCGCGTCCCCATGGACCCAGGCCCGCGACACCAGCCATAGGCTGATCTACGCCGCCATATTCCTGCACGACGGACAAGGCTTTTTGGTCCGACGGCAGCGCAAATCAGCTTCGGTTCAGGACCTCAACGGCGCATCGATCTGCATCGAGCAAGGCACGCCCTACGAACTTGCGGTCGCCGACTTTTTCCGGGCCCGCGAGGAGAAATATAATCCAAAGCTGTTCCCGAGCCTCGAAGACGCGGCCAAGGCCTATGACGAGGATAAATGCGACGCGCTGACGGCCGACGTCTCCACCCTGCAGATCACGCGGTCCTGCCGGACCTTGTTTCGAAGTCTCCGCGCGGTCCGCTGGTGCGCCAAGGCGACGATCAGTGGCTGAACATCGTCCGCTGGACGCTTTTCGCCATGATCGACGCAGAGGAGTTGGAGGTGTCGAAGGCGAACGCCGACGCCGCTTTGTCGTCGGAAAATCCGCAGATACGACGGCTGCTCGGCGTTGACGGCGCCCACAGCGACGATCTCGGCCTCTCTCAGGACTGGGCCTACCGCATCGTCAAACATGTCGGCAATTACGCCGACGTTTTTGAGCGCAATCTCGGGCAGGCCCCCCCCTACGCCATGGAGCGCAGGCTGAACGCTTTGTGGAACAAGGGCGGCCTGATGTATGCGCCGCCGGTCAGATAGAGGTTCCAGCCGGCGAGGGCGCGCGTAGCCTCGCCCACCAATCCGCCAAAGCCTGGCGCTCGGGCGCGATGTCTTCCGCCAGCGGCCCGGCGAAGGCGCGCCATTCGTCGCGATAATGCGGAGAGACCGCCGCGATTACCGGAACGCGCGCGGTCATCGCCGCTCGGAAAGCGTCGCAGAGCCCGCCACGCGCCGCCTCCTGTTTGGAGAACTTGCTGATCACGATCAATTGCGCGCCGTCGCGCGCCGCGCGCTCAATCGCCGCGCAGGCGAGGGCCAGCTCGCTCGTATCGAGATTGCAGGCGACCGAACCGGGGCCAAGGTCCTGCGAGATCGGATAAAAGGCGCCGGTGGCGACGTCGCGCAGCACGATGCCCGAGCGGCCCGATGAATCCGCGACGCGCGTCTGCGTCACGCCGCCGACACGCACGCCATCCCGCATCAGCCCTTCGGCGAAGGCCTGCATCAGGGACTGGATCCGAACGCTATCTTCAGCGGGCAGGGCCGCAATGCGCGTCCATCCGGTCGCGGCCGTCAGCGCGGATCCGTTCAGGACATGAGATTCTTCGCTGGGGACAGACATCGAATCCTCGCCGGGCGCGCTGAAAGAGCCTATGTTTCAGGTTGCGCGCCAGCCTCTTGTTTATCAGAGCGCAGGGCCGATTTGATAGAGAGCGTCAGATAAAACGACGTGAACCGCAGTGGGCGAACATTCACCTAAACCGCCGGCAGCTCAAGGCTCTGTGCAATCGGGGCCGATAGACGCC
>ORJL011537441.1_pt1 | contig 12588 bp, 12 predicted proteins | sample 1779941 | NCBI WGS metagenome assembly ORJL01 (sample SAMEA104232317, study PRJEB22302) | groundwater metagenome | biome: forest; feature: aquifer; material: groundwater | place: USA | collected 2011-08-07 | depth 5.8 m
ACGGGCAATGATTCCGGTAAATTTGAATGCCGCTGGGTGCACCTGGGGGTGAATAAGCCTAATCCTTGTGTTTTCACCAGAGGGATTGACCGAATGTACCTGCCTGTGGCCCATGGCGAAGGTAAACTTGTTGCCACCAGCGATTCTCTATCGGAGGAAAACATCGTCCTCTTTTACACTGATGAAAAGGGAGATATCAGCGCTGGATATCCCGATAATCCCAACGGCTCGGCAGGTAACGTTGCCGGTATTTGTGATAGCACCGGGCGTATTTTCGGCTTGATGCCCCATCCGGAGCGTCATATTCGGGGTACTCAGCACCCTCAGTGGACCAGGTCAGGCGCCCGGGAATATGGCGATGGCTTCCCGATTTTCCGCAACGCCGTGGAGTGGGCTAAGGCTCTCTAGGCAAATTGAGCAGCCGTTTCAGGTTGGCTGTCGCTGTATTGGTAATATCCTCAACCGTGGTGCCCCGCAGAGAAGCCAGTTTCTCAGCAACCAGGACTACATCGGCCGGGCCCGCCGACTGCCCGCTGCCGGTAGCATCAGTCTCAGTGAGCAGCCGTTCCCGGGGAATCCCAACCACGGCTGCCTGCAGGGCAGGGTCTGCATCGACGATAATCCCTCTTCTACCGATAGAAATATACAAACCCAGTGCAAGCCAGTCTTTGAGTACAGTCACATTACCGGTAAAGCCGTGGATTATCCCATGCAGACCGGGACCTATCTCTTTGCTAAGAATGTCCAGCATATCCTGGTGAGCTTCCCGGCAGTGAATATTAACGGGGAGACCTCGCTCCCGGGCAAGGGCTAGCTGATACTTAAGTAGCTCCTTCTGAATCTCTTTGGTCTGCGGGTTGCGGGCATAATCCAGCCCTATTTCACCGATGACGACGACCTTATCCCTGGCCACCAGTTGGTTAAAATGACGGCGAATCTCATCCGTCAGCGGCACCGCATTCCAGGGATGAATACCAACCCCAGCCAGTACCCCTTTGTGAGATTGAGCTAGACGGATGGTCTCCTCCGAAGCCTCCAAAGTCTCTCCCAGGCTGACGATGATATCAACACCCTTGGTTATGGCTTGTTCCAGCACCTTTTCCTGCATTTCAGGTTGGTAACTTACCAGGTGGCAGTGACTATCCGAAAAAACCATATCGTTGCCCTCCACACTTTATTGAGGCTATCTTATCATTGTCCTGTTTCACTTTCAAAGTCTTGTATCAAGTGTCATTCTGAAGGAGTCCCGATTCCATCGGGATGACGAAGAATCCGCTCTCGGAGGGGGTATAGAAAGGGGGTAAGGTTACTTATTAAGCTATTACCCCGAATGTTGACATGACAGGCAGAAATATGCTTGAATTAATAAGCGGTAACCGAATACCGCATCATTGCACCACAGATACCACTTTAGCCCACTATCATAATGAAAGAGGATAGTTTTTCTAAAATGAAAAGGGTTTACGTTAAGGAAGAAGTTTGTATTGCCTGCCACCTCTGTGAAGTCCATTGCCAGGTGGAGCACTCAGCATCGAAAGACCCGATTAAGGCATTCAATAGGGGACAGGCCCCGCCTATGTCGGGCGCTCGGGTCGAGGAACGAAAGCCGGTCTCCTTTTCGGTTAGGTGCTATCACTGCGAAGAGCCAGCCTGCGTCTACGCCTGCCTTAGCGGAGCTTTACAGAAGAATCCCCTGAGCGGCGTCGTTACCGTGGACACCGAAAAGTGTATCGGTTGCTGGACCTGTATACTGGCCTGTCCGTTCGGGGCTATAAAACAGGATACTATCCGGGGGAAAATTTCGAAATGTGACCTTTGCCCGGGGCAGGCTGTGCCGGTATGCGTCAGTAATTGCCCCAACGAAGCACTGATATACGCCGAGTCCAAAAACGATGTTTCGGGTCGGTAAGTTTAAAATGAAAATTATTGCCATAATCGATTATGGCGCCGGTAATCTGCGCAGCGTGGTTAATGCTGTCACCCGGCTGGGCTACCAGTCGAAGATTACCAGCAGCCCCGGTGAGGTACTTAATGCCCAGGCAGTCATTCTGCCCGGGGTAGGTGCCGCCGGTGACACCATGCAAAATCTCGAGAAGTCGGGGATGGTTGCTTCCATTGCTCAGTTTATTGCTGAGAGGCGCCCTTTTTTTGGTGTCTGTATCGGATTACAGGTTCTGTTCAGCCGTACCGAGGAGGGAGGCGGGCATGAGTGCCTCGGCATCATTCCCGGGCGGGTGCGTAAACTGCCTGCGGGACTAAAGATTCCGCACATGGGGTGGAACCAGGTCAAGCAAAGGGTAGCTCATCCGCTGTTCGACGGGATACCTGATGGCTCCAACTTCTATTTCGTACATAGCTATTACGCTGAGCCGGATGATAGCTCGCTGATAGCGGGCGAGACCGACTATGGCGTACCGATATGCAGTGTCGTAGCTAGAGACAACCTGGTGGCAACACAATTTCACCCGGAAAAAAGCGGGGAGCTCGGCTTAAAAATGTATGATAATTTTATCAAGCTGGCTCTGGCAACAGGGGTAAGCCGCTAATAGAGAGATTGTTTACTAAGAGGACAGAATGGCACAAAGCAAGGTAAAGTATCTGATTATTGGTAATTCGGCCGGGGGTATCGGTGCCGCCGAAGCGATACGCGCCGTGGATAATAAAAGCACGATAACTATCGTTTCCGATGAGCCATATCCCGTCTATTCCCGACCCCAAATCTCGGAGTATCTGGCGACAGGGCATCCTCTGGAGAAAATGCTGTTTCGTCCGGCTGATTTCTATGACCGGAATAATATCACTACCATCCTGGGGAAGAAGGTGGCACGGCTGGATGTCGGCAAGCATACCATCGAGCTGGAGAACGGAGAACACCTGGCCTGGGGGAAGCTCCTGCTGGCTACCGGCGGTCTGCCCATTGTGCCCCGTATGGAAGGTAGTCAGAGAAAGGGAGTGTTCACCTTTACTACTCTGGATGATGCTAAAGCCATCGACCAATTCCTGAAGCAATATCCCCAGGAAAAGCTAAAAGCCGTGGTCATCGGTGGGGGACTCATCGGAGTAAGTGTCACCGAGGCACTGGTGAAGCGAGGTGTCGCCGTTACCATCATCGAGATGAGAGAGCGAATACTAAACGTTCTCCTTGATGAGGCAGCCTCGGCTCTGGCACATGAAACCCTTAGGCAAATTGGAGTTGAAATCATAACCGGTCACACTGTGAGCAAGATTAACGGTTCTTCAGACAGTAAACCCACCGGTGTAACCCTGGATGATGGCCAGGTGCTCCCCTGTGCCCTGGTAATAGTCGCTATCGGTGTGCTGCCACGCACCGAGCTGGCTGCCGGCGCCGGTATAAAGGTAAACCGTGGTATCGTGGTTGACCGCCACATGGCGACATCCTCTCCTGATGTCTATGCCTGTGGTGATGTGGCAGAGTCCTATGATTTTGTCTATGGTGAGAATCGGCTCGCTCCCATCTGGCCTAATGCTTACCTGGGGGGCAGGATTGCCGGCTTGAATATGGCGGGTGTTCCCACCGAATATCAGGGCGGCACCGCTATGAATTCCATGAAATACTTTGGGCTGTCTATCGTCTCTGCCGGTATGGTGAACCCCCCTGATGATAGCTACGAAGTGCTCAGTCACCACCATAAAGGCAGCTACCATAAGGTCATCGTGAAAGATGGTATAGTGGTGGGCATGGTTTTTGCCGGTAACATTGAGCAATCAGGCATCGTTTTAAGTTTGATGAGGGACAAGGTAAATGTAGCCGATTTCAAACAGGTACTGGTGGCTGAAGATTTCGGTTTTATCGCTCTCCCTGAAAAGATATGGCGACCCCGGCTGGAAGTGCCCCCTTCGGCGACAGTCATAGCGTCAGCCGCTGTCGAGCCAGCCGAGAAAGAGGTCGCCGGAGATTAGTTTTACTCGGGAGATACCAAGAATGAAAACAATTAACCAGGTAAATAACCCTCATAATGACGATAAAGTAATTGATGCCTGCTCCATCTTCGGCATGATGGATACCTCGGGGAAAAAATTCTCCGGGGAAGGTATCATCCGGGCTATTGCCAATATGCATGAACGTGGCAATGGCTTGGGCGGTGGCTTTGCCATCTACGGACTCTATCCCGACTATAGTGACCTTTACGCCTTCCACATAATGTACCTGAGCCGGGAAGGTAAGACACAGGTAGAAGCCTTTCTCCAGGACAGGTTCGACCTGATTTGCCACGATGAAGTGCCGACACGACCGGCCTCTGGAATTACTAACCCACCGCCGGTGTGGCGCTATTTTCTTAAGGTGGGACCGCGCCCGCCGGAGGGTCAATCCGAGGACGACTATGTTGTCGAGCGGGTGATGGAGATAAATACCAGGTTACAAGATGCCTTTGTCTTTTCCAGCGGTAAGGATATGGGGGTGTTTAAGGGAGTGGGCTATCCCGAAGAGATAGCTGATTACTTTTGTCTGGAGCAATATGAAGGTTACCTGTGGACAGCCCACGGACGCTTTCCCACCAATACCCCGGGGTGGTGGGGCGGTGCTCACCCCTTTAGCATCCTGGACTGGACAGTGGTGCACAACGGTGAGATTTCGTCCTACGGCATAAACCAGCGCTATCTGGAGCAGTTCGGCTATCATTGCACCATGCAAACCGATACCGAGGTCGTGGCCTATGCTGTCGACCTGCTGATACGCAAACACAATCTGCCGATAGAGATTGTCGCTGATATACTGGCGCCCCCTTTCTGGACGGATATCGATCGCTGTCCTCCGGCAAAGCAGAAGCTGCTCCGAACTCTGCGACAGGTCTATGGCAGCCTGCTGTTAAACGGACCCTTCACCATAATCATTGCTCATCAGGGCGAGATGATCGGGCTGACTGACCGCATTAGACTGCGCCCCCTCACCGTGGGGATAAAGAACGACACGCTTTACCTCTCCTCCGAGGAGTCGTCAATACGCCTGATTTGTCATGACCTGGATAGAGCCTGGATACCAATGGGGGGCGAGCCGATAGTGGCTAGTCTGGGCAAGCCACTTCAGGCGCCGCCGTTGGTTACTGTCAGGGAGAAAATATAGGATGCTCACTAAAAGAATTCTGCCCTGCCTTGATGTCAAAAACGGGCGAGTGGTCAAAGGTATCAAGTTCCGCGACCACCGCGATGCTGGCGACCCTGTGGAGCTGGCTAGTTTTTATTATAAAGAGGGAGCTGATGAACTGGTTTTCTATGACATCACGGCTTCCAGCGAGGAGCGTTCCATCATGCTGGAGGTAGTGGAGCGCACTGCTGCCCAGATATTCATCCCATTTACCGTCGGGGGCGGACTGCGCACAGTTGAGGACATGCAGCGTATGCTCATGGCAGGGGCGGATAAGGTCTCGGTCAACACAGCAGCCGTGCTCCAACCCACCCTGATTAGTCAGGGCGCGGACAAGCTCGGCAGCCAGTGCATTGTTCTGGGTATGGACGCCAAGCGGGTGCCTGGCTCCAGCCCTATCCGCTGGGAAGTATTCATTTACACGGGGGCTGATGGAGGGCGCGCCACCGGCCTGGATGCGGTTGAGTGGGCAGGTAAGGCCGTCGAACTGGGGGCGGGCGAGATTGTAGTCAACAGCATTGACGCCGATGGCACAAGGGCGGGCTATGACCTGGAACTGTTGCGGGCTATCTCCGAAAGCGTTACCGTACCTGTGGTAGCCAGCGGCGGGGCTGGTAGTCCGGAAGACCTTTACCAGGCGCTGGTTGCCGGCAAGGCCGATGCTGTCCTGGCTGCCAGTATCTTCCATTACGGAACCTACTCTATCGCTGAGACCAAGGAATACCTGACTAAAAAGGGGATACCAATACGAAACTGAGGGATAGTAATGAAGACCTATTTACCAGCTAAATTTGCCGTAGAACGAGACCCGGAACGCTGTATCCGCTGTAAGGTGTGCGTCAACCAGTGCTCCTTTGACTGCAACTATTACGATGCTGAAGACGACGAGGTAAGAAGCCGTGAAGAGAACTGCGTGGCTTGTCATCGCTGTGTTATCTTCTGTCCCACCCGGGCGCTAAAAATCGTCAGCAGCCCCTCGGACTACCGCCAGAATTATAACTGGCGGCCTGAGATTATTGAGGACATCCTGAAGCAAGCCGAATCCGGCGGTATGCTCCTCACCGGGATGGGTGATGATAAGAGCCAGCGCATATACTGGGATCACCTGCTGCTTAATGCCAGCCAGGTAACCAACCCGTCTATTGACCCGTTGCGCGAGCCGATGGAGCTGATCACTTATCTGGGTCGGAAACCGGACAGAGTGGAAATTGACCCTAAGACCCTCAGACTGAAAACAGAAATGGCCCCTCAGGTCAAGCTGGATGTTCCGGTTATGTTTGCCGCGATGTCCTATGGGGCAGTCAGTCTCAATGTGCACGAATCTTTAGCCAGGGCTGCCACGGAGATGGGCACCCTGTGGAACACCGGCGAGGGGGGACTGCACTCCAGTTTATATAAATATGGTAATAATACCATTGTTCAGGTCGCCTCCGGGCGCTTCGGCGTTCATGCCAAGTACCTTGATATCGGCCGGGTAGTCGAGATTAAGATTGGTCAGGGAGCCAAGCCGGGCATCGGCGGGCACCTCCCGGGAGAAAAGGTGAGTGCCGAGGTATCCCTGACAAGGATGATCCCCCAGGGCACAGATGCTCTGTCCCCGGCTCCCCAGCACGATATTTACTCCATTGAAGACCTGGTGCAACTTATTTACGCCCTCAAAGAAGCCACCAACTACGAAAAGCCGATATCAGTCAAGATAGCCGCTGTGCATAACGCGGCAGCTATTGCCAGTGGTATGGTGCGGGCTGGAGCTGACATCATCGTTCTTGACGGACTGCGTGGCGCCACCGGGGCTGCCCCCAAGGTAATTCGTGATAATGTCGGCATCCCGATTGAGCTGGCCCTGGCTGCGGTGGATAGCCGTCTGCGGCAGGAGGGTATTCGTCACCAGGCTTCGCTCGTCGTTTCGGGTGGCATTAGAAGCAGCAGTGATGTTGCCAAGGCGATTGCCCTGGGCGCTGACGCCGTGTATATCGGCACGGCGGCTCTGGTTGCCCTGGGATGCACCGTCTGCCAGCAATGCCATACCGGCAAGTGCGCCTGGGGCATTGCGACTACTGACCTGGCATTGACAAAGAGAATTAATCCTGATATCGGTGCCCGGCGCCTGGCTAATCTGCTGCGTAGCTGGAGTTTGGAGATTACAGATATACTGGGTGGCATGGGCCTTAATGCCCTGGAGAGCCTGCGGGGGAATCGTCTGCAATTAAGGGGGGTGGGACTTACCGATACCGAGCTGGAAATTCTGGGAGTAAGGGGGGCTGGACGCTAAAATGACAAGCAATAGTCCCCGCAGTAAGACTGGTCAGGTGCTCAAAATAGATGCCACCGGTATCTTGTATCGCGAACTCAATGCTCAACTCAGGGAAGCCGTTACTAATGGCGTTCGCCGCATCGAGCTACAGAATGTCTACGGACAGAGATACATCGGCACTAACCTGAACATGCCCGTCGAAATTGACATATTCGGCACTCCCGGTAACGACCTGGGAGCATTTATGGACGGTCCCCGAATTACGGTGCATGGTAACGCCCAGGATGGTTGTGGCAATACTATGAACAGCGGGGAAATAATTGTCCACGGCCACGCCGGAGACATTACGGGTTTAGCCGCCAGAGGTGGTAAAATCTTTGTCAGGGAGGATGTCGGATATCGGGCGGGCATTCATATGAAGGAATATGGCGACAAGAAGCCGATACTGGTCATCGGCGGCACCGCTCAGGATTTCGTCGGCGAGTATATGGCCGGTGGCGTCCTGATTCTACTGGGTCTCAATTTAAGTGAAGGGCAACACCACAAAGCGAACTTTATTGCTACCGGTATGCACGGGGGTGTTATGTACCTCAGTGGCAGCGTTGAGAAGCACCAGTTAGGTAAAGAGGTTGGGGTTACGGCACTGGACGAGAAGGACCGCCGGATTTTACAGCAATACGTTGGCGAATTTGCGGCTCATTTCGGCTACGATGCCGCAGCAATACTCAAACATGAGTTCTCCAAGCTCTCACCGCTCTGGCTCAGACCGTATGGGCGGCTCTACGCCTACTAGCAGAACACAGGAAACATGATAGGATGAAGCTGACACAATAAGGTAATCATACCAAGGAGGATTTAGCTTGCGACGGTTGCGGGTTGGCTTGGCTCAGCTCAATACCACCGTGGGTGATTTTGAAGGTAACACGCGCCGGATTCTTGAAACTTTCGCCGAAGCTAAGTCCCTGGGCATCGACCTGCTTACTTTTCCCGAACTGGCTATCTGCGGCTACCCCCCCGAGGACCTCCTCTTTAAAACCCAGTTTATTGAAGCCAATCTGCGGTCTCTGGACAAGGTAATCGCTGCCTCCTCAGGACTTACTGTTGTGGTTGGCTTTGTCGATGCCCAGGAAGACATCTACAATGCGGCGGCATTAATCCACGACGGCAAGCTGGTTGACATCTATCACAAGATATATCTACCCAACTACGGCGTCTTTGATGAGAACCGCTATTTTCGAGCCGGTAATAAATGCCCGGTCTATACTATCGCCGGCGCCGGTGTCGGCATCAATATCTGTGAGGACATCTGGTACGAGGCTGGACCAACTTCGGCTCAAGCCTATGCCGGGGCTGAGGTCATCGTGAACATCAGCGCCTCACCATACCATTTTGGTAAAGGTGACGAGAGAGAAAAAATGCTGGGAACCCGCGCTGCGGACAACGTGGCTATCATCGTTTATAACAACCTGGTGGGCGGGCAGGATGAACTGGTTTTTGATGGCAATAGCCTGGTGCTGGATGAAAAAGGACAGGTGATAGCCAGAGGCAAACAGTTTGAAGAAGACCTGATAGTGGCTGACATTGATGTCGAGGCTGTCTTTAGAACACGCCTTCACGACCCCAGGTGGCGAAAAGAGTCACTGCCACTGGATGGGCAGCGGCGGCAAGAAGGCAAAATAATCGTCTCTAAAGCGCCGGCTCCGGCTCAGAAACCACCGCTACCCCCGAGGCATATCGAGGTACACCGCTTTCCCGGGGAGGTTTATGATGCCCTGGTGCTGGGAACGCATGATTACATCCGTAAAAATGGCTTTAAGAAGGTGCTGATGGGTCTTTCCGGAGGCATTGATTCCAGTCTGGTAGCGACTATCGCGGTTGATGCCCTGGGCAGTGACAATGTGGTCGGGATATCGATGCCTTCAAGGTACTCTTCTGAGGGCAGTGTCTCGGACGCCGAGCTTTTGAGCAAGAACCTGGTCATTAAGCTGATGACTATCCCGATTGAGAAGGTCTTTCAAGCCTATCTGGAAACGCTGTTACCTCATCTTAAGGGGACTGAATCTGACATAACCGAGGAAAATATCCAGGCCCGTATCCGGGGTAATATTCTAATGGCGCTTTCCAATAAGTTCGGCTGGCTGGTGCTGGCTACGGGTAATAAGAGTGAAATGGCTACCGGCTTCACTACATTGTACGGGGATATGGCTGGCGGTTTTGCCGTAATCAAGGATGTCCCTAAAACATTAGGCTATGAACTTGCTAAGTATCGTAACTCGGTTGCCGGCTTCGAACTGATACCGTCGGCTATTATCAATAAAGCCCCCTCTCCGGAGCTAAAACCCGACCAGAAAACTACTGATACCCTGCCGCCTTATCCCCGCCTTGACCCGATTCTGATGGCTTATGTTGAAGAGGATAAGAGCGTCGAGCAGATTATCGCAATGGGTTTTGAAGAGGAAATTGTCAGAAGAGCCGCCCGGCTGGTTGACGGCAGCGAGTATAAACGCCGCCAGGCACCACCGGGTATCAAGATAACCCCCAGAGCCTTCGGCCGGGATAGAAGATTACCTATTACCAACAAGTTCAAGGGGTGAGGGAGAGTCTTGTATCAAATGCCTGCACTGGTGGTACAAGTGTCATTCTGGAGTCCCGGCAAAATCGCGAACACCTTACTCTTTGACGTAACTTAGAGCTTCCAGACATCATCACATGCTATTTTCGCGAGTTCTTCCTGTCGCTTGTTAATGGACTCTCTGTCCCACGTATATTTGCTGCTAACCAAATTTTCTATAAGAACTTTGTTCATAGGTAGGCTTGACTGGCTTAACACGCCTATTTTATCTTTGATTAGCTTGTTCCCGACTGTAGAATTTATTCTCTTGTCAATCAACGTCAAATTGCCGAGTTTGTTCACGTAATCCTTGATATCACGCTTAAGCAGTCCCCATGCTTTATCAGGTGTTTGGGGTAGCAAATGCTCTACATTAACGTTATCAAAGTCAATAGTTTCCTCCTTAGTAGTTCGGTAGTGGGTATCAATTTTAGCTAAGATGTACTTTATTAGCTTTCTATTCTGCTCAGAGTTTTTATAAGCCAAGCCCGAAAACTCGGACCTGAAATGCTCAGGACTAGGCGCTTCTTTTTTGAGTTCATTCTCTAGCTCTGAAAAAACCGAATTTATTCTGCCGGGCAAGCGCTTAGCGTCTTCCTTCTTTAAAGCCTCTTCCAGTAAGGCGGCATACCTACCGTAGATCCTCTCTAGTTTGTTGGTAGGGAGCTTGCAAACAACCGAATATTGAAACGTGAATTTCTCGATTAATTCAAAGATTCTGGCAGGATCTGTACCTAACTTGTCTATGTTGTTAAGGATAGCCATCAAGATTACATGGCATTGGGATACATTCATAATCCGTATGCCTTGAATAGACTTGAATATTTTTGGTCCGCTCTTATAATTTTCGAAATCGTCTGGCCCACCGTCAACTATCGTTCTGTAGAGATCAGACGAATTCCGCATATCTTCGAGTAATGCCTTGTAATCAACAATTTCCTTTTTTATTTCTCTAAAAAGTCTCTTTTGTCTGACCAACCCGTACCTTGAAATCCAATAGTATCTGATGAACCTCTTCATTTCTGAATTGGTTTCCTCAACGTTGTTTGTAATCTCTTCCCAAACTTCCCTCGCAAAATCCTTGTCCTCGTCTGGTGGAAGCTTCTTGAATATCAGATTCTTCAGCAAGTCTGCGACCGAAAGGTCGACACCTCTCGCATTTGTTGTTTCAAATATCTCGTATGCTTCATCTTCATTATCGATTTGAATCTTAATAACCGTGAGGTTCGCTATTTTTTCCCGTAACACGTCCAAATATTTTCGTTGATCAGTCTTGTTCGCATATTTTTTCAGCTCATCCTTGACTTTTTCAAAGAAGAATAGATAGTTCTTCTTTATCCTTTTCTCTTGTTCTGTCTGTGGTTTGGCATCAGCCATGTTCCCATTCGGGCTTTGAACGTATTTCCCAAAAAATTCTTTTGTTTCATCTCCCGCAATTATCCTATATGTCTCGTTGCCGGATCTGTCTTCCATACCGATGTCTTGCCGTTGGTAGCGTTCCGCAGTCTTTGTATCAATAGACTTTGCGATGTCTCGTAAAACAGCTATGAATATTGTAATGGTCAGTAATCTCTGCTGACCGTCGATTATGTCGATATACCCAGATTTTGCGGTGGTTTCATAATTTAGTATGATTGATCCTATGAAGGGTGAATGATCAGAACTTATGATATCATCCCAAAACTCCGATACTTGGTCAGTATCCCATGTATATGGTCTCTGATATCGCGGCACCTGAAGCATGTCAGTCGATAGCAATACCTCTCGTATATTACTATCGCGAGCTTGGAACTCTACGTTACTTTTCATGTCGTCTTGCCTCCGGCAAATATTCGTATTGTGGCATTTTAGGACTGATTATACACCCGTGTTATTTAGGTTGGCAAAAAACCCCTGCAAAAGTTCAAAAACATATTGGGCTCAGAGAGGGAGATTAAGGGGGTAAGGTTACTAAATACTCTTTTCATAACCGCTTGACATGGCTTATACCCTATGGTAGTATAGGGTATAGCTACCACAATTTATTGAATCGGCTGCTCACCGGAGGGGAAATAAAAATGGATGAAATATCAACAACCGCACATCAGCACCAATACACCAAGGATAAGTCCTCCCTCATCGCCAGGATGAAGAAAATCGAGGGCCAGGCCCGGGGAATTCAACGGATGATTGATGAAGACCGCTACTGCATTGATATTGTCCGCCAGTTAACCGCCCTCTCGTCTGCTGCCAATGAAGTCTCACTTTTCGTCCTGGAAAGCCACATCGAGGGTTGCGTGGCAGATGCCATCCGCGAGCAACATGGCGAGGCTCACATCAAAGAGCTGATGGAGACGATACGGGAAGCCATCAAGCGCTAACTCTGCTGTAAGGGCAATTATTTATAGGAAAGGAGAACTAAAATGGCTAAAGATCTGGTTTGTGGTATGGAAGTGAATGAAAAGAAAGCTGCCGGAAAATCGGAGTATATGGGTAAGACCTATTACTTCTGCGCCCCCGGTTGCAAGAAAACCTTCGATGCCAACCCCTCCAAGTATGTCAAAGGTAAATAATAAACAATTGTCTTGCATTGAGTGTCATTCTGGTGGAAGTTTACCCTGAGCGAAGTCGAAGGGAAGT
>ORJL010481263.1_pt1 | contig 12587 bp, 15 predicted proteins | sample 1779941 | NCBI WGS metagenome assembly ORJL01 (sample SAMEA104232317, study PRJEB22302) | groundwater metagenome | biome: forest; feature: aquifer; material: groundwater | place: USA | collected 2011-08-07 | depth 5.8 m
AGAAGGCAAGCCCAAGAATGTAATGGCGAAGATCGTGGAAGGCCGCGTTGAGAAGTTTAAAGATGAAGTTTGCCTGATGCGGCAGGCCTATATTCGTGATGAGTCACTGACCATTGAAAAGCTGATTTTACAAAATGTGGCGGCGATTGGCGAAAGCGTGATTGTCCGCCGCTTCCAACGTTGGGAACTGGGCGAAAGCACAAATCAATAATAAGTTTAAAAAGCCAGCCTTCGGGTTGGCTTTTTTTCGAGCAGGTCAAAGTTTTTTTGTTTGCCAGATTGAGCGATAATACATGATTGGAGGCATGAATGGCTGAATTGAAATATAAACGGATCCTGCTCAAATTAAGTGGCGAAGCGCTTGGCGGCAAATCTGGTTTTGGCATTGACGTGGATGAAGCCGAATCAATTGCAAGCCGCATCAAAGAAGTCCGTGAGATGGGTGTGGATGTGGCTGTAGTCATCGGTGCGGGCAACTTGTGGCGCGGCAAGCAGGGACTGGAGCGAGGCATGGATCGTTCGACTGCGGATTATATGGGTATGCTGGCCACAGTGATGAACGCCATGGCCTTGATGGATGCCCTTGAAAGACAGGGTGTTTACACGCGCGTCATGTCTGCCATTGAGATGCGTGCCATTGCCGAGCCTTACATCCGCCGGCGCGCTGTGCGTCATCTCGAAAAGGGCCGCGTGGTCATTTTTGGTGCAGGGACAGGCAACCCGTTTTTCTCCACAGATACCGCAGCCGCTTTACGCGCCACCGAAATAGACGCGCAGGTTGTCATCAAAGCCACCAAGGTGGATGGCATCTATGATTCGGACCCAAAGCAGAATCCCAACGCGAAAAAATTCGATCATCTAAGTTATATCGAGGTCCTTAACCTCCGTCTTGGAGTAATGGACAGCACTGCCATTACACTGTGCATGGAAAATAACCTGCCCATTCTTGTGCTCAATCTTTGGGACGATCATGCCCTGCTCAGTGCATTACGCGGTGAAACGGTAGGGACGTTAGTGAGTGCTTGAGAAATAAAATGATGGAAGGAGGAAAGATTTGTTAATTGAGAGTCTCTCAAATTTTTACATTTCCTCTCACTTTTTTACCGCCCCCATAGCCTAAATTCTTATTTTAAGGTATCCTTATGTGGTAATTATTTTCAGGAGGAAGATCGTGAGTACAGACGAAATTAAAGATCTGTTGAAAGATGCCGAAACCCGCATGAGCGGCGCGATTCATTCTCTGGTAGATCATCTCGCTGGCATTCGTACGGGGCGCGCCAGCCCGGCGTTGGTGGAAAAACTCCCAGTGGAGTATTACGGCACACCCACTCATCTTATGCAACTGGCGTCTATCAGTGTGCCTGAACCGCGCTCGTTGTTGATCAAACCCTTCGATGCGGCTTCCATTAAGGATATTGAAAAAGCGATACAGGCCTCAAACCTTGGCTTGAATCCCAACTCTGATGGAAAGGTCATCCACCTGAACCTGCCTCCGCTGGATGAAGAACGCCGCCGCGACCTTGTCAAACAAATGCACCATCAGCTCGAGGAAGCCCGTGTGGCTGTACGCAATATCCGCCGCGATCTGCACAACGATATTCGTGAATATGAAAAGGAAAGATTGATCACGGAAGATGATCTCAAACGCGGCGAAGAAGACTTGCAGAAACTGACCGACAAGTTTGTTGAAGATATCGCCAGGCACGGCTACACCAAAGAAAATGAGATCATGGAAGTGTAGTTTAATTTGCTTTTGAGATGCCATATTGCACTTTCCCAAATTAATCGAGCAAACCATTTTTACCGCAGAGTCGCGAAGGACGCGGAGAAAAGCCCTTAAAAACTCCGCGAACTCTGCATCTCAGCGGTGCAAAACAAATTTGCGGAATGCCCGGTTTAATTGTCAATATGCAAAATGGCATTGAAAAGAGTGTTTAATAGATGGCTGAAACACCCTCTGCGATTCCTCTTGAAAAAATCCCCCAGCACGTCGCCATGATCATGGACGGCAATGGGCGTTGGGCGCTCCAACGCGGCCTGCCGCGCCTGTCCGGACACAAGGCAGGGACGGAAAACCTGCGCCGGGTGATCCGTTCGACGGTTGAATTTGGCGTGAAATACTTAACGATTTACGCATTTTCCACTGAAAACTGGGGACGTCCGCCTGAAGAGGTGAAAGGGTTAATGCTCATTCTTCAGGATGTGATTGATCATGAATTGAACGAACTCCATAAAGAGGGCGTGCAGCTGCGTCACATTGGACGGCTGGAGGGACTGGACCCGCGCATCCAAAAAAAGGTTCTCAAAGCCATCGAATTGACGAAGAACAATGACCGTCTTATTTTGAACGTTGCATTCAATTACGGCGGACGAGACGAGATCGTATGCGCGATCCAGAAGATCATCAATGACGGCATCCGCGCCGAAGATGTGACTGATGAATTGGTTGGCAAATATCTGTTCACGGCCAATGTGCCGGACCCCGATCTCATCATCCGCACATCAGGCGAATTGCGAGTGAGTAATTTCCTGATCTGGCAGGCCGCTTATTCAGAATGGTACATCACGCCGACCTTCTGGCCTGATTTTGACAAGGAAGAATATCGCCATGCGTTGGAGTCGTTTGCCCGGCGTGACAGGCGATTTGGAAAGGTATCCTCGGGGGAACTTCTGGAATCCAATGCGTAGAAGGTTAATCACAACCCTCGCTTTGACTACAATTGGTATGCCCGCCATCCTGCTTGGCGGCATCTTTTATTTTATATTGATGGGGACATTTCTGGTCGGCGCGGCCTGGGAATATGTGCAATTATTCCGCGCGGTAAAACTGGAACCTCAAATTCATATCACCATGGGCGGCGTGGCTTTCATTCTCCTCACGCACATGTTCTTTCCGGAATACGCCATGCCCGTGTATGCCGCCGCAATTCTGATTGCGCTGGCATATCATCTGATTGCTTATGAGCGCGGCCGCGATCAGGCCGCGCTTGATTTTGCCATTACCATCGCAGGGTTGACCTACCTGGGCTGGATTGGCGGATATTTATTTGAGTTGCGTAATCTTCCCGAAGGCGGCTGGTGGTTCATGCTCGTTTTGCCTTCGGTCTGGCTTGCAGATTCAGGCGCCTACTCCATTGGCAGGGCCTATGGAAAACATAAAATGGCACCGCGCCTCAGCCCCAGGAAAAGCTGGGAGGGTTACGCTGCCAGTATTTTTACCGGCATGATCGGCGGCGCTTTCCTGGTCTATGCCTATTCCACATTCGGAAATTTTTCAGGAAATATCACCATCCTGCAAGGCGCATTGCTCGGGCTCATCCTTGGAATACTTACGCCGCTGGGCGACCTCGGCGAGAGCATGATCAAACGGCAATCGGGTCTCAAAGATTCAAGCGACATTATTCCCGGTCATGGCGGCTTTTTTGACCGCGTTGATTCGTGGTTATGGGGCGCAGTGATCGGTTATTACTTCCTCGTCTGGTTCATCCTATAAACTCTGGAGGCAAAATGGAAGTCCGTGGCGCTACACCTACCCGCAATCTCGCGCTGGAGTTGGCGCGTGTCACTGAAGCAGCGGCCATGTTGGCAGGTCGCTTTATGGGACGGGGAGATAAAGAAGGCGCGGATCAGGCCGCCGTCAATGCGATGCGGTTAGTCCTCAGCACTGTGGATATGAACGGCGTCATCGTCATCGGAGAAGGGGAGAAGGATAAGGCACCGATGTTGTTCAATGGAGAGAAGGTCGGCAACGGTTCGCCGCCGGACGTGGATGTGGCTGTGGACCCCATTGACGGGACTCGCCCTTTGGCATTTGGCCGCTCAAATTCGCTTGCGATGGTGGCGCTTGCGCCGCGCGGAACGATGTTTGACCCTGGCCCTTTTGTATACATGAATAAACTTGCTGTAGGTCCTGAAGCAAAGGGGAAGATTGATATTGAAAAGTCAATCACTGAAAATCTCAAGGTGATTGCAAAAGCCAAAGGGAAACACATAGAAGATTTAACCATCATCATCCTTGACCGCCCGCGTCACGATGACATGGTTGCCGAGATCCGCAAGGCTGGCGCGCGCATCCGCCAGATACCGGATGGGGACGTAGCCGCGGCCTTGATGGCTGCACAGCCTGAATCGGGCGTGGATGTTTTACTCGGGATTGGCGGCACACCGGAAGGCGTGCTGACGGCTTGTGCATTGCGCGCCATGGGCGGCGAGATTCAAGGCAAGCTCTATGCGCGTGACGATGATGAATTACGGCGCGGACGCGAAGCAGGTTATGATTTCGATAAAGTGTTGACGATGAATGATCTGGTTTCATCGGAGGACGTCTTCTTTGCCACGACGGGTATTACTGATGGCGAATTGCTCCAGGGTGTGCGCTATTACGGCGATCACATCACCACGGATACGCTCGTGGTGCGCGGACTGACGGGCACCATCCGCCGCATCAATGCCACGCACAGCACAGAAAAACTGGATAATTTAAGTTCGATACAGTATTGAATCTACATTCCCATGTCACTCTGAGCCCTTCGACAAGCTCAGGATAAACTCCGCGAAGAGTCTCCACGATTGTCTCAGAGATCCTTCGCTGTCGCTCAGGGTGACAAGCGCGAGCATGAATGTTCTTGACATTCCCCATCCTGACCCGTATAATGTCGGCCGCTTTCCTTGCTAGCTCAATTGGCAGAGCGAGCGGCTGTTAACCGCTAGGTTCTAGGTTCAAGTCCTAGGCAAGGAGCAAAATGACCCCTGGATTTTGTCTAGGGGTTTTTATTTAATGTAAATTCTGTACTATACTTACCCTAGGAAAGGACAAAGGACATGCAATCATTCAAACCTGTCATACGCTGGTGGTCGCTGGTCAACCCGCGCATCATTGCGCATTTTTCGGAAAGGCTGGACGTTTATGAGGACAGCCTGATGTACCAACAGGGGATCTTCAGTAAGAGCGAGGTGGTCATTCCCTTCTCGCGCGTCACCAACTACGCCGCGGACCAGAACCTGCTTGACCGTATTTTCGGGGTGGGCAATTTCAGGATCGAAACCGCCGGCTCCGTTGCCCCGGAGTTGATACTGATTGGGTATTCCTATACACTTAGGGACCTGCTTGCCCGCTCGATGAAAGCTAACTAACAACGCGTCTCTACAACCAAAGTAATTTACCCTCAGCCTTTTGCCTGAGGGTAAATTTGTTTAACCAACCCAAAATTGCTTCAATGCGATGAGCTTAAGGAAAAAATAACAATTGTTTTGATTTACATAAATGGCTATTATCAAAATCATAGTGTTGTTCGAAGAATTTTTTACTATACTGGGATAGTTATTGATATTTGACCAATTCCGTCTTTCTTAATCTCTAGCCGTATAACATCCGAAAGGCTTTAGGACGTTATATGGCACGAACTAAACTGCCCAAAGGGATTATACTGTCCGCATAATCCTAGTTAGCCCGCGCGCACAAAATCGTGGAAATAGTTGCTAAATAAGTTGAGTGAATATGGCTTTTTACGACTCGATAAATGATAGGAATAATTTTGTCATTGCGTTCACCCAAAATCCGCAACAGGATTTTGGAACTTTTGCCAAAGGCTACACGAGAGCTGCGTTTGTCTTGGCAGAATATCTTTTAGCAAAGCCCCGCTTTTCAGATTACGAGGCATACCCAGTTGTATTTATGTACCGTCAAGCATTTGAACTATATCTAAAGGGGCTGTATTACAGAGCAGGTCTTATTCCATTTTTCAGCAACTCCCAAAGTGTAGATTGCAAGTCCATCCACAAACATTGGCTTGTACCCCTTGCTGATGTTTTCCGGCAGGTTTGTCACATACTCTTTCCGCTAGACGGAAAACTGCGAGAACTTTCCAAAAAAGTCCTTCACTATGCAGCCGAATTTGAGATAATTGATAAAGATTCTTTTGGCTATCGTTACCCAATTGACACCAAGGGCAATCCGTCCACAAAGCCTCATCAGGTTGTCAATTTACATGCGTTTCATAATTCCATGAAGGAATTGCTTGGAGAATTAGAAATTGTTGATTTTGGTTTTGATGTTGAAGCATCGGAGGCTCAGCAAGTTTATGAAATACTCCAAAACGCTGAGTCCATACTTGCCTCTGAAAATGATGAAGCGGGCTAACACAGCGCGCACCCGACTGGTGGGAGTCGCCGCGTTTTCAAGCAGTTTTCTTGGCTCAAGCTGGTTCCGTTAAGCGGCGTTATCTCATCCCGCCCCAGCGCTAATAACGCAAACCGTTGGGTGGTTTTGAAGGTCAGTTCAAAAATCGCGAAATGAATGGGTGAAAATGATAAAACAAAGAATTAGTGCTGGTGGAATTGTCGTGGTAGATAGCAAGGTTCTGCTTGTGCATCACTATCAGAAAAATGAATTTGATTTTTGGGTATTGCCAGGAGGGGGAATCGAAGAAAATGAGGGCATTTTCCGAGCCGCGGAACGAGAGGTTCTAGAAGAAACGAATCTCAAGGTCAATGCTGAAAGAATGGCATATATTGAAGAATTCATGGATGAAGGCAAGTACGTATGTAAGTTTTGGGTGTATTGTGGCCTAGATCAAGGAAAGCTCAGCACGGAGCATAAAGGTGCAGATGAAGGATTTCTAAAGGATGCAAAGTTCTTCTCAGAAGAAGAACTCAGGGGGATGAATGTATTTCCCGCGATATTGAGAAATGATTTGTGGCAAGATTTGGTACATGGATTTTCAGCGATAAAGTACTTGGGCTATAAGCAAAATGAAAAATGACCAGCAAAATGATATTTATTGGCAAGAAGATCACCGCCCACCGATAAACAGCAGTGTCAAAGGATAAGCACTCCGAATTTGAAAATTGATCTCAAAATGAAAAAATGGTTCTGAATGCAAAACATTTGAAGCCGTTTTTTTGTTCCCTGCCATTAGATTCCCTACACCGAGACAGCCCTCACCGCCCCCGCCCTATTTTTTGTTTTCAGGATGGGGTTGTTGCTGTCCAACGGAAATACTGTATTGATTATTCGATCTTCTGAAGTTCAGGTCTCAGCGCCAGCAGCTCAGCTTCGCTTGCCAATCTGCGTGGATACTTTGGATTGAGCGCCACGCGTGTCAGATCATGTCCAATTCCAAGTCGCATCAAGTAATAGCGCGCGAATTGCTGGCGGGTCAGTCCGTCTCGCGCTTCTTCCTTCATTTGCCATGCCCCATTCAAGTGCATTCTAATAACGCAAACCGTTTGGCGTTCCTTTGCACAACGAAAAAAGAACTTGATTAATCGAGTAAAGAGGTGTATCTTTGTTGTAGATACCGAAAGGAGATAACCTTATGCTCACAAAAGTTCAAAAATGGGGCAACAGCCTCGCTTTACGAATACCGAAAGCCTTTGCGATTGACGCTCAGTTGGTAAATGATTCATTTGTGGAAATATCCATTATTGATGGTCAAATTATCATTACGCCAGTCATTGCGCCAAGTTGGACACTTGAAGAATTATTAGCAGGTATCAACAAAAATAACATTCATCACGAAGTTGATGCTGGCTTTGCCGTAGGAAATGAAGTTTGGTGAAACTATGGCATATATTCCTGATAGCGGCGACATCGTTTGGATTATGTTTAATCCACAAGCAGGACATGAGCAGGCAGGACACCGCCCCGCATTAGTTTTATCACCAGCGGCTTATAACGGCAAAGTGGGTTTGGCCATCCTCTGTCCTATTACAAGCCAAGTCAAAGGGTATCCTTTTGAAGTCAAAATACCTGATGGTTTGGAAGTCAATGGAGCAATTTTGTCTGACCAAGTGAAAAGCCTTGATTGGAAAGCAAGAAAAGCGGAATTTGCTTGCAAGTTACCGTCCCCCACGTTTAATAAAGTTGTGCAAAAGTTAGGCACTTTAATACGTCAGCAACTTCAAAGCATGTAGTTCTTTCAAAATAAAAAACGCCCAACAAAGCGTCCTAGTGGACGTGTGGGACTGCCGCTTTGCGGCGTGCGCGGTTTACAAGCATTTTTTGGTTGTCGAGCAGGTGGTTGACGGTTCGTCTTTCGCTCACCGTGTCGAAACCCTGTCGAGACACACCCGCCACTACCCCGCAGAAAGCATGCGAGACTTATGCAAACCGTTAGCCAGCAACAAGCTGGGGCCAAGAGATCGAGGTCAAAATGTTGATTGCTCAGAACAGGATCAAATTGTTGACGTGCCTGATGATTGCAGGCAGCGCATTGGTTATCGGCTGTGGTTTACAGCAAGAGGATCGATTACCTGAACAGACGCTGGCAGCAGAACCGCAAGCAATACAGCCTCCAGAAGTCGAACAACCCAAAGGCCCACATAAAGGTGTGAGCCTCTCGCCGAGAAGCTTTCAATCCGATGATTTTACTGATTTCTTCCTGAAGGCGAAACAGACGGGCGAGAGTGTTATGTGGGCAGGGGATTGGATTGAGCTAAAGGACGTTGAAGGTAATGCGCCAAGGATAACAGCAGAGCTTGCCACAGTCTACAATTACATTCCCCTAATCGAAGTTCAGTTCTTTACTCAATCCAGTGGTGCGTTAGTTAGACCCCTTGATGAGAGTACCCGACAAATCTACCTAGACAGTGCTGTTAATTTCGCTCAGAAATACAAGCCGCAGTATTTGGGTCTAGGTATTGAAGTCAACATTCTTTATGAAAAGTCACCAGAAGATTTCAATGGATTTGTCCGGTTTTTTGATGATGTTTATGGAGCCGTAAAGGCCATATCGCCCAACACAAAAATATTTACTGTCTTCCAATTAGAAAGGATGAAAGGTTTGCAGGGTGGGTTATTTGGGGGTACAAATGATACGAGCAATGCACAGTGGCAATTGCTGGACAGCTTTCCCAAGTCTGACCTGGTGGCTTTCTCGACATATCCTGGCTTAATTTACAAAACCCCTTCAGAAATGCCTGTGGATTATTATGCTGAGGTCAAATTCCATACGGCAAAAGCGATTGCGTTTACTGAAATCGGTTGGCACAGTGACGTCGCTCCCGTGGGATGGGAGAGTAGTGAGGCTGAGCAGGCTGAATTTGTGAAAACCTTTTTCAACTTGACCAAAGAGCTAAACCTGGAAATGGCCATTTGGAGTTTTATGTACGACCAGAAGGATATTGATAGGCCTTTTAATAGCATGGGTTTGCGTTATCGTAGCGACGGTACTGCTAAGCTTGCGTGGAATGAGTGGATCAATGCCCAGATTAGGTAACATGTACTCTATGCTAGAATGCTGGCTAACAAAGCGTCCTAAGAAACCAGAACACGGGAGATTTCACTCTTTTTGCGTCATTTCGCCCTTCCGCGCTTAACACAAAAAAGGACGCCGCCTTTCATTTTTTGTAAAACGACATCCTGACATGTATAACGATTCAATTGTTGGACATGAATCGCACGGCCTTTAAGCGTGTTACAGCTTCCTAATCGGGGTCGTTATATATCGTCGAACAAATCGATCCTGAACATCGAAGGAAAGATTACGATACGCACGCCGCCAGTATTTAAATCGTCTGGCCGCATCCCAGAGTTCTCAGCGGGAGACCTTACGGAAAGGTCAATCTCCATTGCTTTAGTTCGGGCTATCGCCATTCATGCTGACCACATTATACTTGCGCCACGGTTTCTTTGGTATAAAATGACGGCGATCGCCCGTAATTATGGAGTTCTCAGAACGGAGATCGAAAACAGGCGTAAATTGGGGTTTTTACGAGTAAAGCTTACAATTTGCGACTATATTTTGTGTAGACCACCGTTCTCTTGTATAAAATGATGATTCGCCCATCTTCTTGGGTGCAGTGGATCCTTCGACACGCTCAGGACAGGCCCGGGGAGTCTGCAGCACGCTTCGCGTCAAGCATTTTTTGGTTGTCAAGCAGGTGGTTGACGGTTCGTCTTTCGCTCACCGTGTCGAAACCCTGTCGAGACACACCGCTGCTACCCCGCAGAAATCATGCGGGGCTTGCTCAAACAGTTGGGCGCACCGGGAGTAAATAAAATGCGCATTTATCTTGCAGTGGAAGATATGGAACCCAATCACTGGATTGCATGGGCACTTAATCTGCCTGCCTGTTTTAATTCGGCAGCCACAGCGGCAGACGCCATTGCCTATGCTCCCCAAAAGATCACAGAATATTTTTCCTGGCTGTTGGCACATAATAATCTATTACCTGCTGTTAAGGAGCCAATTGAAGTGGAAGTCATCGAGACTTTTCACTCCTTTGCAAGCAGTGAGGACCCTGAATATATCGTTAATGCCTTTTTTGATGATGACCGACGTCCTTTGGAATACTGGGATGTCGAAATCGCTTTACAATTATTGAAATGGACTCGCCAAGACTTGCTGGGTGTGATTGAGTCAATTACTCAAGAACAACTCACAAAAGCAATTTCGGGAGAAGCGCGTGGTTCAGTTATGGGCATACTAAATCACATCGCAACTGCCGAGAATTGGTATTTTGAACAGTTAGATTGTGGCTTGGAGCGGGCAAAACTTTCTGATGACCCGCTGGAAAAGATTACAATCGTTCGCGCAAATACCCAGGAACGATTGGTCAAGTTGATCGGTGATAAACGGGTAACAAAGAATTGCGACGAGTTATGGTCTGCACGAAAGATAATGCGACGAACTTTGTGGCATGAACGCGACCATATTCAACAGATTGTGCAATTGCTAAGGGGTCTCTAAGCAGCCGTGCGCCCAACATTGCATGAAACAACTATATTGAAAGTCAAGATCAAAAACTTCTTTAAATGAAAAAGCAGGGGAATTTCAATCCATGCTAAATTCACACAACGTCTGTTGATCACGCATCCCTAAAACGGCTCTGAATAATCAAACGTTTCCGATCAGTACACATGGGGCTATAATATCCCCAATGACCTCCATCACCCTTTCCGCCCGTGCGGATACGCATCCCAACCTGCGTCCGCTCAGCATTATGCGAGACCTGCCTGCTGTTGCAGATCTGATCGAATTGTGCTTTTCCGGCACAATGGACATCGAAGGCAAACGCTATGTGCAGGAGATGCGCCGCGCCGGCAGGGATAACTCATTTATTAAATGGGCGAACCGCACCGCTGAAACCACCTCGCTTCCATTGACTGGCTACATTTGGGAGGAAAACGGAGACATCATCGGCAATGCCAGTCTCGTGCCATTTCGACGCAGCAAGCAACGCATCTATCTGATCGCCAATGTCGCGGTTCATCCGTCACACCGGCGCAAGGGAATTGCCCGCGCCCTGACGGAACGCGCCCTGCAACATGCCCACGAAAAAAAAGTTACCAACATCTGGCTTCACGTCCGCGCTGACAACCCCGAAGCGGTTGAACTTTACACAAAACTCGGATTCACCGAACGCGCGCAGCGCACTTCCTGGCAGGCAGTCACTGACCGTCATGCTCCAATACTGGAAACGGACTTCGCCATCACAAACAGACATCCCCTCTTCTGGCAGACTCAGCTCAAATGGCTCACCCGCCTCTACCCCGACCAGTTAGCCTGGCACCGCGACCTGAACTTTAACTCACTTCAACCGGGTCTATGGAATTGGCTGTATCTGCTCTTTGTGGATATGAACGTCCGTCAATGGGCGGCGGTCCGCAAGGGCCAACTTCACGCCACGCTCTCATGGATTCCCAACAGGCGAAGCGAATCCCTTTTTGCCTCAGCAGGCGAAAGGTCCGACCCCGAAGCGTTGACAGCCTTGCTGACCCAGGCGCGGCGCGAGTTAGGTCATCTATATCCAAACATCGGGCTGGAATTCCCAGTCAGCGAGTTTGACAACGCCATCCGCGCCGCAGGTTTCAAATCTCAGCGAACTTTGATCTGGATGCAGGCAACTTCGTAAGTTATTTTTCGTATTTATTATGGATTTCCGTCATTGCGAGGAGCGTTCCCAATCACATAACAACAAAAGGAGTATAAATGACAAAATTTTTCGTACGCTGGGCAATCAATGCAGTTGCTTTATTTGTGGCAGTCTTGATCGTGCCGGGCATCCAATTCAACGGCGCGTGGACTGGTATTCTTTGGCTGGCGCTCATCTTTGGTTTGCTCAATGCGCTGGTGCGTCCCCTGCTCAAATTCCTGACCTGCCCGTTGATCCTTCTGACACTGGGGTTGTTCACCATCCTGATCAACACTGCCATGCTGATGCTAACCAGCAGCATCGGGCAATCATTTGGCATCGGCTTCACTGTGGATGGATTCTGGCAGGCACTGCTTGGCAGTTTGGTAATCAGTTTCGTAAGCGTTGTCATGGGTTTTATCCTGCGCGATGAGTTGAAGGGCCGGAAGAAGTAAATCTAAATCAATCATTAACTGGGGCTGTCTAACTTGAGACAGGCAGCCCCATCTCAGTGGGGGAAGGCTTAAAATCAATCGGGGTATGAACACTGCTGTGCTCCGCGTGTACACGCAAAAGTTGTCAGTAACCTGTGTTCCAGCCGCCGTCCCAGGCGGCGATTGCATGAGCAACTTTCCCAGACATTTTTTTGAGTGCACGCGATGTGCTCACAGAACAATCGCAAGTGGTATAAATGGCATCATGAACTGGCATACACTCGAAACAAAGCTTGC
>ORJL010713912.1_pt1 | contig 12586 bp, 12 predicted proteins | sample 1779941 | NCBI WGS metagenome assembly ORJL01 (sample SAMEA104232317, study PRJEB22302) | groundwater metagenome | biome: forest; feature: aquifer; material: groundwater | place: USA | collected 2011-08-07 | depth 5.8 m
CAGGGGGGTACCGTGCTGCACGATGAGCAGATTGGCATCCTGGAAGCGCCCAACCTGACGTCAGGCCATGGCGGGATCGGGAAGGACTACACGACGGTGGATTTCGTGCGCGCCATTCGACATGGCGTGGGCAAGGACGGGCGCGGCCTCATGATCATGCCGGGCAAAGCCTTCAATAACCTGAGCGACGAGGACCTCGGGGCGATCATTGCCTACGTGCGCACCGTTCCCCCCGTTGACCAAGAGACGGAGCCTGCCAACATCAAGGCCTTCGGCCGCATACTCGCGAGCGTGGGCGCCTTCGGCGACGTGGTCTCGGCTAAGGTCATCGACCACAACGCAGCCCGGCCCGCCAAGGTCGAGGCCGGCGTCACGCCCAGGTACGGCGAGTACCTGGTGAACATCGCCGACTGCCGCGCCTGTCACGGGAAGGACCTGTCGGGCGGCACGTCGGGCGAGCCGGGGGCGCCGCTTGCGCCCAACCTGACTCCGGGCGGAGACCTGAAGACATGGAGTGAAGCCGACTTCATGACTACGCTGCGCACGGGGAAGACGCCGACGCGGGAGCTGAGCGCATACATGCCGTGGAAAGAGTTCGGCCAGATGACCGACGACGAATTGAAGGCCATCTGGGCGCACCTCAAGTCCCTTGCCGCGGTGACCAAGTAAGCTCGCATACTTCGAAAAGTAGAGGAGTGGCCTCGTCCGAGGCCACTCCTCTTGCATTGCGTCAGGGGGCAATCCGGGCACTTACACTCGCACTTTGTTCTTCGCCAGGTCCTGCACACGGTTGAGGATGACGTCCCCTACCTGTCCCTTGAGCATGAGCGGCAGCTCTTCCTGCCCGCCGTTGCGGTCCAGCAGGATGACGCGGTTGGTGTCCACGTTGAACCCGGCGTCCGTGGCGGAGACGTCGTTGGCGACGATGAAGTCCAGGTTCTTGCGCTTCAGCTTGGACGTGGCGTTCTTCAGCAGGTCCTCCGTCTCCGCCGCGAAGCCCACCTTGATGAGCGGTTCGTTGCGGACCTCGTAGAGGATGTCCGGGGTCTTCTTGAGTGTGAGGACCAGGGTGTCCTGGCCCTCCTCCTTCTTCCGCTTCTGGTCAGCAATCTCAGCGGACTCCCAGTCCGCCACCGCAGCGGCCATGATGAGCGCATCGGCGTTCTTCACCGCCGCCTGGACAGCCTTCAGCATGTCCCGCGCACTGACTACATTGACCATCTTGATGCCGCGCGGCTTGGGCAGGGCCGTGGGCGCGCTGATAAGCGTCACCTCCGCGCCCCGGTCGCGCGCCGCCTCCGCGATGGCGTAGCCCTGCTTACCGCTGGAGCGGTTGGTGATGTGCCGGACGGGGTCGATGGCTTCCTGCGTGCCGCCCGCGCTGACAACGATGCGCAATCCCTTGAGGTCCAGGGTGGGGTTGAGGATGCTCTCCAGGGCCTCAAGCACTTGCGCCGTCTCCACCAGACGACCCGGTCCCGTGAGGCCGCTGGCCAGCCGACCTTCCCCCGGCCCCACAAAGCGGTAGCCCCGGTCCTCCAGCCGCCTCCGGTTCTCCTGGGTGACCTTGGCCTGGTACATCTTGGCGTCCATGGCGGGGGCGATGAGCACCGGTGCGGACGTGGCCAGCACGGTGGCCGTCAGAGCGTCGTCCACGAGGCCGGCAGCGATCTTGGCCATCACATCCGCCGTGGCGGGAGCGATGACCACGGCGTCCGCCCGCTCGGCGAGCGCGACATGCTCCACGGCCAGCTCGGAGGCGGGGTCAAATACATCGGTGACGACGGGCCGGTGGGTGAGGGAGCGGAAGGTGAGGGGAGAGATGAACTTCTGGGCGGAGGCCGTCAGGATGACGTCCACATGCGCCCCGGCCTGCGTCAGCTTGCTGGCGATGTCCGCCGCCTTGTAGCAGGCGATGCTTCCCGATACGCCGAGGACGATGGTCCGGCCTTGTAGGACGCTCATGGCTTGCCTCCGTGCGCGCAGTAGGTCCGCCGTTTGGCCGCAGTATAGCAACCGGCAAGCGCGGTGAGAATATGTTAACGATGGGGGCGGAAATGGTGGACAGGAGAAGCGCACCTCACCCCTGGTGTCCTCCTCGCCTGCAATGAGTGGGAGGAGGACACAGGGCAGCGAACATAGAAGTGGGCGGTTCGTGAACCGCCCCTACGACCAGGGGAAATCGCCGCCGGAAGCGGTCGGTGATGGTGGAGGGAGGTCCAGGAGCTCGAGCTCTGCCGAGGAATGACAATAGCTACCAGGGTGGTTGGCATAAGGGAACCGACGTGCGGCTGGAGTGACGCCCTCACGACAGGTTCCCCGTCCGGCCCTGGCATTTGCGATGAGACAGGCTCTAGCCGCTCCTCATCTGTTCAGGCTGTGGATAATCTTGAGCCCCTTCAGCGTCAGGAACGGGTCCACGGTCTCAATGAAGGGGGCGTGGGGAGCGATGAGCGTGGACAGCCCGCCCGTGGCGATGACCTTGGCGCTGCCGCCCAGCTCCGCCGTGATGCGCTTGCTTATGCCTTCGATGAGCCCCACATAGCCGTACAGAAGGCCGGACTGCATGGCGGTGATGGTGTTCTTGCCGATGGCGCTCGGCGGGAAGACAAGCTCCACGCTGGGAAGCTTGGCGGCACGGGCGAAGAGGGCGTCCCGCGCGATCTCTATGCCAGGGGCGATGGCGCCGCCGATGAAATCGCCGTCCTTCGAAACGACGTCGAAGTTGGTGCCAGTACCGAAGTCGATGACCATGAGGGGGCCGCCGTAGTAGTGGTGCGCCGCCGCCGCGTTGGCGATGCGGTCAGCGCCCACTTCCCGGGGGTTGTCGGTCATCACGCGGACGCCGGTGCGGATGCCGGGGGCGAGGAGAAGGGGTTCCTTGCCGAAGTAGCGCTTGGAGATGTCTATGAAGGGGGAGACCAGGGCGGGCACCACGCTCGAAAGCATGATCTCCGTGACATCCGTCCGTTGCACGTTGGCGTACTGGAGGAGGTTGAGCAGAAAGACCGCGTACTCGTCCGGCGACTTGTGCGGGTCCGTACCCATGCGCCACGTGTTGCGGATGGTGTCTCCGTCAAAGAGGCCGATCGAGATACTGGTGTTGCCGATGTCGAACGTGCAGAGCATGGACCCCTCCCCCGCAAGGTTGCGCCCCATTATAGAGACGCCCCGAATGGTGGGCAATGCGTTCGCACCGAGGTCGGGCGATCAGGTCTGGAAGGGTGGTACCGGTCTGCTTTGGGCGTCCTTATGTTATGATGGCGCCACTTTCCACCCCAAGGAGGCTCCATGGCGTACGAGTCTATCCTCTATGAGAAACAGCGAAGCGGCGTCCTCATTACCCTCAACCGGCCCGAGCGGCTGAACGCCTTCAACGACCAGATGCGCAACGAGCTCCAGCTGGCCCTTGAGGAGGCTGAGCAGGACCCTGCTGTGCGCGCCATCGTCCTGACAGGGGCGGGCAGGGCATTCTCCGCCGGGGCCGATATGAGCGGCGGCGGCGCGGCAGGCGCCAAGACCCAGTGGCCGTCCGGCCTGCCGGAGGGCGCGTCTGTGGCCGAGTTCCTGGACTCACGCAGGGTGCGGAACCGCGTGGGCGTCAAGCGGCTCATCAACATGTGGGAGCTCGGCAAGCCGGTCATCGGCGCCATCAACGGCTGGGCCATGGGCTGGGGCTCCTGGTACGCGCTGTGGACGCACATCACCATTGCCTCGGAGAACGCGGTGTTTGCCCAGCCGGAGATCCGGGACATCGCGCAGACGAACTTCATCTGGACCCTCCTGGCCGGCCCCAAGAACGCCCTCCGTTACGGGCTTGTTGGCGACCACGTGGATGCAGAGGAGGCGCTGCGCATCGGCCTGGTGAACAAGGTGGTGCCGCACGACCATCTGCTGGAGGAGTGCTTCCAGCTTGTGGAGCGCATCGCGCACGTCTCGCCGGAGACGGTGAAGGCGAACCTGCAGGTCGCAACCCAGGGCCTGGAGATGATGGGCCTCTTGAACGCCGTCAACCTCAATATCGAGCTGGCGGCCATCGCCCAGTCCTCCCAGCGGGAGGACTTCAAGCGCCATCTTGAAGAGGCGCGGGCACGTGGAGGCCTGCGGGAGATGCTGGAGGTGCGGGACGCGCCGTTCCAGCCGGAGCCCTTCGGACCACGGTCCAAGAAGCGCACATAGTAGGCCAAAATAGAATACGGGGCGGCCCGATCATGTCGGGCCGCCCCGCTTGCTGTCATCCATGGACGCACCGCGAGGTGCTCCCTACTCGTCCACGATCTCCAACCGCTCCCGCCAGTCGCGCACCAGCTCGCCCGCCTTGTGCACCCTGAACAGGTACTCCACCACGAAGCGGTCAAAGGTCAGGACGGGGCCGTTGGCGGGGAACATCTCCAGGTTGCGAAACCCCACGATGCCGAGCCCGGTGCTGACGACGCCGTCCTCGATGGCGTGGTAGGAGCGGACGCCTGTCTCCCTGGCTATGTCCTGAAGGATGTCGTCCTTCAGGCCGCGCGTCAGGGCGTATTCAACCGCCACCAGCACGCTCTGGTCCGGGATGCCTACCTGGATGTAAACGTCGTCATCAGTCCGCATGGTGAACCAGCCGTAGCCCTGCAAGACGTACTCCAGAGTCTGGTCGTTGTCGGCGCTGCTGTGCGGGACCGAGTCCTTCAGTTCCTCCACGAACGCCCGGACGATGCTGATGCGGTCGCTGCCAATCCGTAGGACCATGCTCACTCCCGCTATTGCCGTGACGGTGATGCTCGAAGCGTCAAGGCGCATGCACCGTTTGTTTGGCCCGTATCATACCAGGACACCCATACTGCGCGTAAAGAGATTGTGTTCCATGTCACGAGAGGCTGACGAGCGAGCGCGTGCCTACAAGTGCTTCTCCAGGGCAAGCACCTTCTCCAGCCGTCGCCGGTGGCGCGCCTCCCCGGAGAATCTCGCTCCTACGAAGGCCTTGACCAGGTCTGCGGCGAGGGACGGCCCAATAACACGCGCGCCAAGGCAGAGGACGTTCATGTCGTCGTGCTCAACGCCCTGCGCCGCGGAGTACGTATCGTGGCAGACGGCGGCCCGCACGCCCTTGAACTTGTTGGCGGCAACGCACGCGCCCACCCCGCTCCCGCACAAGACGATGCCGCGGTCCGCCCTGCCGGAGGAGACGGCCTCCGCCACCGGCTTTGCAAAGTCCGGGTAATCGTCCTGGGCGTCATACGAATGCGCCCCAACATCGTCCACGGTGTGGCCCCACTTCTTGAGGAGGGCGGTGATCTCCTCCTTCAGCGGGAACCCCCCATGGTCAGCGCCGATCACTATCCGCATGCGCCCTCCGGAGTGCGTTTGCGCGCACCTGCATTGGTGTCAACCACGTTTCCATATTATCATTCCGCCAACGCCGGGACGCGCCGGACCACCCACCGTGCCATGGCCGTTCCCCATGCCGTTGCCGTACAGGAGGGTAGCCAATGCCCGAGGCCCCAGACCTCGCCGTGGTCCGAGACTTCCTTGAGCAACGACTGACCGGCCAGGAGGTCGCGTCCGCTACCGTCCGCAAGGCGACCGTCCTCCGCTCCTTCGTCCCCGAGGAGTTCTCGCAGGACATCGTCGGGCGCCGGCTTGAGACCTTCCGGCGCCGGGGCAAGTTCCTGCTCATTGCCCTCTCTGGGGAGCGGATGCTGGTCATCAATCCCATGCTCACAGGCGCGCTCCAGTACTGCGGCCCCAAAGAGCGGATGCTTGCCCGCGTCTGCCTGGTCTTCCGCCTGGACTCCGGCATGGAGCTGCGCTACCTGGACGATACGCAGATGGGAAAGGTTTATTATGGGACTGAAGGCCAAGTGGATTCCGTCCCGCGGCTGGAGGAGCAGGGGCCGGATGTCCTGGATGAGCCGATGGTGCTCGACCGGTTCATTGCCGCGCTCAAGCCTTTCCACGGAGAGATCAAGGGCATCCTCACGCGGGGATCCCTGGTCTCCGGGATCGGCAATGCCTACGCCGACGAAGTCCTCTGGGCGGCCAAAGTGTCCCCGTTTAAGCGCCGCAAAGAGCTGTCCCGAGAGGAGTTAGAGCGCCTGCATGAGGCGATCTACCGTGTGCCCAAAGAGGCGGTCGTCGTTCTGCGTGACCGGGTGGGTGAGGACATACATCATAAGGTGCGGGATTTCTTGAAGGTCCACGGAAAGACGGAGCAGCCCTGCCCACGGTGCGGCAACCCTGTCCGCGTCGTCACCGCGAACCAGCGCGTGACCAACTACTGCCGTCATTGCCAGCCGGGCATGTTGATCAAGAACTGACATGCCGATCCCTGCGTATACTCCCGACGACAACACCGGCGAGCCCTCTCCCGCCTACCTGGCGGAGATCGAGGCGCTTGCCGTCCGGCTGGCGCGGGAAGCAGGCGCGATGCTCCTCCAGCACTTTGCGACCGCGCACGACGTGCAGTACAAGGGGAATAACCCGCGCGACCCTGTGTCCGAGGCCGATAAGCGCGTTGAAGCCTACCTGCGGGAACAATTGCGGAAAGAGGCCCCGGACCACGGCATCGTGGCGGAGGAGGGAGAGAACCAGGGGCACGCGCAGGCTGATTTCGCCTGGGTCATAGACCCCCTGGACGGCACGTCCAATTTCATCAACCGCCTTCCCATCTGGGTCTGCTCGATAGGTGTGCTCTACAAGGGGCGTCCTGTCGTGGGGGCTATCTTCGCGCCGTCCATCGAGACCGCGCGCGGAGTGGTGTTTCACGCCCGGCGGGGAGGAGGGGCCTTCCGCGAGGACATGCCGATCTCCGTGATTGACAGTCCGGAGCCAAGCCCACGGTCGCTGACCAGCCTGCCGCCGAACTACTGGCGCCAGTACCGCATCCTCAAGCCCCTTCAGGGAAAAACCGGCATCCTCCGCTCTACCGGCAGCATCGCCTATGAGATGGCCAGTGTCGCCGGCGGCATCTTTCAATACAGTCTGTTCAACCAGTCCAGTGTCTGGGACGTTGGGGCGGGGACCGTCATCGTCCAGGAGGCTGGGGGCAAGGTGCTCGTTCGGAACGGCCGCACGTGGCGACCCTTCGACACCTTTGGGCCAGGGGGACGGGATAGGCCAACGCTGGAGCATTTCAAGACGTGGAGGCTGCCTCTGTTGGCCGGCCATCCACGTCTTGTGGACTTTGTTGCCGCTAACTTGGAGGCGCGTCCCCGTTACTGGTTCAGGTTTCGGCGCTACGTGCGGGAACGGTGGCAACGCGCAACGGGGAAGAAGACGTAGGGCCACGGCATCAGAATGGCGGGAGTCCTGGCATAGGCAGTCGGACAGGAGGAGCCACCGGGAGAGGTGCCGCGCACGAGACGTCAGACCATGGGCCAGGGGTATGACCTACGGTGCGGATCGGGTCCAGGGAAGACAGCGCGTTGCAGGAGCCTCCGCACCCGCTCGCCCAGGGCGTCCAACTCCTCGCCGCTGAGAAGCTCGCGCATCTCGCGCGCAAAGGGTCCTTTTGCAGCCAGTGTCTGGTCGAGTTTCTTCAGGTCTTCAAGGACCATGGCGGGCACCGGTTCTCCAGCGTAGTCCCAGATCACGGTCCGCAGCTTGTATTCCACGTTGAAGGTGATCCCGTGGTCTATACTCCACACCCGCCCCTGGGCATCCAACAGGCAATGTGTGGACTTCCTGTCCGCGTTGTTGGCAACGATGTCGAAGGCCGCGAACTGGCGGAAGTCGTCGGCGTGGGTCTGACGGAGAGTGAAGAAATGGTCAGCGGGGTCGTGGTCGACGTAGAGTTGCACTGAGCCGACTCCCCGAGGCCCATCGCGTATCAAGGTGAACGGGACGATATGCCAACCCAACTGCTTGCTGAGGAGGTAGGCGGCATACTCCCGCTTGAAGAGAGTGTGGATGGGGAAATCCCACAGGGGCGCTTCACCGCGCATGGGCTTGTAAATGGCCCGCCCCGCCTGGCCATCCGGCATGGCGATCTCACAGTCGAGGGTCTCGTTAGTGCCGTAAGGGGTCAGACGCATGGTCTGGAACGCACCGGACCGCAACACCTGGATGGGTGCTTCCGCCGGGTCTTCCGGGACCCACCCTGAGCCTGTGCGCATACAAGCCGTTCTCCTACGCCAGGTGCTTGACGTGCCCGTTGGCCATAGGGCAAACGTGGTGTTCTCCGGGGTCCACGGGCGCAAAGCATAGGGGACATTGCGGGCGACCCGCCGCACAGACCTCCAGCGCGCGCTCCGCCAGTCCACGGCCTTGCTCCCTGGAGATCAGGAGGCGCACGAGAGGAGGCGCGCCTTTTCGGGCGGTGCGGTCATCCGCCTCCATCTGAAAGGTCCGTGAGGCCTCTTCGTACTCCAGAGCAATGACGCCAGCCCGGAAATCCAGCGTCTGGGAGGGCGTGGAAGCGGCATCTTTCTCCGCAGGCTGCGCATCGCCCTCGTGAGAATGCGTGGCAAGGATGCGGTGTATGGCGAGCGCCAGATCCTGGAGCTGCTGTTTCTCCACCCAGAGGACCACCGACCCTCCGGGGCCCTCCGCCGTGATGCGGAACTGGCGCTTTCCCGGCTCGCCGATGGCGCTGGGAGAGACAGCGAAGACGAGGCCCAGATTGTGTCGTGCGTTGGCCATCTGGTGTGGTCCTTCGTCCCCCTTTTGCGCAGTCCAGGCCGCAATTCGTATCTGCTATGACGTATTTCAGAATACCACGAAGAGCTTGAAAGGGTTTCAAGTGGTCCTGTCCCTTCCCCCGTCCCGATTCGAAGACTCCCCGACTTCCCCGATTTCTTCGGGGTCTTCGACTTTGGGGTCCTCGACATCGGGATCTGCGACAAGGGGAAAGGGACAGGGGGGAGGGCAAGCTCGACCCCCATCCTCATCCTTCGAGGGCCTCAGGACAGGCTCTTCCCCGCTGCGGGGGAAGGGACATTCCGCCCCAGGGCAATCGCATGATGGTGGACCACTATATCCCGCCCGTACAAGAACAGGACAGGCACACGAACCAAAGACCTACTCCCTAAATCTCGCAAGTCGATTATGCAATTGCCCTGGGTTTCAAGCAATGTCTATCTGTGGCCGTTAAGATTGATAGTAGAATGCCGCTATGTGTCGACATGCGATGCGTTATGCGGCTCGTGTACGTGTTTATCCGCGTCCCTGAAAGGAATCCTGATGCCCAGACCCAACCGGGCGGCGCCACTATCGCCTGACACGGCAAACCGCCACATAGGAGATGGCGCCGTGGTGCTGGATATTCGCTCGCCATGGGTTTTTGCCGCAGGCCACCCCCGTGGCGCGGTGAACATCATGTTTTCCAAGGACGAGCTGGCCTACCGCGCGCCTCAGGTGCTCAGCCCTGGCACGCCGGTCATCCTCCTGGGCCAGAATGAGAACGAGGTCAAAGTCGCCCAGCACATCCTGCAACGCGCGGCAGGGATCGACGTGTTGGGGTTCATTGAGGGCGGCTTTGAGGCCTGGACGGCAGCGCGTCTTCCCACGGACCGCATCGGTGAGATGACAATCCATGAGTTGCGGGCGATGCGAGAGCGCGGCGACGCTATTACGGTCATCGACGTGCGGGACCAGGAGGAGTGGCAGTCCGGACACATTCCCCATTCCCTTCATTTCCCGCTGAGCGAGCTCCTGTCGCAGACAGACCGTGTCCCAAAGGACAAGCCTCTGGCCCTTATCTGCGCCGCGGGCAACCGCAGCTCGACCGCAGCAAGCGTGCTCCGTAGACACGGCGTGGAGGACCTTTACAACGTGCTGGAAGGCACGACGGGGTGGCTGCACGCAGGTTACGCGGTGGAGACGGCCGAGGCCTCACCGGCTTAGCAGGTCGATGACCTTGTTGGGGTCCTTTACGCGCAGGTGTCGGGCGACTGTTGGTGCGGCGCGCTGGAGCTCTTGATACATCTGCCAGGCCACATGCCGGTAGGAGAAGTGTCCTGTCACCGCTGTCCTTTGCTCGCATATGTACGCCGCCTCCGCAAGGTCCATCTTGAACAATGCGCGCGTGCGGTAGGCGAGGGGCAACGCATAGTGAGCGGCCTGCGGGCTGATTTTACTGAGCGTGTTCACAACCTCCGCCGCAGCATCCAATGTCGACCGGTATCGGCCCATCAATCCGGTTTCCTTGGCTCGCCGGGCCATTTCGGTGTTGGCAATGCCGCGCTGGAAGACCAACTCGGGGTCGTCATATCCATGGTTGGGAGTGAGGTCCTGGATGATCTGCACGCAGCGCCGGTGGCGGTGAAGGTCGCGGAAGGCGCCCAGGTCCATCAGGATGTCGAACTTCAGCGCGTATCCGGTGCGGAGTTCCCGGAGCAGGTCGTCATGGCGGCCTCGGTGCTCCATGGCAACGTCCAGGACCCGCTGCTTCTCCTCCGGCTGAAGGTCGGCAAGCGCGCGCTGTATCTGGCGGTAGGACCTGCCAAGCGGGTCGGCGTGGTATAGAAGCGTGGTGACGGCTTCGTCCTCCGGTGTCTCTTCTGGCACCAGGGCCACCGGAGTGCTTCGGTCAGGAGACTCTGGTGTCGTCAGGCCAGCGGCTATGCGCGCAACCGCATCCAGGACGTTCCGAGAGTACAGGCTGGGCTCGGTGTACTTGACCAGTGTTGGGGAGGCCGTGGGAGCGCGCAGATGCTCCAGCAACGCCTTGACCGACGTGCGCTGCGGCTCCGGAAGCGCGTCCACCTGCTCAGAGTCTATACCGGCGAGGAGCTTTTCCAGCACAGGATTCTGGGCCGGCTCCCTACACGCCGCCCGGAGGGCTTCGCCGATGTCCTGCACTTCCTTGTAGGGGTCCGCGAGGAGACGGCTGATCTGCGTCTCTACCGTGCGCGCGCTCACTATCTGGCCAAGGCTGGTGCGTGTGGCAAGTGGGAGCAATCCCCGCGCGATGTCAAACGCGCGGGCCCGCAACGTGCGCGTGTAGTCGCCCTCAGCCATGCCTTCCGGGCGCGGGTGGGCTTCCCGAAAAAGCGGGACAAGGTCCACGACCAGTGATTCATAGGCGGCGAAGAGGGCGTTGCATGCCTTGGTGAAGGTCTCGAGGGCCGACCGGTCCTCTTCCAGCTCCCTGGGAACGACGAACTTGCCAGCGCGAAAATTCTGGTACCGCGTGGAGCGTTCCTGTCCATCCCAGAGCTGCTCATCCACGACGCGCATGGCTGCGAGAATGGAGATGTCCTCTATGGCAAACGGGATGTGGGCCAGGTCCGCGATAGAGCGGTGGCCGTATTGGAAATAGAACGTGGTGAGGAACTTTTCCGCCTTCTCCGCCGTCAGTTCCGTGATGCTCTCCCGCATGGAAAGCGCTGAGCGGCTGTAGCGGGCCATAGCGTACGCTTGGACCTCCGGCTCGATCCCAAAGAGGGCATATATGCTCATAGAGTACCTCCCCACAGGACTATAGCAGCCGGAAGGGAAACGCCCAAGAGCCAGGCCGTATTCTCTGCGCGGGCAGGCCGGAGCCTGGCCTATCTGCCGGCATAGAAGGGCCGCCTTTTCTCAAGGAATGCCAGGATCGCCTCCTGGTGGTCTTCCGTTGCGGTCAGACGGCGGTTGCTCTCCCCCTCCTGCTCCAGGACCTTTTCCAGGTTCTCGTCGCGGTAGAGAAGGCGCTTCGTGGCGGACGTTGCAAGGGGTGGATTGGCGGCGATCTCCTGCGCTACGGACTGGGCCTCCTCCAGCAGCTTGTCAGCAGGCACGACGGCGTTCACAAGGCCAGCCCGCAGCGCCCATTGCGCATCGTAAAGGCGACCGGTCAGCGCCATCTCTGCCGCGAGGCCGTACCCGATCAGCTTGGGGAGGAGGTAAGAGACGCATGTGTCCGGCACAAAGGAGCGCTTGATAAAGATCGAAGAGAAGCGCGCCCCTTCAGCGGCTATCCGGATGTCAGAGGCGATGGCCAAAGACAAGCCGGCCCCGGCCGCGACGCCATTCACAGCGGCGATGACGGGCTGTGGGACCTGGCGGATGTGCCACCCAAGCTCGACCAGCGGTCGGCGAGGCGCCAGCAGCGGGCCTTCGCGCCGGGATAGGTCCGCTCCGGAACAGAAGGCGCGCCCCGTGCCGGTAAGGATGATAGCGCGGATGTCGTGGTCCCCGCTTAACTCATCGAGGGCGGCGTGCAGGCTGTCCACGAGGGCGGGATTGAGCGCATTGAGGACTTCTGGCCGGGCCATGGTGAGTGTCGCGACATTGTCTTTGCGTTGGATGGTGAGGATGTCCATGGGCGTATGCCCTCCTGATTGGTGGGTGTTGGGACTGTTGGGACTATTGTATAGGGAAGATCGGGATGGCATGGGAGGTGCGGCGGGAGTGGGAGAATCGTGGGGCGCGAGGGGTGGGCGGTACTCGGGCAGGGGAGGGATGGGCGATTCGTGAAGTTGTCCCAAAGTGCAGAAGAAGGAGGGACCGACCCCGTCCCGTCCGACTCTCACAGCCGCCCTCTCTCGCAGGAGAAGAGGCGGGGCCGTCCTGCATCGCGGACGCGATGTGTTCCCTTGGGGTTGGCAAACGTGCTACCGTCTCATCTCAAGGAGGCGCCATGGAACCACCCGCGAACGCGATGACTTTGCAGGCCCGCCGC
>ORJL010363719.1_pt1 | contig 12585 bp, 8 predicted proteins | sample 1779941 | NCBI WGS metagenome assembly ORJL01 (sample SAMEA104232317, study PRJEB22302) | groundwater metagenome | biome: forest; feature: aquifer; material: groundwater | place: USA | collected 2011-08-07 | depth 5.8 m
TTCTGATTTTATTCTTTCCATCGGTTCTCGGAATAATATCAGGCAGGTTGGTTATAATTGGAAGGCATTTGCTCGAGCCGCCAAGAAGGTAGTTGTGGATATTGATTTAGCGGAACTAAAAAAGCCTACCCTGCGGCCGGATTTAGCGATAAATTGCGATGCCGGATATTTTCTTGAAGAATTTTGCAAACATTTATCCAAGCCTTTTAATTGTGATTGGTGGCTGGATTGGTGTAAAAAAAGAAAAAATAAATATCCGGTCGTTTTACCGAAATATAGTGTATCTAAATTAGTAAATCCATATTATTTTATTCAAAGGCTTACTAGGCTTGTTAAGGCGGATAATGTTTTGGTGGCTGGGAATGCTTCGGCTTGCGTGGTTTTATTTCAGGCAGGTATTGTAAAGGAAAATCAGCGTATTTTTTGGAATTCAGGTTGCGCTTCGATGGGTTATGACCTTCCGGCTTCAATCGGGGCATCTGTTGCGAATAATAGGAAAAATACTATTTGCATTACAGGTGATGGAAGTATTCAAATGAATATTCAAGAACTGCAAACCATTGTTTATAATAAATTACCAATAAAAATATTTCTTCTAAACAATAATGGGTATGTATCTATAAAGCAAACTCAAGAGAGTTTTTTCGGCCTTCCGTATGTAGGGTGTGATCCTAAGTCCGGAGTAGGTTTTCCTTCTTTTACTAAAGTTGCACAAGCATACGGTTTGAAGGTTTTAAGGATCATGGGGCATAATACTCTAGATGATACGATAGCAAGGGTGCTTAAGTTTAACGGCCCGGTTTTGTGTGAGGTAATTCTTGAGCAAGATTATAAATTTCAACCACGGGTTTCTTCTGAGAAATTTGATGATGGCCGTATTATCTCTAAGCCGTTAGAAGACATGTTCCCTTTTTTAACCAGGGAAGAGTTTAAGGAAAATATGTTGATTCCACCTTTAAGGTAGCCTAATTCATAAACAATCTTTACTATAATGGAGAGATTATGAAAAAAAGAAATGCCTTAATTACCGGAGCATCCAGAGGGATAGGCCTGGCGATCGCAAATTGCTTAAAAAAACAGGGGATCAATATATTAATTCCTGATCGAAAAGAATTAGATTTATTGAGCGAGGATTCGATTAATGGCTATTTTTCTTCGTTAAAAATCCCGATTGATATCTTAGTGAATAATGCCGGAATTAGTATTGTAGGGTCAATTAAGGACTTGACTGAACAAGACATTAATAAAACTATGCAGGTTAATCTTTTGGCTCCTTTGAGGATAATTAGTAAGATTGCCCCAGGGATGATAAGCAGAGAATATGGAAGAATTATAAATATCGGTTCGATTTGGAGCATTATTACTAAGCCGGGCAGGATAACATATACTTTGAGTAAATCCGGCCTGGTTGGGTTAACCAGATCAATAGCAGTTGAACTTGCTGCTTATAATATTTTAGTGAATTGTGTCGCTCCGGGATATATTAATACGGAAATGACCAAAGCCAATAATAATAAAAAAGAAATCGCAAAGATAAAGAATAGCATTCCAATGCAGCGTTTAGGTGAATCTTATGAGGTAGCGGAGTTAGTTTCATTTCTTTGTTCCGATAAAAATACTTATATTACTGGCCAGACAATTGCTATTGATGGTGGATATTTATGCGTGTAATTACAATTAAATCTAGAATTCGAAATTATCAGGTTATTTTTGGCAAATTCAATTCTTTTTTAGGCAAAATCATTAAAGAGGACGGGGGGTCAGTTTGCTACATAATTGACAGGAGAGTGTGGGATTTATACAAGGGTAGTTATTTTAAAAGCTTAGATAGTTCCAGGGTAATATTGGTTAAGGCAGACGAATTCCATAAATCGCTTAAAGCGGTTATGGGCTTATATGACGCGTTGATTGAGCGCAATGCTAAAAGAAATATTGTTTTGGTCTCAATCGGAGGAGGCATAGTTCAGGATGTGAGTGGATTTTTAGCGTCAACGATATACCGGGGCGTAAAATGGGTGTATTTTCCTACCACATTATTGGCTCAAGCGGACAGCTGTATTGGCGGAAAAACATCCCTTAATTATAAAGATTATAAGAATATGATTGGAACATTCTATCCTCCAGCTTATATATTTATTGATGTTAATTTTATCTATACTCAGAAAAAAATGGATTTTTATAGCGGTATCGGTGAAATAGTAAAGCTACATATTATGGGAAAAGGTAAGTATTTAGCTGAAATATCAAAATTGTTGCCCCAGATTATCAGTAAACAAAAAAGCTACCTTTTAAGGGCGATAGCCAATTCATTATTAATTAAGAAGGGATATATTGAAGAGGATGAATTTGATGGAGCAAGGAGAAACCTGTTGAATTATGGACATTGTTTTGGGCATGCCCTAGAGAGAGCTTCTAACTTTAAAATTCCACATGGGCAAGCAGTGGTTGTTGGCATGATCTTGTCAAATATTGTATCTCGAGAGCGGGGCTTGTTATCTCCTAGGATAGAGAATAAGCTTTATGGTGAATTATTATTACCGATACTTTTTGCGATGCCGAAACGTTATCTTCTAAAAGAAAAGGAGATTATTTTGTCTATGGAAAAAGACAAAAAACGAGTAGGAGCCAAGCTGCCTTTAATTATAATATATGATGGGCTTAAGGCGAGCAAAATAGCTGATTTGGATGAAAATGAAGTAAAATTTGCTTTAAGAGAATTAGCACACAGAATAAAATGAAAGAAACTAAAATAATAAGAAAAGAGATTTTTGAAAAAGTAAAATATTTTTATCTCTCTTTGCAGTTGAATAAAAAATTTATTCCTGGGAAGACGGTCATTCCTTATGCTGGGAGAATTTATGATGAGAAAGAGTTAATTTCTTTGGTCGATGCTTCGCTAGATTTTTGGCTTACCGCTGGCAGATATGCGGATAAATTTGAAAATGGACTTGCTAATTTTCTTAGGACTAAATATTGCCTTTTAACAAATTCTGGTTCTTCGGCAAATCTGTTGGCGATTTCTGCCTTAACCTCTCCCATGTTAAAAAGCCGGCAATTGCATCCGGGCGATGAGGTTATTACTACAGCTTGCGGTTTTCCTACTACGCTTAACCCTATTTTACAGAATAAGCTCATACCAGTATTTGTTGATGTGGAATTGAAGACATATAATATACAGGTTGAAAAGATAGAAAAGGCTATTACTAGGAGGACAAAAGCGATATTTACGGCGCATACCCTGGGAAATCCTGCAGATATAGATGGTATAAGTAAAATCGTTAAGAAGCATAATTTATGGTGGTTAACGGATAATTGCGATGCTTTAGGTTCAATGTACAAAGATAAACATACCGAAACTTTTAGCGATATCTCTACTTGTAGTTTCTATCCAGCCCATCATATTACCCTGGGCGAAGGTGGAGCGGTTTTAACTAATAGCCTGCTTTTAAAGCGGATTATTATCTCATTTAGGGATTGGGGCAGGGATTGTTGGTGTGAAGCAGGGCATGATGATACGTGCAAAAGAAGATTTAGCCAGAAATTTGGAAATTTACCATATGGATATGACCATAAATATGTATATTCGCATATAGGATATAATTTCAAAGTTACGGATATGCAGGCAGCAATTGGTTGCGTGCAGTTAAATAAATTGCCCGGTTTTATCCAAGCGAGAAAGAGAAATTTTAAATTCCTATATAATGTTTTTAAGAAATATGAAGATCACTTTATGCTCCCTCAAGCGGAAAAGTATTCTGAACCAAGTTGGTTCGGTTTTCCTATTTTGGTGAAAGTGAATGCGTCGTTTAATAGGGCGGATATCGTTAATTTTTTTGAGAGCAAGAAGATTGCAACAAGGATGCTCTTTGGAGGTAACTTATTGAAACAGCCGGCTTATAAAAATATAAGATATAGAACAGCGGGAAGATTAAGCAATACCGATTTAGTTATGAATAATCTTTTTTGGATAGGGGTTTATCCAGGGCTTACAAAACCAATGTTACTTTATATAGAGAAAACATTAGATAGTTTCTTTAAGAAGGAAATATGAAGCTGACTATCCTTATCGGGTGTTTTAATGAAAAGCCGACTATTCTTAAGGCTATTGAGCAGGCCAAAGCTATAAATATTGATAAAGAGATAATCGTTATCGATAATTGTTCAACTGATGGAACAAGAGAAATGCTGGAAAAATTAAAAAACGATAAGGAGCTAAGTTTGGTTTTTCACCCGAAAAATATGGGGGCTGGGTATTCGGCATGCGAAGGGATTAAGCTTGCCCGGGGAAAATATTTCTACGGACCCGGAGCGGATTTAGAATATAAAATGGATGATGTTTATAAGATGATGGATAAATTAGAAAATGAGAATTTAGATGTTGTTTTTGGCTCAAGGCTTTTGGATAGGAAAAATACATCAAAAAGCGAGTTGATTAAGGAAAGGCCATACTGGCTAGGTACAATTATTGCGACATGGTTAATAAATTTATTGTATCGTAAGAATCTCACTGATATTATTGCTACTAAATTAATTAAAACTGATATTTTGAAAGAATTAGGCTGTAAGGCCAATAATCAGGCTTTTGAGTTTGAATTAGTGAGTAGCCTTTGCAAAAAAGGATATAAAATAGGAGAAACCCCTGTTTGGTATAAACCGCGGACACGTAAAGAAGGCAAAACAATTAGGGCGTTTGATATGATACCTGCGGTATTGGCAATCCTAAGGGTTAAATTTTTAAAGTGAAAATTGCATTAGTTTATCCTCCAACTTCAGAGTTAAACCTAAGAGGCTATCCATTGGGCCTGGCTTATCTTGCCGCCTCTTTGAATAAGAGCCATAAAGTGGATGTTTATAATTATAACGGAAAGGGATTTAATCAAAGCATCAAATCATTTTTATCTTCAATAAAGGCCAGTAATCCCGATTTAGTAGGTATTTCTTTTAATTCTTTTAATCGTTGGGGGGCCTTTAAACTAATTAAACATATCAAGCGAATTAATAAAAATATCTATATTGTTCTTGGCGGGGTTCATCCCGCAACGCTTTATAAGCAAACCTTTAAATATTTTTACAATGATTTAGATTTTATAATTCAGTCTGAGGGGGAAAAATCATTTCCTATGTTGTGTAAGGAGCTTGAGGATGGAAACGATCCGAATATGATTAGCGGATTAGTATATAAAGATAAAAACGGGGGCATAGCAGCAAATAGGGTTTCTGAGCTTGTGAGAGATTTAGACGAGCTGCCATTACCAGACTATTCTTATGCCGCTGACGAGATCAAGAGTAAAGGGATTGCATACCTAATTGCTTCCCGGGGCTGTCCGGTTAACTGTTCATTTTGTTCTACTTCTTCTTTTTGGGGGCAGAACGTACGCATGAATTCTCCGGAAAGAATTGGAGAGGAAATCGAACTTGTTAAAAGAATGGGTGCGAAACGTATTTTTTTTCATGACGATACATTCAACCTGGGGATAGACAGGACTATTAAGATGTCAGAGATATTAAAGAAAAGCGGAGTTGAATATGCTATTCAGTGCCGTGTTACTCCGGTAAATGAAGAGATGATAGCTAAATTGGCCGATTCCGGTTGTAGGCATATAACCTGGGGAGTAGAGACTTTATCAGAGAATATACTTGGTAAAATAAATAAGAAGATTACTAGGGAATTAGTTAAGAATGCTTTTGATATTTGTACTAAATTTACGGATAAAATGACTACATCAGCTTTTTTCTGTGTTGGTACTCCTGGCGAAACTGAAGCGACAATAAAAGAGACGGTAGATTATGCAAATGCAAACATAAGGTCAACGCATGGCCCGGGGGCCTCGATGCTTTATGTGCTTCCGGGGACAAAGATCTACTCCGATTTAATTCAAGAAAATAAATTTGATGAAAAAGTTTGGGTTAGGTCCGGAGCCGTATATTATTATACGAAAGAACATAATATAAAAACTTTAAATAGGTGGCGTAAGATGGTAAACCGCTGCGGTATTAAAATTCCCTATTCTGTTAATTACTTTTGGGATCAAGTCCCCATTACGCTAGCTCAAAAGAAAGTTTTGGGAAGCAAAAGGCTGGCGAAAACATTGAATAAGATTAGAAGATCAATAAACCTAATGAATAGCAGGTATTAACAAATAAGGCAAATTTTTATTATGTCTAAGGTATTACTTATTAATCTTCCTTTTGAGAGAATGTATGAAGGGACCAAGCTTTCCGCGATTTTGCATTATTCTCCGCCGTTAAGTTTGGCTGCGGTTGGCGCTAGCTTACTGCAAGATAAGAATGAAGTAAGGGTTTTTGATATGAATCATGCAAAAAATTCATTAAGCAGGCTGGCAGAGGAAGTGATGAGCATGCAACCTGATTTTGTAGGGGTTACATTTGTTACAGCGCTGTTTAAAGAGATGCTCGAGGTCGTTAGGCTAATAAAAGGTATTAATAAGGATATTATTGTTATAGGCGGAGGCCCGCATGTTTCTTCTTTCCCGGCCGCAACACTTAATGAGTCAGGGCTTGATGTTGGGATTATCGGGGAAGGAGATCTTAATATTAGAGAGGTCGTAAATCGTTTGCCTTATCAGCGTATTAAAGGTATCGTATATAGGCAGAATGGTTCGGTTATTGTTAATCCCAGGGAAAGTTTTATCAAGGATTTAGATTCTTTGCCCTTACCGGCTTATCAGCTTTTTGATATAACTGAATATAAGATTTCAAAGACATTATCCAGATTTTCACCGGTAGCTTGGCTCGAATCAAGCCGTGGATGTTTATATAATTGTGTTTATTGTAATAAGACAGTTCATGGCAATCAGTTTCGCACAAAGACCCCTGAACGTGTAATTGAAGAGATGCTTTGGGTTAAAAGCCTTGGTTTTAAAGAGGTACATTTTGCGGATGATGCTTTTACTACGGATATAAATAGGTCAAAAGAAATTTGTGATTTAATTATATCCAAAGGCATTAAACTGCCTTGGGTTTTGATTACCGGAATCCGTGTGAATCAAGTTGATGCTGAGCTTTTTATGAAACTGAAGAAGGCCGGTTGTTACAGAGTTGCGATCGGAGTGGAATCCGGGAACGAGCAGATTTTAAAAAATATACATAAAGGTATACATTTGGAGCAAGTAGAGAGGGCGGTTTATTGGTCAAAGAAAGCGGGTGTTGAAATTTGGGGGCTTTTTATGATTAGTTTACCCGGAGAAACAGAGGAATCGATGAGGGATACAATTGCTTTTGCAAAAAAATTACCATTTGATCTGGTAAAGATGAGCATTATGATTCCTTTACCCGCAACCCCGATTTTTAATGAATGGGAAGCGAAAAAGCTTATTAAAACGAAAGATTGGTCGAAATTTTCATTTTATTCTTCTCCTGCGGAAATCTATGATCATCCTGATTTATCTTGGGATGTTATAATGAAATACTATGATAATTTTTATAAAGGTTTTTATTCTAACCCGAGTTTTATATGGAGGAGATTTAAATCTAGCATTAAGAACGGGACTCTGCTGGATGATATAACTTGCGCCTTACAAATGAAATGGTTTAATCGAAATTAGGCGGGCATCAATAATTAACAAATGAGGGTTGTTAATGTATAAAAACAAGAAGATATCTATAATTCTTCCAACATATAACGAAAAGGATTCTATCCGCAAGGTGATTAATGATTTTGAACAACTTGGGATTGTTGATGAAATTGTCGTTGTTAATAACAACGCTGTAGCAGGGACCTCGGAGGAAGTAGCTCAAACCAAAGCCAAAGAGGTTTTTGAGCCTATCCAGGGGTATGGAGCAGCGATAAAAAGAGGATTCAGGGAATCAAGAGGGGATCTAGTTGTTGTCTGCGAGCCGGATGATACTTTCTTGGCGAATGATCTCTTTAAGTTTCTCGCATATTGCGAAGACGTGGATATTGTTTATGGTACACGGACAGTGAGCCATTTTATTTGGGAAGGCGCAAATATGGGCGCGTTCCTTAAGTGGGGGAATTGGGCAACCGCGAAACTTATGGAGATGATGTTTAATACTAACTATCTTTCGGATGTAGGGTGTACCTATCGGTTAACTTCGCGTAGGGCCCTTAATGTTATTTTACCCTTTCTTTGCGTAAACAGTAATTTCTTTGGCCCGGAGATGATGATTTGTGGTTTTAAACTTCACCTAAAAGCAATACAAATACCGGTTAATTATAAAGAAAGAGTCGGAACTAGTTCTGTGACCGGTAGCCTAAAGAAAGCTTTTGCCCTTGGATTAAAGATGATTATCCTTATTATAGGCTTACGTTTTAATTTAGGCAAAAGATTTATCCGTTTATTAGAAAAGACATAGAGCGTGTGTAGAAAGTTTAGTTTTAGTTAAATGAAGAGAGGTTAAGCGATGTTAATCCTTATAGTAGAAGCCATAAGCGTAATATTTAGTTCTTGGTTGTTAACCAGAGAATATTTTGGTATTCGTTTATTTAGCGATTCTATTTTAGTCGGATTTATCTTATTTTTCGGCCAAATTGTCTTAGTAATGCTTTCCTTGGGTATGTTCGGGCAGCTTTATTGGCACAATGTTTTTATGGCGCATTTAATTATTCTTTTTATAGTCGCGCTGTTTTATTATAAGAAAATAAATCATGAATTTGCTAAACCAAATTTAGGGTTTTTGATTGATAGTAACTTATTACTTTTTGCTATTTCAGTCTTCGTATCTTTTTTCTTGATAAAGTCATTTTTCAACCTGATCAATACTCCTCAATCCGCTGATAGTTTGCAATTCTATCTTGCTTATCCTGCTACTTGGATTAGAGCAGGTAATTTAGATAATCCATTTTTTGTTTTTGGGAGTAGCCCGCTTATAAACCCGGGTTCACTGGAAACCGGATCGATTTCTTATTACCCTATTAATCCTGAATTGTTTTATGCTTGGCTTATGCTCCCCTTAAGGAATGCTTTTTTGGCGGATTTAGGAGAGGCGCCGTTTTATATCGTTGGTATACTGGCTATTTATTCTATAATGAAAAGATATGGCTTAAATAACAGAATCGCCCTATTAAGCGGTTTTCTTTGGGCGCTGATTCCGAATATCTTTAAACAACTCCGAACCGGATCACTAATAGATATTGTTTGCTCAGCGCTCTTCCTACTGGTTTTTTATACACTTTTATCGTTTAAACGTAATTTTACCTTTAAGAATGCTATGCTTTTTGGTATCTCAATAGGGCTTTTAGTGGGCAGTAAAATAATCAATTTTATTTGGTTAGCCGCTTTCTCGCCTTTTGTCTGCTATTTATTATATAAGGCGGCAAAAGAGTATAAGCTCAAATTGGGCAAGTTATTTAGTTTTTTAGGCGTTATACTCTTGATGATTGTGTTATTCGGCGGTTATATGTATATCAAAAATTATATCTTTACGGGTAACCCTTTGTTTCCGGTGACTTTGAAGATTTTTGGTAAAACCATCTTTCCCGGGATACTGGATAATGCTGAGTATGCTATGGATATGGCGGGGAGCGAGAAGTTTGATCTGATGGGAATGCTTTTTCACGAGGGCCTAGGGGTTCAATTTTTAGCTTTAATTTTACCGTGCACATTTATTCCTATTTTCTTTTATAGGTATTTAAAGAAAAAAGTTAGTTTTTTTACAGAACATTTGTTACTTTTTATCACCCCATTGATAATGCTTATTTTATACGTTACTTTTATTAACGTCTGGCGGACAAGGTATCTTTTTACATATTTTACCATGGGGCTAGTGACCGCAGTTATCTTTATAACTAAGTTGCCGCGTGGAGAAAGATACTTAGCGGTTATCTCATTCATATCCATTTTAGCCTCCGCGTTTGAATTAGCGCATAGATTTGAATTGATTATATCAATTTTGTTTTCTTTCGTTCTATTTGTAGGATTAGTATTTTATAAAAAGCAGATAATCAAGCTTTATAATGGGAAAGCATTCAGCAAGATTATGCTTGCGGTCTTGTTGGGAATAGTTTTGTTTCTTGTTTATTTTAATAATAAATATAATCGAGAAGAATTTGATCGATATACTATAAGCTTAAGCAAGAATGAAGTATTGCAGGAGGAGATGGGAAGAGGATGGAAGTGGCTTAATGATCAAACAAAAGAAGGGGCGCGTATTGCTTATACTGGACGAATTGAGTTTTATCCGTTATTTGGTGAAAGGCTTAAAAATAGCGTAGTTTATGTTTCTGTTAATGAAAAGGAAACTTCGCCCTATAATAAACCCGACGGTTTATGCCGGCAAACCAAGGATTTCTCGGCCTGGATAGAAAATCTAAGAAAAGCAAAAATTGAATATTTGTTTGCGGCCCTGCCTTGCCTTAAGAATAGAGAGGTAGATGGTCGTACTAAGTTTACTAATGAAGACTACTGGGCGCTTGCTCATCCACAATTCTTTAAGCTGATATTTAAGAATTCACTTGTACATATATATTCAGTTAACTTAGGGGATCAGTGAATACAGAGGGATAACGGTTTCATAGAGAAGTAGGTAATTGACTTATGTTTATATGCTTGTTATTGAATATTATTGTGATCTGGACAGCCTTTCTTGTCGTATACAAGGCTTTACGGATTAAAGGAACCGTTGATTCATTTTTGGCGTTATTCGTAATTTATCTTGCTCAAATTATATTGATGGAGCTTGTTTTGGGCACCACCAATGCGTTGTATCTAAAAAATTTAATTATTTTTACAATCGCAGTATTTATTTGCGTGTATTTATTAACTAAAAATAAAATACATTCTTTTAGCGGTGTGCATCTTAGGATATACCTTGATAAGTTATTAAGTAATAAAATATATATTCTTATCTTTTCTGCTCTCGTTTCATTTTTGACGGTAAAAGTATTGATTAATCTGCTGAATCCGCCGTGCGGATGGGATTCACTAAATTATCATTTTACCTTTCCCGTAGAATGGTTTAAATATGGCAATCTTAATACTCCGATTACTATATTTGATGATCCCAGCCCGACTTATTACCCGCTTAATGGAAGCCTGTTTTACCTTTGGTTGATCATGCCCTTTAAATCCGTATTTCTGGCGGATTTAGGGCAGTTTCCATTTTTTATCATCGCGGTAATTTCTGTTTATAGTATTGCGCAAAAGGCAGGCTTAAATAGAACTAATTCATTTTATAGCGCGGTGTTATTCGCGCTCATCCCTAATTTCTTCAGGCAACTTCAAATAGCCTATGTTGATGTTATGGTGGGTGCTTTATTCTTGGTCTGCGTAAATTATTTGTTTATTTTAAAGAAAGATTTTCGTTTTACGCATGTTTTGGTCTATAGTTTAAGCCTTGGTTTATTAATAGGGATTAAAACTACAGCCTTGACCTTTAGCGTTGTTTTATTTATTCCGTTCTTGGTAATGCTCTTTAAGAGTAAGAAGAAAATCAGTTTTGGCCTGGTTTTTGTATTTTCTGTTTTGGCTTTTGGCGGATTTAGCTATTTCAGGAATTTTATTCAAACGGGTAACCCTTTGTACCCGTTAGATTTTAAATTACTTAATATTCATATTTTTAAGGGGGTGATGGACAATTCTGTTTATGCTGCGCACTTCTTGAGTTGGGATTATTCCCTTAATAAAATGCTTTTCCATGAGGGCTTGGGGGCGCAGGCATTATTTTTGATCCTCCCCGGAATATTTTTAGCTTTACCGGTTGTATTTTTTAAGAAGAGGAACGTTTTAGATTTTAACTTTTTTTATTTTTTAATGATTCCTATTTTTACTTATTTTGTGTACAGATATATTATACCTTTGGGTAATTTAAGGTATTTGTACGCAATGATGGGAATTGGTGTCGTTTTAGGTTTTTATCTGTTGCAACTTCTCAGAGTCAAGAAATGGGCAATAAATATTCTGGTCATTATTTGTACTTTTTCTTCAATTCCATCGCTAGCAAAAAAGCAGGAATTAGTAGCGTCTCTAATTCTTTCAACGATGGTTTTTCTTATTCTAGTTATCAGGAAGAAGATTGTATTTATCAATAATAAGCCTTTGAAGGCCATAGCTATAGCCTTAATTATCGTTTTCCTTTTTTGGGCTGAGGGATTTCATAATGCGAATGAATTCCCCCGTTACTATAAAATGGTGAAATATTCTGGTTTTTGGCCCGATGCAACTAAAGCTTGGGATTGGCTGAATAATGAAACAGTTGGTAATAATATTGCTTATACCGGGAGAGCGGTGCCATTTCCATTGTATGGTAGTAATTTTAAAAATAATGTATATTATGTTTCGGTAAATAGTACTCAGCCTGCAAAATTGGATTATTTTAATAACAGTAAATATGAATATGGCCCCGGGTTCGAAAGCTTACTCAAAACTATAGAACAGGAGTATAATTATCGTGGTAATGCTAATTATAATGTTTGGTTGGGAAACCTACTGAAGGCCAAAACAGATTATCTTTTTGTTTATTCATTGCAGCAGACGAAAAGTACGATATTTCCTATTGAGGATAGTTGGGCAGTGACAAATACGGATAAGTTTAAGCTGCTTTTTAACAATAATACCATACATATTTATAGGTTGGAAAACCATGGTTTGCCTTCCGATAGGCAAA
>ORJL011171734.1_pt1 | contig 12585 bp, 14 predicted proteins | sample 1779941 | NCBI WGS metagenome assembly ORJL01 (sample SAMEA104232317, study PRJEB22302) | groundwater metagenome | biome: forest; feature: aquifer; material: groundwater | place: USA | collected 2011-08-07 | depth 5.8 m
GCTGCCCGATCCGGCGCCGTGGACGCGCTGGTCTCCACCGGCGCCCGATCCGGCGGGCGTCAGCGAAGCTGCGGCGATTCTGAGCGCGGCAAAGCGGCCGCTCGTCGTCGTCGGCAGCGGCATTGCCAACTCGCGGGCCTGGAATGAACTGCTCGGTTTTGCCGAAGCTGCCGGCATTCCGGTGGCCACGACCGCCACGGGCAAAGGCGCATTCCCGGAGGGACACCGCCTTTCAGTGGGCTGCATCGGGCGCGCGGGAACCGGTCACGGCAACGCGGCCGCGCGGCGCAGCGACGTCGTGATCGGAGTGGGAACGCATTTCACCGATATCGATACCGGCGGCTGGACGCTCTTCGACATCCCGGGCAGCACGCGCCTCATCCATCTCGACATCGATACGACCGAACTCGGCCGCGCGTATCCCGCAGCGGTTGCCCTGACGTGCGACGCACGGCTTGGGCTCGCGGCTTTGACCGCTGCGGCGAGCAAGGCGGGCGCATCCCAGTGCGCGGACTGGTTGAAGGAAATTGCACAGGAGCGCGAGTCGTGGGAGCAGTCGGTCGCCGCGCAGCGGCACTCCGACATCGCGCCGCTGCATTACGCGCGCATCTGCCACGATACCGCCCAGGTCGTGGCCGAGAAGGACCCGCAGATGCCGATATTTTTCGACACCGGGCATCTGTTGAGTTTCGCGCCCTCGTTCCTCAAGGCGTCGTCGCGCAACATCGCGCATAACGGTTTTTTCCACCGCATGGGCTGGAGTGCGTCGGCCGTCATCGGCGCGAGCATCGCGCAGGGCAATCGCCCGGCGTTGGCGTTGCTTGGCGACGGCTCCTTCATCATGGGCGGGACCGCCGTCGCCACCGCAGTCGAGCAGAACCTGCCGCTGGTGTGGGTCGTGCTCAGCAACCGGTCGCTGCAGATCGAACGCGAGCTGATGCTCAGGCTTTATGGTCGCGAAACGTTCTGCGATTACCGCAAGACGGCCACCGGCGAGATGTGGAATCCCGATATCGGCAAGTGGGCGGAGGCGATGGGCGCCGCCTCGCTCCACGTCACGCGCCCCGAAGACTACGCGCCCGCGCTGCGCCGCGCGCTCGATGCGCGCGCTCCGTTCGTGATCGACGTCGATGTGTCGCTCGACGTCAAGGGCTATCGTTCGATCTGGTATCCCTATCCGAGCAATTTCTACGAGCCGTGGACCGCAGGCCCCCTTCCTGCGGATGGGCAAGCGCCGGTAAAGCAGTAGCCGCCTTGACGAGGTACGTTCGACGCGGCGGGGTTTAGCAGCCCCAAGGCACGCTTTGGAGTGTTTGAATGCGTGCGTGCTGCGCACGACAACCGACGGTTGCTTACGCGCGGACGATCTGGTTGCTCAGGACGCCGATGCCCTCGATCTCGGCCTCGATGACGTCCCCGGGCTTGATCCAGCGGCCGATCTCGAACCCGCAGCTGTGCGCCGGCGGACCGGAGCCGAAGAAGTCCCCCACGGCGAGCGTCTCCTCCTGCGAGACGTGGGCGATGAGCTGGGCATAGGTGAAGGCCCAGCCGCTGAACGTGCCGTCGAACCAGACCTCGCCGTTGACCCGCGTCACGAGCCGCAGGCCCTCGGGGTTGGGCAGCTCGTCCGCGGTGACCAGGCAGGGACCCATGATCTTCGAGTTCTCGAAGTCCTTCGCCTTCCCGGTCCCCACGCGGAAGGTGAGCTCGGCCGGCTGGATGTCGCGCGCGCACATGTCCTGGAAGATCGTATAGCCGGCAACATGGTCCCAGGCCCGCTCGACCGGGATGTTCTTGCCGCGCTTGCCGATGTACATGCCGATCTCGAATTCGTAGTCCAGCTGCTTGCTGTACTTCGGCCATTGGATCGGCGCCTTGTGGCCCCCCACCGCCGCCCGGCTCGGCTTCCAGTAGATCGGCGTGGTCTTGGCCGCCTCGGGCAGGTAGCCCCCTTCGGATTTGAGCAGCCGCCCCATGCCGAGCCGGTAGTGCTCGAGGATCAGGATCCCGTCGCGGACCATCGGTGGTCTTGGGACCGGCGCGAGCCAGCGGATCTCGGACTCCGCGAACGTGAGTTGCTCGCCATGGGGTCCGAGCGGCTTCGGCTCCGAGCCGAGACGCGCGCCGACGTAGGCCACGGCTTGATCGGCGAGTCCCCGCGCGAACGAGCCGCCCTCGAGAAACCCGATCATGTCGGGCGGCACCAGCACCTCGGCATGCTTGCGCGCGCCGTTCGCGTCTTGCGATTCCGCGAGGAAGGCGCCGGCGGCGGAGGTCAAATCCACGATGGTGCCGTGGGCGAGCGCCCCGATGCGCTCGAATCGGCCAAGCCGGGTCTGCACTTCGTAGCTCACGAGCTTCATGCGCATTCCCTCCCATAGGTTCGCGTCGGGCCAGCGGGCCGTGGCCGCACTGATAGAAAATTCAATTCCGCTGCAGTCCCGGTTTGCCGGAGCGATGCGCCGGGAGCCGGACCGAACGAGGTTCCCGGTTGCGCATAGCATCGCGACCCGAGCGGGCCGCGAGCGGGATAATCGGCCAATTAACCGAACCGAAACCAGTCACGTGGCGATCACCATGATGCCACCGACAGGGCGAAATGGTAATCTACCCCCCGTATCAAGGCAAGCTGCGCAACGATATTGCAGGGTGGCGCAAGGTGGTACAGAACGTCGGGATCGTCCCGCAATAAAGCCTGTGCCACTGCAGATCGAACCGGAGGAAAAAATGCTGCCAGTAAAACGTTTGCTACACGCGATCGCTGCCATCGCGCTGATGACTGTCACGAGTGCGTACGCTCAAACGTGGCCGACCCAGCCGATCCGCCTTATCGTGCCTTTCCCGCCCGGCGGCACCACCGACCAGATCGCGCGGCTCCTGCAGCCGCAACTGCAGCAGGCCTTCGGCGTCTCGGTCGTGATCGACAACCGGGGCGGCGCCTCAGGTGCGATCGGCTCCGGCATGGCCGCGAAAGCACCGCCCGACGGTTACACTTACCTGCTCGTCTTCGATACGCACGGCGTCAATCCGAGCCTGATCCCGAACATGCCGTTCGACACGCTCAAGGATCTCGCGCCGATCATGCTGGTCGCTAAATCACCGATGGTGATTACGGCGCATCCGTCGTTTCCCTATAAGACTTTCGCGGAAGTGCTGAAACTGGCGAAGGCCAGGCCAGGTGTGGTCACCTTTGGAACGATCGGTTCGGGGAGCCTCGCCCATCTCGCGGTCACGATGATCACGAATCAGGCCAAAATCGAAATGACGCATATCCCCTACAAGGGCGGCGGGCCGCTGGTCATCAACGCGCTCGGCGGGCACGTGCCGGTTGCGATCGCGTCGCTCGCGCTCTTGTCGCCGCACATTCAGTCCGGCAGGCTCAAAGCGATCGGGATCACGTCGCCTCGGCGTCACCCCCAATATCCCAACGTTGAAACCGTCGCGGAACGCGCGCTGCCGGGCTTCGATGCCGAAGCGTGGTGGGGTTTGCTCGCCCCAACCCACACGCCCGCCCCGATCATGACGCGCATGCACGCGGAATTCGCGAAGGCGCTCCGCGCTCCGGCGATGAAGCAGCACTTCGATCAACAGGCGCTGACGGTGGTGGCGTCTTCGCCGCAAGAGTTCGGCAAGTTCGTCGCCAACGAAGTCGAGCGCTGGGCCCGCGTCGTGCGGGACAACAAGATCAAGGCGGGAGAGTGATGATCCTCGAGCTCGCTTCCTTTCCGGTGCACCGCGCGCGGTTCGGCACGCACACCCGATACCAGGACGGCGAGCTCGTCGTTGGCCGCGATGCAATACGCGCGCTCGTTTTGCAGGATGCGCGGATCAAGGATGTGCGGTTGGAGCTGGTTCATCCCGGGGACTCGGCACGCGTGATTCGCGTGCTCGACGCGATCGAGCCACTGACGAAAGTACAGGGGCCGTCCTGCACGTTTCCCGGCTTCAACGGCCCGCCGTGGACCTGCGGTTCGGGCCGCACGCACCGTCTGGAAGGTTGCACGGTAATGCAGGTCACGGAGTTTCCGTACCCGGCAAGCGGCGTGCAGGCTTTTGAAGAGGGCATCGTGGAGATGTCGGGCCCCGGCGCGGAATACAGTTCTGCCTCGGATCGCGTCAATCTGCTGCTCGTGTTCACGCCCGGTGTGGTGTCGAATAACGTTGAGTATGACGATGCGGTGCGCCGCGCGTCGCTGCGCGTGGCCGATCAACTCGCTCAAGCGACGCGGGAATTGACGCCGCCCAAGCTCGAAACCTTCAGTCTTGCAGAGGAAACGCCGGGGTTGCCGCGGATCGTGTGGATTCACCAGGTCCGCTCGCAGGGACCGATGATACAAACTTTTCTGTACGGCCATGAAATGAGCGGGTCGGTGCCGACCGTGCTCCATCCGAACGAACTGCTCGACGGCGCGCTTGTCGGCGGCAATTACAAGATCGGCACCCGCACGCCGACCTTTCGACACACCTGGCATCCGTCGCTCGCGGCGCTATATCAGCGGCATGGCAAGGATATCGACTTCGCGGGGGTAATCGTCGCGCGCGGGCACCATGAGAACGAGTTCCTCAAGGTGCGCTCGGCGCAGATCGCCGCCAAGCTGGCGGTGATGCTGCGCGCGGACGGGGCGTTGTGCACTTACGAAGCCACCGGCAACACGCACATCGACTTTATGCTCATCGTGCAGGCGCTCGAACAGGCGGGCATACCGGCCGGTTCAGTCGTCCATGAATATGGCGGCCCCGAGGGCAGGGATATTTCGCTCGTCGATTATGTTCCCGAGGCCGTCGCGCTCGCGAGCAGCGGCGGCATCGACCGCCGTCTTGCGCTGCCTGCAGTGGAAAAACTCTTCGGCGGCACTCACCTCGCGCACCGGGGCGAGGACGCCCAGGGCGAATTGAATCTGCCGCTGCAGGAGTTATACGCCGTGACGGTCGAAATGAACGCGCGCGGCCACCGCGCGCAGGATTTCTAAGGATTCCGGGGATGCGCATCGTTCATTACATGAATCAGTTCTTCGCCGGCATCGGCGGCGAAGGCCAGGCCGATTCGCCGCCGCAATCGAAAGCGGGGAGTATCGGCCCCGGCCGGCTGCTGCAACAGATGCTGGCGGGGGACGCCGAAGTGGTCGGCACGGTGATCTGCGGCGATGGGCTGTTTGCGGATCGCATGGAAGAAACCGCTCCGGCGGTGCTGCGCCTGATAGCGGAATCCAAACCCGATGTCGTAATCGCGGGGCCCGCGTTCAATGCCGGCCGCTACGGACTCGCGTGCGGCCGAGTGTGCGCAGATGTGGAACAAAAATTGAAAATTCCGGCGGTGACGGGCATGTACCCGGAAAACGCCGCCGTTGAAGTGTACCGCAGCGCCGTTCTCATCGCGCCGACTGCGGCTTCCGCCTTGGGCATGAAAGAAGCCATGAGCGCCATTGCGCGCCTTGCGCTTAAGCTGGGACGCGCTGAAACGCTGGGACCCGCGGCAATCGAGGGATATCTGCCGCGCGGCCAGCGCAGGAATACGCGCGTGGCAACATCCGCGAGTGCAAGAGCGCTCGAGCTGCTGCTCAAACGCCTGAAGGGCGAGGCGATTAGGACCGAGGTGCCGCTGCCGCGCTATGAAGAGGTGGCGGCCCCCGCCGCGGTTGCCGACCCGGCGCGCGTGCGCGTGGCGCTGGTCACGGAAAGCGGACTGGTGCCCAAAGGCAATCCCGGGCGGCTCGAATGGGTGCGCGCTTCGCGCTGGCTCAAGTACAGCATCGCGGGCAAGGACCGGCTCGATAAGGGGGAATACGAAGTGATCCACAGCGGCTACGATGCCGCGTTTGCGCTCGACGATCCGAACCGGCTCGTCCCCGTTGACGCCGCGCGGCAGTTGGCGCGCAGCGGCGAAATCGGATCGCTCCTCGACACGTATTACGTCACCTGCGGCAATCACGGCATCCTGAGCGAGATGGCGCAGTATTCACAAGACATTGCTGCCGAATTGAAGGCACAGGACGTGGGGGCGGTCCTGCTCGTGGCTACTTGAGGGTCCGGCACTCGTAGCGGCGCTACGATGGCTAAGGAAGTGGAAAGGGCGGGAATTCCCACGGTGCTGATCACGAGCCTGTCGACGGTCGCCCTGAAAGTCGGCGCCAATCGCGTGCTGCAGGGGAAACGATTCAGCCATCCGTGCGGCAATCCGGCGCTCGAACCGGAGGACGAGCAGAAATGGCGGCTCGAACTGCTCAGGACGGCACTGCGCGCGCTCGGCACACCGGTTACCAAGCCGACCCTGTTTGAACCCGCCTCGTAGGGTGGATGAAGCAAAGCGCAATCCACCGGTGATTATTGGATGAACTACAATAGCAGTGCGTTGAATTCTGCTTCGTCACCCCGGCGCAGGCCGGGGTCCAGGAGTTGCTTGCGATACGAATCAATGTGTTACTGGATTCCGGCTTGCGCCGGAATGACGAGGTTTCCGGTAAAACGCCGAATTCAATACACTGATAGCGCGTTTTTTAACGAAAGGATGGACATGGAAAACTGGATTCGTGGCAAGAGCGCCATCGTCATCGGCGAACGCGACGGCGTGCAGGGGCCGTCGATCGCACAATGCGTGGAGGCCGCGGGCGGAACGGTCGTCTACGCGGTCACCGAATGCTTTGTCTGAACCGCCGCTGGAACAATGGACCCGGAAAGCCAGCGTAATATCAAGCGAATTGCGGAAACCGAAGGTCTGTCCAGAGATCAAATCATCGTGGTCCTGGGCGCCAGCGACATCGAGGGCGCGGAGATCTCGGCGGAAACCGTAACGTTTGGCGATCCGAGCTACACCGGTCCATTGGCAGGAGTCCCGTTGGGCCTCCCCGTCTACCATATTCTGGAACCCGAGTTGAAGCAGTTCATACCCGGGCCCGTTTACGAAGAGAACATCGGCATCTGGACGATGGCCGCGGATACCGAGGAAATCGGCAAGCGTTTCAAAGCCATCCGGGAGAAAGTGGCGAAAAGCTGAGACTGTGCGCGACTGGTGGTTTGTTGAGGTTCGCCGCAACGGCCATGATCCCGTCATGCCGGCGACTTTCCAGCTCGTCATTCCGGTGAAAACCGGAATCCAGGAATACGATCTGGGCCCCGGCGTACGCCGGGGTGACGAAATGTGAAGCGCACGCCGGGGTGACGAGTCGGTTTTCAAGAGAGTATTAACTATCAGGGGGAGAGTCCATGCGGGAAGTGGATAGCGGTACGTTTGCCGAGCAGGTCCTGCAGTCGGAAAAACCGGTGGTGGTCGACTTCTGGGGGCCGCGCTGCGCGCCGTGCCTAGCGCTGATGCCGCAGGTGGAAAAACTCGAGGCGGCGTGCGGCGACGCGGTGAAGTTCGTCAAAGTCGACGCCTCGAAAAACCGCCGCCTGTGTCTCGACCTCAGGGTACTGAGCCTGCCGACGTATCTCTTTTACAAGAACGGCGAAAGTGTGGCGCGGCTGGCCGGCGGGGAAATCAAAATCCAGGACATCGAGGAACAGGTCAGGAAAGTCGTGTGAGCCGCACGCTTGTCCGCTGAAGGCGATCCACGAACCATCATGCCCGTCGTAATTAAGAACTGCGCGAACGTCCTGGTGAACGTTCCGGACTTCGTGCGCTACGGCTCGAAGCCCATGCGCGACCTGGCCGAGAATCCGGCGCTGCTGCCCGACCTCGAGCGCGCGTTGCGAACGTTCGAGCGGGCAACCGCTTACGGCCCGAACCAGGTCTTCATCGGCAATCTGCGCCCTGACGATTTGCACGATCTTCAGCAGCCCTGGTACACGAATCTGCTGAATTCGGCCGCACGGCAGGGCCCGTTCGGCGAAATCATGCCGGAAGATGAGTATTACGGCTGGCTCAAAATCGCCGACGCCTTCGACCTCGTGGCGCTGGAGCAATCCTTTGTCGATCGCATTCGGGAAGCGGTGGCACGGCACCCCTTCATCAGCGGCGAAGAAGTCAAGCAGCTGGGCGCTGGAATTTCCGCCGCGCAGAACCAGAAAATTCTCGACGAAGGTTACGCCTTGCCGCTGTTTCACCGGGGTGAAGTGATCGGGTCACTCAGGAGCGCTCACGATAAGGATGACTCCCTCAAGGCGGAGGTCCTGATGGAGAACCTGGTGGCAAAAGCTTCGGGTGCGCTGGTGGTGCGTCATCTCATGCACCTGGCAGGCCTCAAGCCCGAAGCAGTTGATTTCATCCTCGAATGCTCGGAAACCGCGATTGGCGACCGCTACAATCGCGGCGGCGGCAGCATGTCCAAAGCCGTCGGCGAGATGTGCCGATGCCAGAACGCCACGGGGCATGACGTGCGCGCGTTTTGTGCCTCACCCATTTATGCCATCGTTGAAGCCGCGGCGCTCGTCGAAGCGGGAATTTGCCGCAATGTCGTGGTCGTGGGCGGGGGTTGCCTGGCGAAGATCGGCATGAAATACGCCGCTCATCTGAAGCACAACATGCCGATCCTCGAAGATATGCTGGGGGCCATCGCCCTGCTGATTACCAGGGACGACGGCGTCAGTCCCCGCATCCGGCTTGATTCGATCGGCAAGCATGACATCGGAGCCGGCTCCTCCCAGCAGGCGATCATGACCGCGTTGGTCGTGAAGCCGCTGGCCCGCATCGGCATGAAGATGATCGATATCGACAAGTACGCGACCGAACTGCACAATCCCGAGGTCACGCTTCCGGCCGGCAGCGGCAACACGCCCTACACCAATTACAAGATCATGGCGTCGCTCGCGGCGCTCAACCGCGAAATCGAAAAAACGCAAATCGAAACGTTTGTCAAAGAACGCGGCATGCCGGGTTTTTCGCCGACGCAGGGACATGTGCCGGCAGCGGTGCCTTTTTTGGGGCATGCGCTGACGGCCATGAAAGAAGGCACCATGAAGCGCGCGATGTTCGTCGCGAAAGGCAGCCTGTTTCTGGGCCGCATGTCGCAGTTGTCGGATGGAATGTCGTTCGTGCTCGAGGCCAATTCCGGGCAGGACCAGCACTAAGATCACGCCTTGACGCCAAGATTTTTGATAAGGACTGGAAACCATGAAAACTTTGTCATCGCCCTCCCGCAAAGCAGCTTGGTTGCTCTCGATTCTCGCGGCGGCTGCGCTCTCCCCGCTCGCCGGCGCGCAGTCTTATCCCACCAAACCGATCCGGCTGGTTGTCCCCTTTCCCCCGGGCGGCGCGGTCGACGCGATCGGACGCATCATCGGCCAGCAGCTGGGCAGGAGCTTCGGGCACAACGTCGTCATTGATAACCGCGGTGGTGCGGCGGGCGCGATCGGCTCCGAGATCGCGGCGAAGGCGCCTGCCGACGGCTACACGCTGCTGGTGGGATCGACGAGCACGATCTCGATCAACCCCGCGCTCAACAGCAAGCTTGCCTACAGTCCCCGGCGCGACTTCGTGCCGGTGAGCGTGGTGGGATACGTGCCGCACGTGCTGCTGGTGCACTCAACCGTCCCGGCGACCAACGTCACGAGCTTCGTCGCCTACGCGAAAGCGCAGCAGAAACCGCTTACCTATGCCTCCGTGGGTGCGGGATCGCCGCATCACCTCGCCGGAGAAATCTTCAAAGGCATGACCGGTATCGACATGGTGCACGTTCCTTATACCGGCAGCGGACCGGCGCTCATCGGACTGATGGGCGGGCAGGTGCAATTTCTGTCGCTCGACATGCCTGCCGCGCTGCCCCAACTCGGCACCGGCCGGGTGAAAGCGCTCGGTATCGCGGCAGCGAAGCGCGACCCGCTGGTGCCTGATTTGCCGACGGTCGCCGAATCGGGACTGCCGGGCTTCGAGATCTCCGGCTGGTACGGAATCTTCGCGCCGATCAAGACACCGAAAGAAATCGTGGCGAAACTTTCCGCCGAAATCGCCCGCCAGCTCGCCACGCCTGAAACACGCGGCAGCCTCGCGAAAATCGGCGTCAACGTGCTTGGCGGCAGCCCGGAAGAGGTTGCGGCCTATATCAGGCGGGAGGATGCCAAGTGGAGCAAAGCAATTCGCGATTCCGGCACCAAGATCGAATAGTCGAAAATCCGAAGTTACGAGTCTTTGGCGTCAAAAGGGCCACGCGCAGGCGCGCGCTGCGCGTAGTACTTGCCGCAGCAATGCTCACCTGCCCGCTGCCGCTCGCCGCTCAGGCGCCCGGCAGCTATCCCTCGAAGCCGATCCGTTTTCTGGTCGGGTTTGCGCCTGGCGGCACCACCGACATCCTCGCGCGCGGGCTCGCGCAAAAGCTCAGCGAGACGATGGGTCAGCCGGTGCTGGTGGAAAATCGCGCCGGCGCGAATACCGCGATTGCCACGGAGTTGGCCGCGCGCGCCGCGCCGGATGGCCACACCATACTTCTCAATGCGCAAGGTCACGCGACCAATGCGACGTTGATGAAGCTCAGCTTCGACCCGGTCAGGGATTTCGCGTTCATTTCGCTGGTGGCGGAAGCTCAGAACCTGATCGTCGTGCATCCGTCGTTCCCGCCTAAAACCGTGCGGGAGCTGATCGCATTTTCGAAAAAGCATCCGGGCCAGATCAATTACGCGTCTTCGGGGACCGGGACCACGGTCCATCTCTCAGCCGAATTGTTCCAGCTTATGACCGGCATCAAGTGGGTGCACATTCCCTACAAGGGCGGCGCCCCCGCCATGACCGAAATGCTCGCGGGACAGACTTCGCTGATGTTCGGCAGCATGCTCACCGTGATCCAGCATGCGCGCGCGGGCAAGCTGCGTGCCATCGCCGTGACCGGAGCAACGCGTTCGACAGGCAGTCCCGAGATCCCGACCGTCGCGGAAAGTGGGGTCCCCGGCTATAACGTGACTGCATGGTACGGCGTGTCCGCGCCCGCCAAGACCCCGCCGGCGATAGTCGACCGGCTCAACAGCGAGATCGTGCGCGCGCTCAAGTCGCCCGATCTGCGCGAGCGGCTGGTCTCGCAGGGCGTCGACCCGGTCGGCAACACGCCTGAGCAGTACACCGCCTTCATGCAGAACGAAGTCACGAAGTGGGCGAAGGTGATCACGGCGGCGAAGATCAAAGGCGAGTAAATATGGACATTGCGGACAACGTGGACTACGGCAGTCTTATGCCACGGGAGGCGAGGCTCCTGTTCAGACAGGGACTCGTGCGGCAAACCTCCGGCATGTGCTACGGCTACCTGCAGCTGAGCATGAAGATGATTCCGCAACGCCATGCTTTCGATTTCCTGTTGTTCTGCCAGCGCAATCCGGCGCCGCAACCCGTGGTTGAAGTGCTGGAAGCCGGCGTTTACAAGCCCAGGCTGCTGGCGACCGGCGCCGATGTCAGAACCGATTGCCCGCGCTACCGGGTGTGGAACCACGGCAAAGTGACGGCAACCGTCAACGAAATCACGCCATACTGGCGCGACGATCTTGTTACGTTCTTCGTCGGCGGAAGCTTCACCTTCGAGCGCACGCTCATGAAAGCGGGAATTCCCATGAGACACAACGAAGAAAATGTCCCGATTCCGATCTACGTCACGAACGTCATGACGAATCCCGCCGGTCCGTTTTGGGGACCCATCGCGGTCACCATGCGCCCGATCAGGAGGAGCATGCTGCCGAGGGCAGTCGAAGTGACCTCACGTATTCCCAACGCGCATGGGGCTCCGATGTGGATCGGCGATCCCCAGGGGATAGGCATCGCCGATATCGACCAGCCGGACTTCGGCAAGCGCGTGACGATAAAACCGGACGAGGTTCCCGTTTTCTGGGCATGCGGAGTTACCGCGAACATGGCGATCCAGAATGCGAATCTGGACTTCGTCCTGACGCAGGAACCGAATCACGTCTTCATCAGCGATATCCGCGAGGAAGACGCGGGCTTTCTCAACCTGCCTGCCATTGCCTGAACAGGATGAATCGCCTCGTCGCGGTTGCCCACCGGTCATCGTGATGGTCAATATCCCTACTCGTCCCTGAAACCCAAACCCAAACCCCGCTGAAGCGGGGTCTGTGCACGAAACCCATCAGGCCGAGCCCTGCAAGCATCATCGCGTAGGTTTCTGGTTCGGCCTTACTTCTTCAGACGATTTTCAAGCGCCTCGACACATGTGCGAGATACACCATAATCAGCAGTTTCTTGCCCGGGCATTTTATTCCAGCCCCCCTTTTCAATGAAGTCAGTTCTTTGTTTGCCATCTATTCCCTCAAATTCTTTAAGTTTTTCTTTATTGTTTGAGCGCTTCATATATTGATCGGCGCAAATCGCTCCTTGCTTCGTCAAGACCGCCTCCTCGACCATCTTCTGGGTAGTCTTGGATGTTGTCCAACCACCCCACTGAAAGCCAATGAATAATGCGATAGCTGCCCCCAAAACAAGCCCGAAAAACATAAGCTTGATCTTCGCTTCCAACTCTGGTCCCATGATCATACCTCTCAAAATGTGGCTGTTTCTGTAACTTCCCTAGCTATCCTACCCTTTCGACAGTCTAATAGTTCAGATTCTTTAGGCGTGTACCGAAACCGGGTCAGTGTCACTTTTCCCTTTCGTCGAAATAGTTGCACCCTAGGAGTTTGTCGGACTTAGCCCCGACAAACTCCTAATTAAAAACCCGCGCC
>ORJL010292756.1_pt1 | contig 12582 bp, 16 predicted proteins | sample 1779941 | NCBI WGS metagenome assembly ORJL01 (sample SAMEA104232317, study PRJEB22302) | groundwater metagenome | biome: forest; feature: aquifer; material: groundwater | place: USA | collected 2011-08-07 | depth 5.8 m
CCCACCTTATCAAATGCAATAAATGTGAAAAAATGAAACTACCTCATAGAATATGCGGTTATTGCGGATCAAAATGATAGACATTCGCCATCAACATAGAATTGACATAATTAAAAATCTTTTTGCTTTAAGCTTTCATAAAGAGCTATCTACCAATACTGATAATGACATCACGTTTAAAAATATCCTTAAAAATAATAAAGAAATTGAAGTAATAATTGCCAAATACGCTCCAAGATATCCAATTGAAAAAATTTCAAAGCTAGATCTTGCCATCCTTAAACTTAGTGTATATGAACTTATATTTGAAAAAAAGAACCCACCAAAAGTCATAATCGATGAAGCGGTTGAGTTGGCAAAAGAATATGGAAACGACAGGTCTTACTCTTTTATTAATGGTGTATTAGGAGCAGTTTTTAAAGATTTAAACAAAAATAATGATAAATAAACTCAAAGTTCTTGAAAATAAAATAAATATATTTTTTAGTAATAAAGAATTATTAAAAACAGCTCTTATGCACAGGTCATATTTGAACGAAAATAAAAATCTAAAAGCTGAGTCAAATGAAAAACTTGAATTTTTAGGAGACAGTGTATTGTCACTAATAACTTCCTCGTATCTTTTTAAGAGATATCCAGCGTATTCTGAAGGAGAATATACTGACATAAAAGCGTCTTTGGTGAAAACAGAAAGCCTAACAGATGCAGCTACAAAACTTGAATTAGGCGCCTTTATTTTTCTATCTAAAGGTGAAAGCAATAGCGGAGGTAGGGTAAATAAAAATATTTTAGCTGATTGTTTTGAAGCGCTAATTGGCGCAATTTTCTTAGAAAAAGGTTTTAATAGGGCCTATAAATTTACATTAGATTATCTTATTGAAGACAAACTCGGAGAAATTATTGATAAAAAGCTATATTTTTCTTCTAAAAGTAAATTTCAGGAAATAATGCAGCAGAAATATAAAATCATGCCGGATTATAAGCTTGTTAAAGAATCAGGGCCTGAACATAAGCGTATTTTTAATATCGCCATCTACTTTAGAGGTAAAAAGTTATCAGAGGGCAGTGGTATGACAAAAAAACAAGCAGAGGAAGAGGCGGCAAGGAAAGCACTTCAAAAGCTAAAGAAATAATCTCTAATCTCTAAATCCTAAATTCTAAACAATTTCAAAAGATTTAAATTCAAAATTATAAATAAAACAGCTGTCATTCTGGAAGGAGGAGTAGATCCTATCGCTCACTACGTTCGCTCCAGGATGACATTGGGGGTCGCGAGAATAGCGCTTACCAGTTTTGAATTTTGTTTTTTGAATTTTGATATTGTTTAGAAATTAGAAATTAGGATTTAGAGATTTACGAAGTTATGTTATAATTGACGTCTATGGCCGTAACACTTAGATTAATGCGATTTGGGAAAAAAGGAAATCCTTTTTATAGAATTGTTGCTATTGATAAAAGAAAAAAAAGAGATACAAAATATATTGAGAGTGTGGGATTATATAATCCGATGACTGATCCTATAAAATTAGAATTAAATAAAGAAAGATTTGAATATTGGAAGAAAAATGGGGCAGAAATATCAGACGGTCTTATAAAACTGCTTAAATCAGGTAAGCAGGCTTTTGCTAAAAAGGACTAGTTTTTGTAGGGTATTCTTCAATAACGATTTCTTCTTCATTCGCATTGCTTTGAAAATTAAATTTTATTTTATCTTTTATCTTGTCGATTTTATTTAGAACTTTTTGGTAATCTATACTCCCCTGTTGTGAGAGGGATGCTTTTTGACTGTAAAAATTTAATTTTAAAGTAATACCTGCAAATTCTTCTGAATTTAATTTGATTGATTCTGCAGTTATTAATCGTCCTCCACCCAAATTATATTCTTTCAAAAAATTTAAAAATTCCTGCTGATTTCCGACTCCTGTAACCTGAATAGATATTTTATTACCCGTTGATTCTTTTAGATTAAGCGCATATGAAGTTATATTAAAGTTAGTCGACTCTGATAAATTGTTAAGGCTATATATTATTGTAAAATAATTTTCGGTTTCAGGAATGAGAGAAGAGACTAAATTATAATACTCATCTATATTTTTGGAGCTTGTACTGGATAAAAATAATAAGGCATTCTTTTTGGAGCTTATTTCTTGTAATTCCTTTTCAAGTACAGAAATATTATCTGCGTTTTTTGAATATGTATTTAGCATCAGCGACGGTATCACAAAGATTGATACAACAAGCAAAACTGCTATAAGAATATAATAAATATTCTCTATAATCAGATACTTTATGTAAGGGTTAATTTTTATTTTCATTTTATTTCTTTAAAAACTCCTTCAAATGTAATTCTATAAAGCTTCACATCTTGTTTGTCCTGCGTTTCAAGACTTTTTAAATATATCGTCGAAAAATTTTTAAGAAAATTTTCCGATTCGATAAATTTGAATGTTTCTAATAAAGATTCAATTTTGGAAAATGAAAGTGAAAAGTTAAATTTTCTATCTTTTTCGATATTTAAGTTTTCGATGTTTGCAGATTCACTGCTTAAACTAAATGATTGATTAAGTATTTCGTAGTACGGATAAAAATTTGCATCATCTTTGGAAAATATCTCAAAGTCCTTGGTTTTATTTGCAATTTTAATAAGTTTTACTTCATCCTCTTTTTTAGCGCTTAATAACTGTAAATTTTTTTGTTTTTCTTGAGTTAGTCCTTCAAGTTTTTGAGACTGTAAAAAGATTAAATAACCAACAGATAGGGAGAATATGAGTATTACAATTGTAATAACAATTAGGGTTATTTTAAATATTTTGAAATATTTTATGACATCTGAATACCCTCTTTTGCTTACAAGAAGATTGGTTCTGTCAGTTCTCATTATATTGATGCTCCGATTGCCGGTATAAAAAATCCCAGCTTATTTTTGAAATAGTTAACGACGCTGTTTCCGGAAAGTAGGTTATAAATATTTAAATAACTTGTTGGAATTGAAAAATATCGACCGATAAATTCATCAAGGGCGTGGAATTTAATTGCTTCATTTATTAGGTATATGTTTGTAATTTTTAGATTATGCTTTTTTGTAATTTCGTTGATTGACTTATCTACATCTTCTGCAAAGCTCTTAATACTTGGAGTTAATATTTTTTGAATATCATAACTTGCGCTTTTAGATAAACCAATATGATTCAGAAGGTCGCTTGATTTTTTCGCATCAATATTCATATTGATTTGAAGCTCTTTATTAAATAAGTTAAAACCAATTTTAAAATTGTGGGTATAAATCATAAGACCAGGCGTTTCTAATACGAAGTAAAGGGATGATGAAGAATATCCCAAGTTTATAATTACAAATCCGGTGTTTTTATCTGCAGATGGACTTTTTGTTTTAAATAAATTATGTATAAATCTTGCTGTCGCTGAAGTCTCAGTCTCAAGAGAGTCGGGATATAAACCTAATCTTTCACATAGCCCTGTAATTTTAGTTATAAGTTTTTTTGGTGCGGCAGATAAAAGAGCTAATAATTTTTTAGTTTTTGGATTTTTAAAAACTATTTCAATATCAATATTAACCTGGTCAAGCGGTAGAGGAATAAACTGATCAGCTTGATATTTAACCGCGGTTAATAGTTCTTTTTCGTTTACATCAGGCATTTCTATAAAATTGCTGTAGCTGTATGTGTCTGGAATGACAAGTCTTACATCTTTTTTCAGGATTTTAAGCTGTTTTACAAGTGTTTTAATATTCTTTGCTGTTTTATCGATTACAGCTTCTGCCTCTGAAGTATAAAATAATGGATCAAGATCTGTTATACCCATATTTTTAATTTCCAATGCTGAGTTTTTTAATTGTGCGTCTACTACTTTTACGTTAGTTTCTCCTATTTCAATAGTGAATAGATTTTCTGTTTGCATACTAATTTCAATATAGAAGAATTACGATAAAATATCAATCAATTAGTAGTTTCTAAGCTTGATTTTTGTACTATAGTCAAGAGAAGCGACGTCTTCTGCTCTTTGAGATTGTATTTGTTTTTGCTCAATTTTAAAATGGATGTCGACAATAGGAGAAGTAAATGTTGATGTCTGCTTACAGCTTATATCAAAATCTGTAATTCTTGTATTTGTATCAGATGTTAAATCAACAGTTGCTGTAGCTGATGATGAAGCGATTTCATTATTTAATAATCTAAATCGAAGGTATTGACCATTTTTATCAAGGAAGTAAAAATCAGAGCCGTCTGACGTTCCTGTTAATGGATATTGGAGACTACTATCTGTACAAACTTTATTTGTTGTTTGAGGAATAGCGTTATGGATAGAAACAACGTTATTTCTTATAGCATTTTCTATAATATTTAGCGCGTTGTCCCCTTCTCTTTTTACAGTGCTTAAAACATATACTTTAGCCTGTTGTCTAGTAATGCTGAAAATTATTGAAAAGATCACAGGTAAAATAAGACTTATAATCCCAATTACAATAATAGTCTCCATTAAGGTAAAGCCAGAATTCCTTTTATAAACCATAATTGATAGTAAATTCGAATTTTTAAAACTTATAAATAGCTTGATACCCAATTTTTTTACTTAGTGGGAGCCCTACCTCGCATAGATGTGCGAGGAGTCCCAAAGCGTAAAAGAAATTGGTATCTTCGCTATTTATATGTTTCATGTTTCACGTTATACGTTATATGTTATGTGCTTCGAGTTTAATAACTTTTAATTATATTTTTCTAAAATAGTTGTTATTGGTATGCTTACAGTTCTGTTCCCCTCATCCCATGACACTGTTATTTTAACTACTGTTCTGTTTAATGCATTGTTGTAATCAACGAGTACTTCTCTTTTAAAAAGTTTGTTAATGTTTTGATCTTCTGGGCCGCAAGCTCCAGATTGAGGCCATTGGGTTATCGGTTCCTGATTAAAACACCAAACTCCTACTTTAGTAATAAACGTATTCCAATTCACATCTTTTTCGCCTCTTAGCCATTCAACAAGTCCTTCCCCGTATCTTGTAGCTAAAATTTTGAATTCGCTGCTTTTTAAATTTCGAACAGATACTATAGATACGGTGACTGCAGATAATAGAAATACACTTAAAATCCCTAGAACAACCAATACTTCCAATAAAGTAAAACCAAATCTATTTTTATTCATGTAACTATTTAATTAACACAATTAACTCTCTCCCCAATATTTATCACTCCTGCTTTATTTATATCTATATTTATACAATTTTTAGCATCAAGACTATTGTTTTTTAAAGTTACAACAGCGTTTTGACTCACTTCATTATTGTTAAAAACAATCCCTCTTCCTAATCTGTTAAAAAAAATCGAAACTAGAGATTGAGGTACTGTTGAATAAACTTTTACGTTATTTTCTAAATTATAAGTTGCAATGCTTGAACAACTCGATACTAAATTACAGCATCTCTGAAGAAACCATCTATTATTAATGCTGTCCAATGACATATTGAACCCTACAAAATTATTACAACTTTCCTGATTTGCAGATGATGCGTTTTTTAAGGCCAGAGATACTGTATTTGAGAATTTTCTTGCTTCAGCTTCAAGTTTTTTTCCTTCTGCATATTTACCATAGTAGGTAAAGCTTATACCGGTTAATATAGATATTATTCCAACAACTATTACCATTTCAAAAAGGGTAAAACCATGCTTTAGTTTATTAAAATTATTGCTCACCATATGGATTTACAGAATACGGTTTTGCATCTTTTTCCAATATCGCTGTTAAATTATAAGAAGTACACGGTTGTTCATTTGTTGCCAAACAGCCTGATGGTGAAGCAGTATATGTGTAATCTTGACTTGTTTTTGGATCCTTCGGTAGAGAACTAATATAAGTTGGAATCAGACTATTTAGGTTAGTCGGGTAACTTATGTTATTACTTTTAAACTGTTCTAAAGCACTACTTATTCCTTGTATATCTGATTTTCTTGCAGAGTCTCTTGATGTAACTAAAACCTGAGAATAAGATACTGTTCCTATTGTTATTATTGTACCAATTATTGAAAGTACTGTTAATATTTCAAGCAATGTAAAACCTGATTGATTTTTATAAAATTTATTTTTCTCCATATGGACCTAAACAATAATTACACGATACACTTCCACAAGTTTGAACGACTAAACAAACATTTATTGGTTGATTTTCTAATTTAGTATACAAAGTATAATCGTTACAAAGTACTGTCGTGTTATTACATCCTGACTTTGAAACATATTTATAACTTTGCCTTGGTTCAAGCGGATCAGAGGGAATAGATTTTAAATATAAAGTACCTGTTGTAAGTGCGTCCATAGTTAAAGGATAAAAAGAATTAGTACTCCTGTATATCTCAAGAGCGCTTCTGATATTATTTAAATCTGCTTTTCTTTTTGCATCTCTTGATCTTTTTTGAGACTGAGAATAAGCCGTAGCACTTATTAATAACATAGTTGAAATAATGCCGAGTACTATGATAAGTTCAAGTAATGTAAATCCTTGACTTTTTCTCATATTTATTATTGTATAACAAAGAATCTCTAAACTCTAATCTCTAATTTCTAAACAATTTTAAAATACAAAATCCTAAATTCAAAAAGCTTTTTGAGCATTTATATTTAGAACATTTGAGCTTGTTTAGGGTTTAGAGATTAGGATTTAGGGTTTGTTATCTATGGTTCTGTTGTAAATTGGCATGTGTTTTGAAGCGCTCCAAAACTAACTGTTGCGATTGACGTACCTTGCTGGACGCACCTTGTACTAAATATCGAATTTGAGCCTGCAAGAGGTATGCAATTAAGATTATTAAGTATAGTCCATGTGGTGCCTGAATAATTAGAGCCCAAGGTTACCACGTATTTTTGCCCATCATAATAAGCGCTCCCAATTTGATTACATACTACAATAGCAGGTGTTGGGGTTGGTGTTGGTGGTCTTGGTGTAGGTGTTGGTGGTCTTGGTGTAGGTGTTGGTGGTCTTGGTGTAGGTGTTGGTGGTCTTGGTGTAGGTGTTGGTGGTTGCGTGGGTTGCGAACCAGTTGGAGTAGGCGTTATTAAAAGACCAAGAGGACTATAACAATAATTACAAGATGATGATTTACATGCAGTATTTGATCCACAGCTTGAAGGTCCTCCCCTTTCCAATTTAGCTCCTAAAATATAATTTGTCGCGTCAGAAACGTCTCTAATATAATAATAGGCATACACTGTATTGAGTGGATCACCAGGCACCTTATCAACATACCCCCCATTGCTTGCTAGCAATTCATTAAGACTTAATGGATAGATTCTATTTGGATTTTCTTCCCTGAAAAATTCAAGCGCTGCTCTTATTTGATCTATATCTGTTTTTCTTACGACATCTCTTGCAGATTGCTTTGAAAATACAAATAAATTTGAACTTACTGTTAAAAATAGCGATACTATCCCAATAACTATTGTAGTTTCAAGCAATGTAAAACCAGAAATTCTTCTCATATAAACATTGTATACCAAAGAATCTCTAAAGATCTCAACACTTTAGGAATGTATGAGTATAACGTGTAACGTGAAACATGAAACGTATAAATAGCGAAGATACCAATTTACTTTACGCTTTGGGACAACTAAAGGCTTAACTTAAGCGGAGGGTTCCCACTAAGTAAATAAATTCGGTATCAAGCTATTTAGTTAATTACGATTTTGACGTTGTTTCGACCAAGTCTGATTTGGTAGAGATTAGGGTTTAGGGTTTTACTTATAGGTTTTATAAATATATATCAGAATGTGGTCTATTGCGTTTTGAGCGTCGACATTATTATGCACGACATACGATCTGTGAGTAATTATTTCGCGAAGTATTTGAGTCGAATTTGTATCATTAGCCAATCTATTTTTAAAATAGTCAATCATGCTATCAAGAATTTCAATGGGATTTTTTTTAGTTTTTGCCTGAAAAAACTTATTTCCAAGAATTTTTAAATCTTTGTTTTTAATTAACTTATCAAGTTCAGTTGAAATTGCATCAATTTTTATTATTTTTTCATCACCTGCAAAGATAATTTTAGATCTTGAAATTAAAGTTGGAGCAAGACTATAATATTGAGAAACTACAAGTACAAAATAAACCATACTGTTATGCTCCTCGAGTGTTTTTAAAAATGCGTTTTGAGCCTCGTATGAAGAATTATCAAAGCCTAATAAAATATAAAGACGCGGTTCGTTTACTATATAAATAAGTGCTTTTTTAATTTCTTTGATCTGATCAATTGAAAATTGTTTACCCTGAGGCTCAATTCTAAAAACATAGTCGTCTTTTATTTTTTCTTTTTTTTGAAAGTTTTTTATGAAAGATTTAATTTTAGTTTGATCTTTAGAAACAAGCAGAATTGGAAGCATATTTAGTATTGAATTTTAACAAAAATATAACTATATTGAAAGTATGCAAATTCTTCCAAAAAAGTTATTAAACCAGCTTGTTGTTAACAAGATTTTAACACAAGATTTAGCAGACAGATACGAAGTTGAAAGCATACAAAAAAATACACCGATTTATGATTACTTGCTTGCAATTCCTGATCTTAATAAAAGTCAAATTGTTAAATCAGTTGCAGAGGTTGAAAATGTACCTTATGTTGATTTGGAGAATTCACCCGTTGATCCACAAGCCATAAGTATTATTCCAGAATCTATAGCTAAAAATTTAAACGTCTTGCCATATAAGCTTGACTCAGAAACAGATTCCTTATATGTAGCAACAGATGACCCAATAAGTACAAGAAATAGCGAGTTTTTAGAAAAAAAAACAGGAAAAAAAATAATTCTGGCTTTAGCTGATAAAACTATTATTAATAAGGTTATTGAATCTTCTTATTCTAAAGGATTGTCCCCAGAAGTCACTGAAGCGCTGAAAGAATATAAAGCACCTGTTGAAAAAAAGGCTATTGAAGATATCGGATCAGTCATAAAAGAAGCGCCTATTGCTAAAATAGTATCAACGATATTAGAATTTGCAGTTAAAAGCAGAGCTTCTGACATTCATATTGAAGCTGAAGAACTTAAAACAAGAGTTAGATATAGAATAGACGGAATCTTGCAGGAGAAACTCGTATTGCCAAAATCCATCCACAATGCCCTTGTTTCAAGAATTAAAATTCTGTCAGAAATGAAAATAGATGAGAGAAGAATTCCTCAGGATGGGAGATTTGGTTTTAAGCTCGGAGAGGACGAAATTGATCTTCGTGTATCTTCATTACCTACAGTTCATGGTGAAAAAGTTGTAATGAGGCTTCTCAAAAAAACAGGAGGGATACCCGCATTGTCGGATTTGGGTTTGAGAGGGCCTCAATATAAAGATTTAGAGGAAGCTATATTAAAACCATACGGCATTATTCTTGTGACTGGACCAACAGGTTCTGGTAAAACTACAACTTTGTATTCTCTATTATCAAGGTTAAATAAACATTCGGTTAACATTGTCACTCTTGAAGATCCTGTAGAATATCAAATTCCTGGAATTAACCAAGTACAAATAAATCCACAGGCAGGGCTGACTTTTGCAAATGGATTGCGTGCCTTCTTAAGACAAGATCCAAACATTATACTTGTTGGTGAGATTCGTGATAAGGAAACAACAACATTAGCTATACAAGCAGCTCTTACTGGGCATTTGGTTTTCTCAACCTTGCATACAAATGATTCTGCAACATCAATCCCAAGGTTAATAGATCTTGGTGGTGAACCTTTTCTTATCGCATCAGTATTAAACGCAGCGTTAGCCCAGAGGATTGTTAGAAAAATATGTGAACATTGTAAACAAGAGTTTATTCCCGAACAAAACATACAGGAAAATATTCGACAAGTGCTTGGAGATCTTCTTCCTAAGCAATATAGAGATCAAACCCCAATAAAACTTTATAAAGGTAGAGGAAATTGTCAGGAATGCCAAGATACTGGATATTATGGAAGAATTGGTATTTTTGAAGTATTAAAGGTTACTCCGGCCATTAATAAATTAGTTTTACAAGAAGCAAATGCAAAAGACATATATGCACAATCAGTAAGAGATGGCCTTATCAATATGAAGCAGGATGGGTATTTAAAAGCGTTAGCTGGAATAACAACAGTTGAAGAAATTTTAAGAGTTGCAGAAATTTAATTTATGGATATTACAAAAATACTAGAGCTTGCTATTGAAAGAAAAGCTTCTGACATACATCTTGTTTCTAATTATTATCCTGCAGTAAGGATAGACGGAGTTTTATATCAGCTCACAACCCTACCATTATTAACAAAAGAAAGTGTTGACGCTCTAATGTCGACAATTTTAAATAAAGAACAAAAAGAAAGCTTATTCGCAAATAAAGAGATTGATATGGGTTATGAGTACAAGGAAAACAGATTCAGAATCAATATGTATTATTCAAGGAACACTTTATCTGCGTCATTTAGGCTGATTCCTCGTAAAATAAAAAGCCTTGAAGAGCTTGAACTTCCTGTAAAATTTAATGAAATTACGCAGTATTCAAGCGGTCTTGTATTGGTTACTGGACCAACAGGTGAAGGAAAAAGTACAACCATTGCGGCTCTTATTAATAAAATAAATCAAACCCAATCAAAACATATCATAACAATTGAAGATCCAATAGAATTTATTTTTCCTTATGCTAAATCTGTAGTTTCGCAAAGAGAGCTTCATCAGGATACCCATTCATGGAATATGGCACTGCGATCATGCCTTCGAGAAGATCCCGACGTCATTCTTGTTGGAGAGATCAGAGATTTTGAGTCTGCACAGCACGTGCTTACAATAGCAGAAACCGGGCATTTAGTATTTTCAACACTTCATACTATTTCAGCGCCAGAAACTATAAGCAGACTTATTGATATGTTCCCCTCAACTCAGCAAAACCAAATCCGTACGCAACTGGCGTCGGTTCTTCGCGCTGTTGTGACGCAAAGACTTATGCCACGACAAGATATTCGTGGTAGGATAGTGGCAGTTGAGCTTTTATTTAACAATCCTGCTGTATCAACAATAATTAGAGACGGAAAACCTTTCCTCCTTGATAATGTTTTACAGACATCAGATACAGAAGGATTTATTTATTTTGAGAAATATCTCGCAAACCTTATCAAAGAAGGAAAAATTTCTGCAGAGACAGCAAATACATTTTCAATTAGGCCAAAAGAACTTAAAAAATATTTGACCACATAAAATGCTCTTTACATACAACGCAATTAAAGATAACAAGAGAGTTACAGCTAAACTTGAAGCTGATTCTGAAGAAAGCGTATTAAAATATCTTAGAGAAAATGGCTATTTTCCAGTATCTGTTAAGAAGTCCAGCATAAATTTAGCATTTCTTGAAAGTAAATTAAATAGAGTTAGTTTTTCCGACATAGTTGATTTTACAAGACAATTATCAATTATGCTTAACGCTGGATTAACTTTGGTTGACGCACTTGACATACTAAAACAACAAATTAAAAAACCAGCACTTCAGTCATTAATCAATAACGTAGACAAACAAATAAAAGCTGGTTCGTCTTTTTCAACAGTATTAAAAACATACCCAAATCTTTTTCCAAACTTATATATCTCATTAATTAAATCAGGTGAGGCTTCGGGTAAATTAAGCGATATTCTTCTTCGTTTGGCAGACAATCTCGAAAAAGAAAGGGAGTTTAAAGGTAAGTTAAAAGGCGCTTTAATTTACCCTATGATCGTTGTTTTTGCTATGGTTGGTGTGATGTTTGTGATGATTACTTTTGTTGTTCCAAGGATGTTAAGTCTATACAAAGATTTCAATATAGAGCTCCCAATTTATACAAAAGTTTTACTTGCTGTATCTAATTTCTCAAGCGCATATTGGCCAATAATAATTGCGGTTTTTGCATTATCTGCAATTGGATTAAGAACATATTTTAAATCACCTTTAGGTAAAAAAATTCTTGACTCTACTGTTTTGAAACTTCCAGTTGTTAGCAATATTATAAAAATGGCGGCGCTTGTAGATAGTACAAGAACTCTAGCTATTCTTATTGGGTCGGGTGTGTCTATATTAGACGGATTGAATATTATTATCGATACGACTAATAACACGGTTTACAAAGAATCATTTAAAGAAGTTTATCGAAAAGTTGAAAGAGGAAAATCTTTAGGTAATGCTCTTTCATCCGAACAAATATTTCCTCCGATATTAGTTCAGATGTCTATTGTTGGTGAAAATACTGGGCATTTAGACGAAACGTTGCATCGCTTGTCAAAATATTTCGAGTTTGAATCTGAATCAGCAATCAAAGCGATGACTACACTTATTGAACCTGCAGTTCTGATTCTTTTAGGTTTTGGAGTAGCATTTCTAGTCTTATCTGTGATTACTCCAATCTACCAACTTACTTCTTCCTTCCAGTAATAAAATCACAAATCTAAATAGCTCGATACCCAATACTTTGACGGGTCCTGTCAAGAGTTTTCTTCCCGCCAGTGCTCGTCATTGATAGAAACAATGAACTGCGCGCGTGTCGGGATCCCTTCAACTCTTGCCACCCGTCAACTAATATTGTGTATTAAATAGCGAAGATACCAATTTA
>ORJL011311459.1_pt1 | contig 12576 bp, 5 predicted proteins | sample 1779941 | NCBI WGS metagenome assembly ORJL01 (sample SAMEA104232317, study PRJEB22302) | groundwater metagenome | biome: forest; feature: aquifer; material: groundwater | place: USA | collected 2011-08-07 | depth 5.8 m
CCGCCTCGCGGCCCGCGTGAAGCGGGACCGACTCGCCGCAGCCGCCTGCCGCGTCCTCGGGGCGCTCGGGAAGGCGTCGCTCGTCGCGCTCGAGCGCGCCCCCGCCCCCGCGGGACAGGTCGACCCGCCGGACGGCGTGGAGGGGGACATCGTCCTCGTGAAGGCGTCGAACACCTGTCGTCGAACACCTGTCAGGCCTACAACTGTTGTGGCAGTCGGGACTTCGCCTCCTGACAGGAGTTCGCCCCAGGAGTTCGCCCAGCCGCGTATCCCGTGGGTGTTCTGCAGGCTTCCTCGCAGCGAGCCACACAAGTGCTTCCAGCCACCTTGCGTCCTTCCAGCGCTCGATCGGCGCCGGGAACTCCTCGCCAAACCGCTCACACCTTCGGGACACATTCGGCAAGACTGTGCGGGCGTGGGATCCTACGGCACGGCGTAGCGGCGGGCGGCCCAGACCCCACTCCGGAGGGTGACAATCGCTAGTATCGACCGCGAATCCGGGGACCAGGCGAGGCAGACCGGTTTGGCGTCTTCGATGACGAAGGGGTGCGGATCGGCCCCGTCCGGCCGGGCGAGATAGAGTTGCCGGTCTCTCCCTTTCGACCCGACGAAGGCGAGCCAGTGCCCGTCAGGCGACCAAGCGGCGTCGTTGGGCACAATCTCCCCCAAGAGGATGGTCGTCTCGCCGCCGTCGTCCACGGACACGACGTGGAGACGCCCGGTAGCCGGCTCGTCGTCAGGCACGGTTACGTACAGCAGTCTCTTCCCATCCGGCGACCACGACACGGCTCCGGTGGGCAGCTTCAACTGCGCCAATTCCTTCGTCTGTGTCCCGTCAAGTCTCGCGACGCATAGCGTGGCGGAACCCAGGTTTCCCGACATCCACGCCATCGAATTCGCGTCTGGAGAGACGGCCCCGAATCCGAGTCGGGCAGGCGGGACGCTGATTGCCTCCGTACGGCCGTTCTCGATGTCGAGCGTGGCGAGGCGATCCTCCGTCGTCCGAACGAGGACTCTCCTGCCGTCCGGGAAGACATCGAGACAGGCCACGCCCTCACTGAGGGAGCATAGCAGCTTGCTGTCGTTGCCGACGCCCGACAGCGCCTGGATCTCCACGCCTGCCTCCTCTGAATACTGCTCGACGAAGACCGCGGATCCGTCAGAGGACCACCGGGGGTTGTGGAATTCGGCTCCCGCAGGTGCGAGCCGCTCCCACGTGGGCTTCTCCGCGGCGAGCGGCAGGGCCAGGAGTAGGGCGGCAACTGCTATCGTGCGCATGTCGGTCCTCCCGTGTCCCATGGATGGGACTCCGTCAGGTGGCATCGGTTCGAGGCGAGCGGCATGGACATCCCCGGGTGGGTCCCGCTCACTTCTCCGGATGCAGGTTCAGGATGTCGTTCTGGATCTCGATGAGCCTCGAGTGACGCGGGTACCTCACGAGGGCCTCCTCGACGTCGGCCAACGCCGCGTCGCAGAGGAGCTCGAAGCCGGCGGCCTTTTCGCTTCGCGTGGCGGACCCCACCTCGGAGCTCATGCCTTCCAAGTACTCGATCGCGTCCTCCAGGGAGGGGAACACGATGCGCTCCTTCCCGTCCGCAACCGATCGGAGCCGCAGAGACGGCGTGCTGTCCCCATTCCCGGCAGCGAGGTATGCGATGGTCCCGCCGTCAGGCGACAGCGCGGCGCCCGAGACGTAGGAGCATCCGTGGAGGCCTCCCAGCAGCTCGGACGCTCCGGTCGCAGGGTCAATCCGCACGATCTGGTAGGGCGTCGTGTGCGTCTGATGGGGCATTCCAAGGGCGAGAATCCCTTCCTTCCCGCCGGGCCAAGCGAAGACCAGGAGGCTGAGGGGACTCTCGCAAGGTGCTCTCGACTCGACGCACGCGCCGCCGTCGATGGGGAGAATGCGGACACGGAGCAGTGTGGCCTCGTTGTTCTCCCTGGTCACATAGGACGTGGCAACTGCGGTACCGTCCGGGGACCACACCTCCGGCCAGAGGGGGATCTCGGGCGGATCCTTGCTCCAACTGCCGACCCGCCTCCCTGCGCCGCCCGCGGCGGGCCAGACCATCAGGTCCAAGTTGTCGGACTGTCCCTTCTGGCATCCCAGGATGTTCGCCCCGTCGGGGGCGAAGAGGGGAAACATGGCGTTTTCCGCGATGGTGCGGTGGTCTCCGGTCTCCGCGTCGAACCATCCGATCGATGCGGCATCCTCCGCTCCCAGGGGAAACGCGACGGCATCGCCCTTCGGGGACCAGGATGGGCGTTGCATGCGGAGCGCATCAGGGTCCCAGACCGGAGACGACTCCGCCAGGACGCGCCTTGCGGCGCCCTGCGACCTCCACAGGACGACCTCTCCCTTCGCGGTAAGCCAGGCAAGGCTCTCCCCGTTGGGCGACCAGCTTGGGGCGCCGAGGCCTTCGTCACATGTCTCGACAAGAGTGCAGGCGCCCGTCGCGACGTCGGCGATCCAGATCTCCCCCTTGCCGCTTTTTCGCTGATCATGCTGGTGGGTGCGGCACACGCGGAACGCGACCCGCTTTCCGTCTGGCGACCAGCTCACGGGCGCATCGAGGCACCCAGCGAGGGCCACGGCGAGGAATGGCAGGCATAGGCGAAGACGACTCATCCCAGTCTGTACTGCGCGGGAAGGGCGGTCCCCTCTCCAACGGAAGCGACAGGATGCGCCCTCACGAGACGCTAGTCGCCTCCACAGACACCGGCCCCCGGATAGTCCGCGCAGGCTGCGGCGAAGCCGACCTCGGGTGTCGCACCGCCGCTCTGGAGGCTGTTGCTGTCCCCGATCTTGCCCCGGTACCAGATACGCAATGCCTTCCCGTCAACGGGGAGGGTCAGTCGGACGGTGGCCTGTGGCCCGGCAGAGGGCGCCCACTTGGAGACGTTGATCGTTGTCCCATCTTGAACGAGGGTCGGCGGATCGGCACCGCCCAGGGTTTCCCAGAAGAACTCGACTGTCCCGTCCTGCCAAGTCACGTCTGCCGTGCTTGGATGCGCGCCGTTCGCTCCGATCTGCGATGCATTCCTCACGCTGACGACCAGGATCCTTGGGTCGTTGGGGTCAACCACCGCATTCACGCCCAGCCGCCCCCGGAACAGGTAGTCGAGGAGGCCCCAGTCCCGCGAGACGGACTGCGGGATGAGCTGCTTGGCGTATTCCCTCGGGAGGCGGTCCGGGTCGCGCCCGCGCCCGGCCTCGAGCGAGAGCGTGTAATACATCGAAAGGTTGCGGTGCGTACGGTCGCCGAACGTCTCCTCCCAAGTCCGGGCCTCCGGCAGCATCCGGGCGCTCGCCAGGGGCAGCAGTTCCTCCAGCTCTCCCACTGGGTCGCGCTTCAGCTCCTTCCTCGCGTCCCTCGCCAAGGCCTGATGTCGCCACTCATCCTTGAGATCGCGCCAGTCCGTAATGTTCTCCCCGGGGCCGAGGTAGGGGTCGTCGAACGAAATCGTGTCCTCGCTGAGGAAGTAGGTGTTGACCGTCACGGCAGAATCGACGAAGTAGCGCTTGAGTGAAGGAGACCACATGGGGCGCGCCTTGGCCGTGATTCTTGCCTGGACATTGCCGTCGAATACCCCTGGGGTCAGGTGGTCGGCCCCCCACTCCTCCATGACCGAGGGATGGAAGAGCGCAGCACGGGCGAACGCCGCGGCAAACCCTGCTTCCTTGGTACCGATGTGCGTGTCGTTGCGGGAGTGTCCCGGCTGGTGGAGGTCCTCGATCAGGTGCATCAGGTGTCCGGCCGTGAAGAGGGCGCGGAAGAGCATCCGACGACGGTCCGTCCGGTTCGGTGCGGTCCAGGCCTGTTTCATGTAGTCTACGAAGTCTACGGCATCGAAGCCCTGGCTCTGGGGGTCGTCGATCGTACCGGCGGCCCAGTCGGTGCACTTGTTGATGTAGCCTTGGGTTTCCACGAGGGGCTGCCACATTCCAACGTCCAGGCCCATTCCCTTGGCATCGTTGGTCGGATCCTCACGGTTCGGCCGGAAGAAGTGGCTGGTAAAGCGCCATTTGGGGCTGACCGAGTCCTCGTGGATCGTCCCGAAGCGGACGCACGCCCGGAGACTCAATTCGGCGCCAAAGCCAGCGGCTTTGAACGATGCCTCTACCTGCCGCGGATCGAGACCGTTCTTGATCCATGCGTCGACTTCGGGGTCGGCCACCGCGATCCGGAATCTCACGGTCCGCGTGTCCTGCAGGAACTCGGCGAACCTCACTGACCGGTCCGATGGGTTCTTCGAGATCTCGAAGTGGGTCTCGTAGTTTCCCCAAGGCGAAGCGCCGGGGGGAAGCGAGAGGCACAGGGCGACGGCCAGGGCCCATGCGAGCAACTTGGGCACCCTTCTCATACGCATGGCTACTTCCTCCTCTCGGGGAGCCGATGGTGGAAGATCCAGCACGTCTGGGGCAGGAAGAGGTGTTCGTTGCTCCCAGCGGCGAATCCCGCGATGTGACCCTCGGGCACGGCGACTGAGTTGAACGCCTTCCCGTCCCACTCAACCCACTCGTATTGGCCCCTGGGGAGCTTCGGGACATCGTGCTCGTCCACGGGCGTGTGAGCAATGACGAACCTCGTCCCGTCCGCCGACCACGGCGTGAACGACACGCCATGGACGACAGCGTGCGTATCCTCCTGCACGCCCGGGTTCGCCAGATACGCGATGGGCGTCCAGTCCCCAAGATGGTCTCGTTCGACGATGCCCACGGTCGCCCACCCCAGCTTCCGGAGAAAGGCCAGATCGGAGATCGGTCCGGTCGGGAGGGCAAGGAAGCGACGGGATTGCGGATCCCAGTAGCCTGGGTAGAAGACGGGGTACTTGGACCCCCGCTCGGCGTTGTAGACCGCGCTCCGCCGGTTCGCGATGTCGATCACGACCGCGTGAGTCCCGTCGTACTCGACGTAGACCTGCGAGTCGGGCGACCAGAAGAACCGAGTGTTGTTGAACACGCCGAACAGGGACAGGTTGGCCAGGATGTCAACGGAAGCAGATCCATCTGCGGGGATCCAATGGACTCGGTCGAACCGAGCATCTTCCTCAAGGCGACCGGAGTCGTCCGCTGCGACCATCACGAGAGGTCTGAAGCGAGCATCCTTCGCAATTGGCTCCCGGATCGCTCGAATCTCGCCCGTGTCGATGTCGATCAGGTCTTCCCACGTCTGCAACCGCTTGCCATCGAACAGCCAGGTGGCATCGATGCAGCGCGCATGCACTCGTCGGATCACCCTCCAGCCGCCGCTCTCCCTGTCGACCTCGCAGACCATCGGGTTCATGCCCACCTTGTTCGGGTCCTCTACGAAGTTCCCCGAGAGGAAAACAAATTTGAGGTCCCGAGGCGACCAATGGAAGGCCAGCGTTCCGTCGTCCACCTTCTGAAACGCAAGCGTCTCGCGAGAGGCCAGGTACAGGTCCATCCTGGGGTAGCTGTTGTAGACGCCGAAGAGCACGAATTCGTTGCCCACCGACCACTCGATCTCCGCCGGGTCGGTCCCCGCATGGCCGCCGCCGCAGCAGTCCTGGGCGGGAATGGACACGCAACTCGTGAGGGTGAAGAAGGGGATCAAGATCCAGCAGAAGCAGATGCTCGGCCGCCAGCATTCGGTGCCGCCAGCCCCAGCCGGTCGATCAGAAGTCCACGATGCGTCAGCCATTGCGCGTCCTCCGGAACTTGACGATGAACTACTTCCTCCTCACAGGGAGCCAATGGTGGAAGATCCAGCACGTCTGGGGCAGGAAGAGGTGTTCGTTGCTCCCAGCGGCGAATCCCGCGATGTGACCCTCGGGCACGGCAACCGGGTTGAACGCCTTCCCGTCCCACTCAACCCACTCGTATTTACCCTTGGGCCCCGTCGGGACATCGTGCTCGTCCACGGGCGAGTGAGCGATGACGAAGCGTTTTCCGTCGGCGGACCAGGGGGTGAAGGACACGCCGTAGACGGCAGCGTGTGTATCCTCCTGCACGCCAGGGTTCGCCAGGTATGCGATGGGCGTCCAGTCCCCGAGATGGTCTCGTTCAACGATGCCCACAGTCGCCCATCCCAGCTTCCGCTCATCGGCCAGATCAGAGATCGGTCCAGTCGGGAGGGCAAGGAAGCGACGGGATTGCGGATCCCAGTAGCCTGGGTAGAAGACGGGGTACTTGGACCCCCGCCCGGCACGCCCGGCATCGTAGACCGCGCTCTGCCGGTTCGCGATGTCAATCACGACCGCGTGAGTCCCGTCGTACTCGACGTAGACCTGCGAGTCGGGCGACCAGAAGAACCTGGTGTTGTTGAACACGTCGAGCAGGGACAGGTTGGCCAGGATGTCAACGGGAGCAGATCCATCTGCGGGGAACCAATGGACTCGGTCGAACCGAGCATCATCCTCAAGGCGACCGGAGCCGTCCGCTGCGACCATCACGAGAGGTCTGTGGCGGGCATCCTTCGGAATGGGCTCTCGGATCGCCCTTATCTCGCCCGTACCGATGTCGACCAGGTGCTCCCACGTAAATAGGTGCTTGCCGTCTGCCAACCAGGTCGCGTCCCCGCAAGGCGCGCGCACTTTCCTGAGGATCGACCACCGGCCCGAGTCTCTGTCACACTCCCCGATGACGGGGTACATGCATGCTGCCTCCGGAGCTGGGAAGTTCTCCGAGAGAAACACGAACTTGAGGTCTCGAGGGGACCAATGGAAGCCGTATGTACGGTCGTCCACTTTCTGGAACGTGAGTGTTTCGCGCGAGGCCAGGTACAGGTCCATCCTGGGGTAGCTGTTGTACACACCGAACAGCACGTATTCGTTGCCCACCGACCACTCGATCTCCGCCGGGTCGATCCCCGCATGGCCGCCGCCGCAACAGTCCTGGGCCGGGATGGACACGCAGCTCGTGAGCGTCAAGAGAGGGACCAGGACCCAGCAGAGGCACCTGCCACGCCGCGAGGATTCTGTGCCGCCAGCCCCAGGCGGTCCGTCAGAAGTCCACAATTCGCCAGCCATCGCGCGTCCTCCGGAACTTGACGATGAATGTCTCGCCCGGCACGAACGGGTCCGGGACCGTGTAGAATGCCGCGCCCTTCGTCCGCTCTGCGGGCGTGAGCGCCCCCAAGTGCGGCGGGATCTTCGCCACGTCGTCCCACTCGCGGAGGAGCTCATCGAAGACCGCCCGCCGCTCCTCGACGATCAGCGCCAGAGCCCCGCCCGTGTCCCTGGCCGCGAGCGCGGCCTTGAAGCGCTCCCACACCGCCTCCGGCGACTCCGCGGGGTCCTCCTCCGGGAACTCCACCTTGAGAATCCGGTTCAACGCGTCGTCCGAGAAGAATACCAGTGTCGCCTGCGCCTCGGGGGATACGGCCAGCCCGGTGGGTTGGACGAGTCCGAGCGCCGATTCCTCGCGGAGCAGCCGTCCCGTGAGGGCGACCACGCCGATGCCCAGTCGGCCCCGATCGAGCACGTACAGCTCGCCCGTGCGCGGCGAGAGTTCCACGCGGATGGGCGTCGCGCTCCACGGGAGATCCACCACGCCCAGGAAGGTCCCGTCGGGCGCGAATCTCACCAGGCGACGGTTTCCGGTATCGACCACCCAGAGCTGCGGTGCCGCATCAACGGCGATGCCGCGCGGCCCCGCCATCTCGCCCGGACCCGAGCCGCGTCTCCCGAAGGTGTTCTGCAGGGCGCCTGTCCGTGCATCCAGCACGACGATGCGATCGTTGCCGTTGTCGACGACGTAGAGGGAGTCCCCCGCCACGACCGCGTCCGTGGGGTCGGCGAGGAGTCCTGGGCCCCCGGCTTCCCCCATCGTGCCGAACGCCGGATCGGGCTCGTAGCCCACCTTCGTTCGGTTGAACTTGAAGACCGAGTCGCGGGAATCGTCGGTGACGTAGAGCGTGGGAACGGGCGTCGAGAGGCCTGCCATAGCGAAACCCGTAGGGCTCGCTGTTCCCGACAGCGCGAAGCTCTCGCGGTTGGTCAGGTTCAGGTCCAACGTGTAGACCGAGGCAGGCCCCGATCCCAGGATCACGACCTTCGACTGCACGTCGTCGACGGCGACGTCCACCGGCTGGATGACGTCGTTCCACGCCACCTGCCGGGCGGCGGGCACGACTGTCACTGTCGTCGAAGCCGAGAAGAACGAACCACGGATCGTCTCCACCACGACGGTCGATGAATACGTGCCGCTCTGAGTGAACGTGAAGGGGCCTGACGACGCAGCCTGCTGGACCTCGAATCGGCCGTCTCCGTCCACGTCGAAGTGGTAGAGCGAGGCCGCCTCGGCGCCCGAATAGCGCGCCGTCAAGGTCGTCACGAACGGCGCGGCCCCCGACACCGGGCTCGCGTCGAGGTCGAGCACGTTCGTGGCCTGCGGCGAGCTGAAGCGCCGGACCACGACGTTGCTGACATTCCCTGCGCGATCGACGGCCACTACACGCACTTCATTCTGTCCGGGAGCGACATGGATACCCTCGAGAATGAATGACCCGTCCGGGGCTGGACGGGCAGACGACCGATCGGCGATCACGACCGCCTCCTGGTCGTTGACCATCCCCGTGACGGCGATCTCGTCCGCCTCGACCTGCTGCCCTTCGACGGGGAACGTGACGGTCAGCACAGGTCCTTGACCGTCTCCCGTGACTCTCAGCGTCCGCTGTGAGGACCGACCGAAGACGTCGGATGCCACGATGTCGATCGTGTTCGGCCCCGCAAGGATGGGCACGCTCGTCTCAAAGTAGCCGTCGTCTCCCCGGGTGGGCACGACGGCGCCGTTCACGCGGACATCGACGAGGTTGGTGTCGATCGCATTCCCGACGAGCGTAGCGGCGCCCACGGGGTGGAGATCGCCGTCCCGGGGAGCGCGGATGAGGAGGGAGGGGGGCTCGTTGTTGGTCACGCGGAAGAGGACCGGCGCGACCGACCATCCGGGGAGGGATGCCTCGACGAAGTGGAGCCCTCCTGCGAACTGAAGGAGCGGACTGACCGCGTCCCCGTCGGCATTCGATCGCACATCGACCGCACCGAGGTTGCCCGGGAAGCGCCCGGCACCCTGCGTCACACGATACCGCACCAGCGCCCCCGCAAGAACGGCGCCCGAACCGATGGTCCGCGCGACGAACGGCGCCAGCAGAGGCAGCGCAGGCTCGCCTTCGGGGTTGAAGTCCGATACCCGCAGGAGTCCGTCCGGCATCGCCTGCGTCACCGTCGTCGACGGGGCGCTCTCGTTGCCGCTGGTGTCGATGGCGGTCACGCGGTAGCTGCGCTGCGTGAACTGCGCGGCCTGCGTGTCGACGAAGGACGGATCGCCCAGGAGCGCCTCTCCACTGATCCGCGCGAACGGCCCCGCGGGGGTCGGCGCCGCGTACGCCCGGTACCCGCGGAGGTCCACCTCCACGTTCGCCGTCCACGACAACACCACTGTCCCCTGCCCCAGCGTCGCCGTCAAGCCCGTAGGCGCGGCCGGCGCCGTCGTGTCCGCCGTCCGGAACGTCGAGACGAACGCATCCTTCACCCCCGTCGCCGGGTCCTGGTCGAACTCGTTCCCCGCCAGGTCCCGCAGCGTCTTCCCCGCCCTCGGGACCCGCACCGTGTACACCGTCCCCTGCGTGAGCGTCGCCGCGGGACGGAAGAGCGCCGCCGCGTTCTCCTGGACCAGCGTCACCTGACCCACGACCTCGCCGCCCGGGCCCGTCACCGTCATCACGTCCGCCAGGTTCGAGGGCGCCTGGATCGGCTCGTAGAGCGACACCAGCACCTCCGCCGTCGTCGCGACGTTCGTCGCGCCCGGCGCCGGAGCGACGTCCCTCACGCGAGGCGGCGACCCGTCCACCCCCCGCGTCGCGAAGGTCGATGTCCAGGGGACCACCAGCGCCCCCTCCAGGTCCCGAATCGCCTGCACGGTCACCGTGTACGTCGTCCCGAGCCCAAGGAACCGTTCGGGTCGGAACGTCGCCACCGTCCGCGTGACCCCCGTCGACGCGTCCACCGTGAATGCGACCGTCCCCGCGATGTTTCCTTCCCCGCCGCGGACCTGCAGCCATCCGCCTGCCTGCGGGAAGGACCCCAGCCCCAGGACCACCTCATCCGCCCCGTCCCCCGAGATGTCCCCGCACGCCGGCCGCGTCTCGCCCACCCCCTTGTTGTACCCCAGCCAGTTGAGCTGGAATCTCCCTTCCTGTGCGAACTTGTAGGCCGCAGCCGGGTCGAGCGGGTCCGCGTCGTGGAACACCTCGAGCCAGCCTCCCGTCGACCCGTCCCCGGGGAACGGACCCGTCCCGACGACCAGCTCGTCCCGACCGTCGGCGTCCACGTCCCCCCACGCCGGCCACGTCTCCGCGTAGTCCCGCAGCGCGTAGGCCCCACGGAGCCGCACCCACTTCAGCGTCGCCATCGCCGGGTTGCTCAGCAGGTCGTCCTTGATCTGCGTCCACCCCCTCGCGTAGCGGTCCCGACCCACGCCGATCGCGAGCTCCGCGCGCAGATCCCCGTCCGTGTCTCCCAGGGCGGGCCTCGTCTCCCCCCAGCGGCTGTTGTACCCGGACCAGTCGAGCCGCAGCCACCTGACGTGGGCAAGGCCGGTCGTCAGGTCGTCGATCACCTGCATCCAGCCGCCGGCCTGGGGGTAGGCGTCGAACCCCACCACAAGCTCCGCCTTGCCGTCGCCGTCAATATCCCCCGCCGCCGGCCGTGTCGCCCCCACCGCGGTGTTGTAGGCGGACCACCCCGCCAGTCTCCACCGCAGGAATCCCCCTCCGGCCACCAGGTCGTCGAAGACCGCCACGAAGCCGCCTCCCGACGTCGTCCCCGTGTGCTTGCCGCCCAGCCCCACCACGATCTCCGCCCGCCCGTCGCCGTCGATGTCTCCACAGCTCGGTCTCGTCTCCCCGTTCGATTCGTTGTACGCCTGCCACGGGATCCGGAACCACCTCAGCACGGGCAGCGACACCGAGGCCGACGGGTCCTGGTCGTCGTCGAACGCCACGAACCACCCGCCCCGATTGGCGCCGGGGAAGGGCCCAAGGCCCACCACCAGTTCGTCCCGGCCGTCTCCGTCGATGTCGCCGAGCGCGGGCCTCGTCTCGCCGTTCGCCTCGTTGTAGGCGAGCCACGGGACCCTCCTCCAGACGAGGCTCGCGAACTCCGTCCCCTGGCGGAACACCTGGAAGCGGTTGAGGTCGAGGTTCGACACGTTCATCACCCGGTCGAAGACAATCGCGATCGATGCGTCCTCGGGCACCCCGGCCGCGCCATTCGTCGGCGATGTCTCGACCACACGGGGGTCGCCCGGACCCGGGGGAGGCAGGGGGTCGAACGTCACCGTCGCGGTCGCGGGAGGCACGCCTCCCGGCTCGTAGGTCACCGTCAGCGTCGCCGTACCGGTCGCGGAAGACCGGACGGAGAACTGGTATTGCCCCGTCGCCACCTCTGCGACGGCGGAGATGTCGTCCACCGTCAGCCCGCCAGCGACGTTGCGGCTCGACTCCACCACGAGGACGCGCTCCTGCCCGGGGACGCCGTTCCCCGCGCTGTCGCGCAGAAAGATGTTGTAGACCGGGGCCTGGTCGACGCGGACCGTCTGCGCCGTCGGCGCCACGGTCATCTCCGACACGGTCAGGAAGGTCACGGTCACCGGGTTGCTCGTCAGGTCGGGGGCTTGCGGTGTCCCGGGGTCGTCGTACTCCGCGTGGACCGTCGCCGTCCCTCCGACGTCGGAGCGCACACCCGTCCGGTACTCCCCACCGCCCGCGTCGAAGAGGGGAGCGAACGCGTCCACGATCCCGCGGTCCGACACGAGCGCGATCCGGTCCGGCAGCCCTGCGGCCCCCTGTCCCCCGATCACCAGGAACAGCGTCAGCGGGAAGTCGCCGCCTACTTCGACCGACCCGCCCCCCGCGATGCGTAGCGAATCGGGCGGCGCCGCCGCGCTCGCCGTCGCGGCGAACGTGACCGTGAAGGCCGTTCCCACGACCTGCATCTCGAGGGTCTGCGGCCCCACGACGGGGCCCAGCACCCAGATGACCTCCACGACCCCTTGCGCATCCGTGACCATCGTCACGGGACCGGGCTCCGGCGCCGAGGAGGCGTTGCGTTGGATCAACCCCCCTCCCGAGGCGATCCGGACCTCCACGTCCCTCCCGGGGACGCCGTTGCCGAATCCGTCGCGGGCCAGGGCGCGGAGCGGCTCGGCCAGCCTCACGCTGGGCGCCCCCGTCTGGCCGTCCCCTTGGACGATCTCCAGTCTCGAGAGCGCCGAGGGACGGACGAGGACCGTCGCCGCACCGGAGACCTCCACGTCCGCGCCGTCCCGCGCGGTCAGGGACTGCACCCCGGCCGTGAAGAGGACCAGCGTGGCGGTTGCGCGTCCCTGGAGCGAGCCGTCGTCCGGGAAGTCGATCGTGAACGTCGCGGGGTCCTGTCCGTTGAGCGTCGCGGCGGGGTCCGAAACGACGAACTGCACCACCCCGCCGTATGCCGTGGCGACATTCCCGAACCGGTCGCGCGCGACGACCTCGAAGGGGATCGCGTCGCCCGCGGTCGCCGCGGCGGGGAGGCCCTCGAGCGCCAGGACCGCCACCGGCGCCGGCAGGCACG
>ORJL011366095.1_pt1 | contig 12572 bp, 10 predicted proteins | sample 1779941 | NCBI WGS metagenome assembly ORJL01 (sample SAMEA104232317, study PRJEB22302) | groundwater metagenome | biome: forest; feature: aquifer; material: groundwater | place: USA | collected 2011-08-07 | depth 5.8 m
AGCTGCCCTATGAGCGTCCAAACAAACCCTTCCAAGGCACACCATGAGTGTTCAACTAACGCTGAAACTTTGTCACATCGATGTCAAAAAAGTGTTCAACTAACGCTGAAACTTGCCCGTTCAACAGTTCATGGGACATCGCCCAGGTTAGTGTAGAGCCGGTTAGTCTTGGCAGATGTCTTCTAGCCGAATCTTGCGAAGCCAAACGTAGAACCCCTTGTATATGCTACCAAAATATAGAACTCGCGTCCGAGTGGCAATCTAAAACTGGTTCTTGCTATGCACAAGGCGCCAAAACGCAAATATTGACACCCACAAACGTACCTCACGATAATGTTGACACCAAGCGTGCTCCACGGTACGGAACCAATTGGTAAATTATCGAAAATTCTTCCGATCGCCTCGCCATCGTTATGTTGCGGCGAGCCGGCGCTGAGTAAGCGGAGCAACAACGATGCAAGGCAAGTGCATGAATCCGCGCGGTCGATGGCTCGCGGTCCGATACCTGAAGCGCGGCGTTCTCAGCTCACGGCGCAATTTTTCTCGGGGAGCGTGAGCGCATGCAAAAAGCCGGTATTAGGTATCCGCGTATATTGGTTGACTCGCTTCCCTACTGGGAAGGCTGTCGTCGTAGCGAGCTACGCTACCAGGTCTGCAATGATTGCGGTGAAGTCGTCTTTCATGCGCGAGCCGCATGTCCCTACTGCCTAAGCGACGCGTTGCGCTGGGAGCGATCCGCGGGCAAAGGCGTAATCTATTCCTTTGCGATCCAGCAATTGCCGGTGGACCGCAAGAATCCTGGAAAAGCGCCACTCACCCTCGGAATAGTGCAGCTCGACGAGGGCTTTCACATGTTTACGGAGATCGATTCGACCGATCGCAACGTCCTCAAGATTGGGGCGCGGGTGAGCGTTTTTTTTGACCAGGTCGCTGACGATTTGGTCCTACCGAAATTCAAGCTGGAGCCAGCGGTGGAGGCGGCGCGATGAAAGTCTCCGAGCTTAGAGGCAAGGCGGCGATCGCCGGGTTCGGCGACGCCTATTCGGATTATCCCGGGCAGAAGAAATCGGCTTTTAAGCTGGCAATGGAGGCATTCCGTAACGCCCTTGCCGATTGCGGTCTCGAAAAGAGCGACATCGATGGCGTGCTCGTGGGTCGTGCGCCTGTCTACGATCCGCGGCCGCAGTGGAACAACATCCTATGCGCCTACATGAAGGTCACGCCGCAGTTCGGCACCGAAGTTTCGATCCATGGCGCAGGCATGAACGCAATGCTGAAGCATGCAGCGATGGCAGTTAATCAGGGAATCGTGCGCAATGTCTTGTGCATCGGCGTCGATTCGAACGAGTTTTCCGATGTGAGAATGGGTGTCGCCGAGGTCGACACCGATCCCGAGTTCGAGGCGCCCTACGGTCCGATGGTTCCTACGATTTACGCGCAGGTCGCTTGCCGGCTCATGCACGAATATGGCGTGACCGAGGAAGATCTGGCGGCTGTCTCGGTCGAATGCCAGAACTGGGCGGTCCACCATCCCAAGGCCGCCAAGCGCAGTAAGGGCCGAATCACTGTCGAGGATGTACTTGCCTCACGCGTCATCTCGTGGCCCTTGCGGCTGTGGAATTGCGCGACATGGGGGCCTCCCGGTACAGCCGGAGCGATGATTGTGACGCGCTCCGAGAACGCGCGGGCGATGCAGGCGAAGCCCATTTACATACTAGGCTCGGCCGAGTGCGAAACTCACGAATATCTGACTGACCGACTCGCGCTGCGCCAGAGCAATTTGCCGCTTGGCCCGCTGCCGAGCATCACGTCGACTGGTTGTCGCGTGGCAGGCAAGACCGCGTTCGAGATGGCCGGGATCACCCAGGACGATGTAGACATAATCCAAACCGGCTCGAATTTTGCGCACAGTGAACTGATCGCTCTGTCCGAGCTTGGTTTCACCACGCTTCCGAAGGCCGGAGACTTCATCCGGTCCGGAGCGACCGGCATCGGCGGCAGGTTCCCGACCAATACCAACGGTGGCTGGCTGTCATTCGGTCAGCCCGGTGCGGTGTGCGTCATGGACAGTGTCGTCGAAGCCGTGAGGCAGCTGCGCGGACAGGCGCTAGGTATGCAGGTCCCGGATCCGGAAGTCGCTTGCGTGCATGCGCTCGGCGGCATGATGGCCTGCCAGAGCGTCACCATTCTATCGACATCGACCTGATTCGGCGCGCGCGGTGACGGTCGCGATCCCGCCTAAAGAGCTTCAGCCAATGCGGATGGTCGTAAAGGGGCGGGAGGTTCCATGGTCGACGCTGTCCGCTCTTGTTTCCGCGCTCGCAACCGAGCATGGCGACAGACAGGTTTTAGAGATTGATGGAAAGGCACTGTCCTACCGCGACATCGACGAAAGCGCGGAACGCATAGCGGCTGCTATGACGGCATTGGGCCTTACGAAAGGCGATATCGCCGGCGGGCTGTTGGCTAATTGTGCCGAAGCGGTCCTGTGTTTTTTTGCGGCGGCGAAGATTGGAGTCGTATGGGCGCCATTGAATGTCGGCCTCGTCGGCCAGGATCTCGCGTACGCAATAAAAGATTCCCGGCCGAAGCTGCTGGTTGCTGATCCGCAGAGTGGGCCGAAGCTTAAGGAAACTTTGGTCTCATCGCTGGTCACGTTTCCGATATTTATCACCGGGTCCGAGATCATCGAGGGCTTTCGACCCTTTTCGGAACTGGAGTCCGCGGCCGGCCGTGCACCGCATGTTCAGCTTGGCCCCGGCGATCCCGCGGTCGTAATCTATACTGGGGGAACGACGGGCATGCCGAAGGGTGTCGTTCTCCCCCACTTCGCCTGTATTTGCGGCGGATTACGGACGATCGAGACATTCTCGATGCGGTCAGACGATAATTATTTCTCGATCTCCCAGCTTTTTCACGTCGGCGGCTTGCTGGGCGCGGTGCTAGGACCAATGATCGCTGGCGCCAGAGGCACGATTGTGCGGCGTTTTAGCACGTCCAACTACTGGCGAGGCGTGAGGGATTCGAAAGCCACGCTGATTGATTTGATCGGTACTACGATGGCGTTGCTATGCCGCGAACCGCCGTCGCCGGAAGACCGCAACCACTGCGTGCGAGCCTCTCTTGGTATCACGACCGGGGTGCCCGATCACGTGCCGCGCCAATTCACGGAGCGTTTCGGCATTAAGCTAGTCAACCTGTATTCGCTCTCGGAAGGAGGCGGGACGATGATCGTACGCAATACATTGGACTCGCCCAAACCGGAGGCGCACGGAAAGGGCTGGGGCTGGGTTGAAATCGCGATACTAGATGAAACCGGTCAGGTGCTTCCACCGAATACGATCGGTGAAATTTCGCTTCGGCCGAACTATCCATTCATCTTCATGCTCGGCTATCTGAACAATCCCGGCAAAACGATCGAAACCTTCTCCAACTGTTGGCTGCATACTGGAGATCTCGGCTGTCTGGACGAGGATGGATATCTTTATTTCCGCGGGCGCCACGCGCATTGGCTGCGGCGGCGCGGCGAGAACATCTCTGCCAACGAAGTTGAATCGATCCTTTCCCAATATCCTGGGATTGCCGAGGTCGTGATTATCGGAGTGCCGTCGGAAATGGGCGACGAGGAGGTCAAGGCATTCATTATTCCGACGCCTGGCACGGAAATCGATTTTGTTGCACTATGCCGGTGGAGCGCCGAACAAATGGCCGCGTTCAAGGTGCCGCGATTCATCGAGATCGTTGACGATTTCCCGCGCTCGCTCACAAAGCGCGAGATTGAGCGCCACAAGCTCAAGACATTGCCGAACACGAACGCCTGGGACCGCGAGGCCCGTGCTCGGACGAAAGCTAACCCTGCATGAGCCCCGCGAGATCCCTCGCGGGAAAGTTTCATGAATGAGATCACAGGGTGTTATATTCGGGTGGATGCTCGATTTGGCTGCGAGCTACCCATAAAACAGACGCCGAGGTCAAACGGAGGATCAAATGAACGTCGCACGGATAACGAAAACCTACCACTCTATGCGCGCGCACTTTTGGAGGGCCCGCGGGGTCGCTCTCGTCGGTGCAGCCTTGCTTTGCGCCCAACCTGCGGCCGCGCAAAACGTCCCTGGCGTGACCGACAAGGAGGTTCACCTCGGTGGCGTCATGGCGTTGGCAGGCCCGGTTCGCTTCGTGACCGAACCAATGGACAGAGCCATGAGGTCAGTTTTCAATGATGTCAATTCCCGAGGGGGCGTGCACGGCCGACAGATCAAATGGGTTCTGGAGGACGATGCATATCAGCCGGCCCGCACCCTGGCCGGGGTGAAAAAGCTTGTTGAACGCGACGGCGTATTTGCTATCGTTGGCTTGGTTGGTGCTCCGACTACGGCGGCGGTTCTTCCCTACATCAGCCAGGCAAATGTGCCCCTGATCGGCATCAACGGAATGCCCGACCCTGTGCCCAAGTACGGCTTCGGACTCCAAGCGTCCTATTCGGATCTGATGTATCGCCTCACCCGGTATCTTGTGTCGACCGTGGGCGTCAAGAAACTCGGTTATATATTTCAGAACGACGACCTCGGTGAGTTTGGGCGGCGCGGCATATTGCGGGCGCTGAAGGAACTTCGAGCCGAGCAAGTCCTTGTGGCTGACGTCGGTTACGAGCGCGGCAGCACGGAATACACGACCCAGGTCCTGCGTCTACGCGATGCAGGCGCCGAAGCGGTGATCGCGGTGGGCACCCTGGGCTCGGTCGCGACCGGGATCAAGCAGGCTGCTTCGATTGGTTACAAGCCCACTTGGGGAACCTTTGGGATTGGCTCTACCGCGACCATGCAGACGCTCCTCGGCGACTTAGTCGAGGGGCTTACATTCGCCATGGAGACGGAAGCCGAAACCTCACCTAGCCCGAACGTCCAGAAGGCAGCGAAACTCTTGCAGCAGAATTTTCCCGGCACGCGACTCGATTTCAACGCAATGATGGGCTACTCGGTCGCGGAACTCGCTGTGAAGGCACTTCAGGCGGCGGGTCGCGATGTTACTCGCGACAAGTTCGTGCAAGCAATCGAGTCGCTCCGGAAATACCAGGGCGACGTCATGGCTGTGAGCTTCTCGACGTCAAAACATACCGGCGCGGATTCCGTCCGGATCTATCAGTGGAAGAACGGTAGAATGACGCCCGTCTCCGATGCGCAGCCAATCGACTGAACGTCGCGATAGCATGGGCAGACTCCCTTCACGGCGCCAGACAAACGAGCAGCGTAGTCGTAAAGCCGCGTCAAACAATTCAGTGGGGCACACAATGATGAAGACAATCAATCGAACTCTTATAGCGTTGATAGTTCTTGCGATCTCCGGGGGCGTATCGCAGGCGCAAACTACCACCGGTGTGACGGACAAGGAGATTCTGATCGGCGGTGTATTCGCTTTGTCCGGTCAGTTCCGTCTGGTTACCGAACCGTATGAGCGGGGTCTGCGCTCCGTTATCAATGCGACCAACGACGCCGGTGGCATTCACGGCCGCAAGCTCCGCTGGATCGTGGAGGACGATGGCTATCAGCCGGCACGGGCGCTTGCCGGCACGAAGAAGCTGGTTGAGCGGGACGGTGTGTTCGCCATCATCGGCCAGGTCGGCACGCCGAACATTGCGGCGATGCTGCCTTATACCGAACCGGTGAAAATTCCGATCGTCACAATCAATCCTCTTCCGCCGCCCACGCCCAAATATGCCTTCAACATCATGGCGAGCTTTTCTGATCTCGCATATCATCTAACCAAGCATCTCCTGACCAAAGGTGGCGTGAAAAAGCTCGGGTATTTCTATCAAAATGATGCCCTTGGGGAGGTCGGCCGCGTTGGCTTGAACAAGGCGCTCACCGAGTTGAACGCCAAGCTTGCCGCCGATATCGGATATGAACGGGGCGCCACCGATCTGAACACCCAGGTCCTTCGTCTGCGCGATGCTGGTGTCGAAGCGGTCGTCATTATCGCCACTGGGCCCGCCGTGGCAACTGCGGTCAAGCAGGGCAACACAATGAACTATCGGCCCACTTGGGCGACACTGGGCGTGATCGGCACCGACATAGTCTACAAGCTGCTCGGCGAGCAAATTGAAGGCCTGATGTTTGCCAGTGAGCTCGAAAGCCAATTCGCCGATTCGCCCGGCATGCGCGGCGCGTTGGCGACAGTGCGCAAGTACTTCCCCGACAGCTTTGCCGACTACAACATGCTGATCGGCTATGCGAACGGAATACTGGCAGTCAAGGCGCTAGAAATGGCGGGGCGCGATCTGACCCGCGAGAAATTCGTCAAGACGATCGAAGACATGGGTAGCTTCGATGCGGGAGTCCTACGCCTCAGCTTTTCCCCGACAAAGCACAGCGGCGCCGACGCGGCAAAGATTTATCAATGGAAGAATGGGAAGCCTGTCGCCCTTTCGGACTGGCTACCGATCGAGGCGGACCGACGCTGAGGCGTTGCCGGTGCCAACGATCTTGGCAAAAGCCACCTCGCGCGCGGCAGCACGGCAAGAAATAAGCTTTTCGATCGAGCTAGGCGAGCATTCCGTGGCAGCGCGTGCAGGAAAGAGATAGGAATGGCTGCGTTTCTGTTCGACCAAGCCAAGCGCGGCGTCGCAACGATCACACTTAATCGGCCGGAGAGCTTCAACACTTTCGACCCGCAAAGCATCAGCGAGTTTGTCGGCATTCTCGATATGTGCGCGCGAAATGCGGGAATTCGGTTGCTTTGTATTCGCGCGGCAGGGAAACATTTTTGCGCGGGCGCGGACGTGCGAGCATTGCCTGGCCAAGTCGGTCCAATAGATGCAGGTGAGCGAGGGCCAACGCTGTCGACCATGCTGCGCCGCTTGAATGCCATGCCCCTCCCCACGATCGCGCTCGTCCACGGCGCCTGCATCGGGGGCGGCGCGGGACTCGTATCGTGCTGCGATGTCGTGATCGCAGAAACAACCGCATTCCTATCGATTTCCGAGGTGCGTCTCGGTATTCCGCCGGTGGCACTCATTCCATATTTCGCGGCGGTGATCGGGCAAAGGCAGCTTCGGCGTTACGCGCTGAGTGGAGAGCGCATTAGCGCAACTCAGGCGCGGGATATCGGGTTCGTACATGAAGTTTGCCCCCCCGGCCAGCTTGCCAGCGCGGCTGAGCCAATTATCGATGCGCTGCTTCGGGGCGGGCCGCTAGCTCTTGCACAAACCAAGCGGATGATCGAAGAAGCAGCGCCCGTTGCGCTCACCGAAGAGAGAGAAGCGGCGATCGCCGCGGGCTTCGGTGAAATCATCGCTTCGCCAGAGGCGAAAGAAGGTGTCTCGGCATTTCGTGAGAAGCGTACGCCACGTTGGTATCATTCGTCCTGAGACAATGTGTCGCCAAACGCCGGCTCTCCGCCACGCGTTCGCCGAGGAATCTAAATGCTTCCGTATCTCGTGACCGGACTGGCCTCGGGCAGCCTCTACGCGCTGCTGGGGCTGGGGTTGGTGCTCACGTTCCGCAGCACGAATGTGTTGAATTTTGCACAGGGTGAAATTTCGACACTTATGGCCTTCGTATGTGTGCAGATCGCGATCGCATCTGGCCTACCCGTTATCTGGGCCGTAGTTGTTGCCATTGTTGCTGCAGCCATTCCCGGTTTGGCGCTTTACAATGTCCTTTTCTACCCAATCCGCCGGCGCGACATGGACAGCCTAGCATTCGTATCGCTCAGCCTAAAAATTGCGATTACCGGGCTTGTTTCACTCTATTGGGGAGCAGAGTCCAGGGTTTTTCCAAAACTAATCGCTGCTGATCGCTACGAAATCTTCGGTATGTACGTTGCCTCCGGCCATGTCTGGATGATCATCTGTGGCGTCATTGGCATGATCCTTGTAGGCGCGTTCCTAAAATTCACGAATCTTGGCTTATCGATGCGGGTCGCGGCCGAAAATGGCGACGTCGCTCAATTGTTGGGCATAAACCTTAGAGCGGTTGGTTCTGCGGCCTGGGTCGCAGCCACCTGCCTCGCGACTCTGACCGGAGTCCTGGTCGCCTCAACTACTTTCCTCAGCCCTTTCATGATGGGCTTGGTCGTGCTGAAGGTTTTCGCCGCACTGGTGGTCGGGGGCATGACCAGCGCGGTCGGCGTGGTGATTGGCGGACTCGTGCTCGGGATGTCGGAAGGGCTGGTTGCGTATTTCTTGACCCCACTATTTCAGGATTCCGTCGGACTTCTGATCATTATTCTAATTCTTCTTATTCGGCCTCAGGGCCTAATGGGCCGGGATGTCTCGAAGGTATGATGCGGCTCGTGAAGCGTAAATTCTTTGCTATTGTCGGTGCCGTGATTGTCGCTGGGAGTGTGCTTTATTTCATGCAGCGCATGAATTCTTACTTTCTCGGCGTCGTCAATCTTACCCTGGTCAACGCGATTGCCGCGATCGGACTTGTGCTGCTGTCTGGGGTTGCGGGACAGATCTCACTGGGTACGGCTGGTCTGGTTGCGGTCGGCGCATATTCGACCGGCATGTTGATGGTCCATCTCGGAGTGGCGTTTCTGCCAGCCGCGATAATCGGGGCAATTATCACGACATTAATCGGAACCGCGCTGGCAGCGCCGGCGCTGCGCCTATCAGGCCTGCATCTCGCTATCGTTACGCTCGCTTTCGGCATCATTATCGTTCAATTCATTGGGATGGGCGGAAAATTGACGGGCGGAATGTCGGGCCTGTTCCTGCCCGCCGCATCTATTTTTGGCTGGGAGGTGAACACCGAATATCGAAAGCTATTGCTGGTTCTTGCGCCATTTCTTCTCATCACTTACGCGAGCGCGAATTTCCTACGGCTCAAACCCGGACGGGCGCTGCACATTCTCCGCGATCGCGAGATGATCGCTCGGGCGCTGGGCGTTAATACCAGCGCCTACAAGATCATGACGTTCGCCTACTCGGCATTTCTGTGCGGCGTCTCGGGAGCGCTCATAGGTACATTGAAGGGATATATTTCCGTAGACGACTTTACGCTATGGACGTCACTCTACTTCTTCGTAATGATCGTCATAGGCGGGATTACCTCGATTGCCGGAGCTATCATAGGTGCGGCAGTCGTCACCCTCCTTCCTGAAGTACTGCGCGGACTGCAGGAGTATGCACAGGCGGCGCTCGGCATAATTACATTGCTGATCTTTCTGTTCGCCCGGGGCGGTGTAGTCGGGCTGGCAAAGCGAATCGGGATCGCGGTAATTGACCGCCCGGCCGTCACGGCATCGGAATCGCGGGAGGATTGACGCGATGCCGTTTCCCTCGCGTCATCCTGCATTGCAATTCCGCAATGTTTCGGTACGTTTTGGTGGGGTCCAAGCGCTCGATGCCATCACTTTCGATGCCGAAAGTTCCACCATCTTCGGCATCATCGGCCCGAACGGTGCAGGCAAGACAACTCTCTTTAACTGCATCTCTGGCGTAGTCAGACCGATGTCAGGGAGCGAAATTCTCTACGAGGGACGTGACCTTGTCGGCCTTCCGGTGCATCGGATCTCCGCGCTCGGTATCTGCCGGACGTTCCAAAATTTATCATTGATGCGCGAACAAACGGTGCGGGAGAATCTCCTTATCGGTATGCACTTGGCATTGCCTTACGGGCCGCTCGCCTCGTTTTTTCCCGGCCGACGGGTTCGTGCGGCGGAGTACGATGCCAAAGTGCAGATCGAACACTTTACCGATCTGCTCAAATTGCCGCGGTCGATCCTTGATGCGCGTGTCGACGCATTGTCGCTTGGGCAACAGAAGAAGATCGAAGTGGCACGCGCAATCGTTCGGCGGCCGAAGCTCCTTTTATTAGATGAACCCGCCGGCGGTTTGAATGATCGCGAGACATTCGACTTTGCTACCATGCTGCGTGAGTTGCAAGGAGAACTCGGTATTTCTATCGTCCTAATCGATCATGACATGAATCTCGTGATGGATCTGTGCAGTCGGCTTTGCGTGCTGAGCTTCGGCCGACTCATTGCGCAAGGAACGCCGGCCGAAATTCAGGACAATCCCGAGGTGGTCTCAGTATATTTGGGTGCGGCCGATGCTGCTTGAGGTCAGATCGATTGGAGTGCGCTATGGGCGCATGGCTGCGCTGACGGACGTTTCTGTCGAGGTGCCACGCGGCGGCTTCGTTGCGATGCTTGGCGCGAACGGCGCCGGCAAAACCACCACATTACGGACGATCTCCGGCCTAATCCGGGCACATAAGGGTTCAATTCGGTTCGATGGTAAGGACATCTCGCAATCCCCCGCGCATGAGATTGCCCGGCAGGGCATCGCTCACGTTCCCGAAGGTCGCGGTCTCCTGCCCGGAATTAGTGTTTTCGAGAATCTGAAAATCGGCGCCTTGGCGAATGCTGATAGGACTCGGCTGCCGTCACTTTATGATCAGGTTTTCGGCTATTTTCCGCTCCTCCGTGAACGACTTCGCCAATCGGCAGGCGTGCTTTCGGGCGGCGAGCAGCAGATGCTCTCAATCGCTCGCGCACTGCTGCAATCGCCGAAGCTCTTGATGGTCGATGAGATGTCGCTCGGCCTCGCGCCGAAGATCGTCGAAGAGTTAATGACCGTGCTGGTGGATCTGACCCACCGCGGTGTTTCGATACTTTGCGTCGAACAAAACACGCGCATCGTCCTCAAGCACGCCTCCTTTGGGTATGTTTTCGAAACCGGTCGCACCGTTGCAAGCGGCACGAGCGAGAATCTACGCGGCGATGACCGCATCGTGCGCGCATATCTCGGCGGATCACGTCGGGCGGTTACGCCGACGCCGGCGTGAATCGCGGCTTAGGGTATTACCGCCTCGCCAACTCTGTCTCGGGAAGAACGCCAAGCCCACGTTTGTTCGAGTCACACTTGTGTCTACCGAAAATTGGATTCAGGGTAGACAGAGCGCTCCAGGGCGTAAAGCTTCCGTTCGATCCAGCATCTGGCTCATCCGCTTTTGAGCTTGTTAGCGAGCACGCTCAAGTCAACAGCTCGGCTTGGGGCTGAGATTCTGATTAATCTCCTGCGGTTGGGCATTGTTCACCGGCAGATCGCTAAACGCCCTGCTCTGCGCGGTTGATCATTGTTCCTTCCAATGAGATAGCCCCCAAGAATCCAGCGCCATTTTCAGATCGGCCCAACGACGCTCCGTCATCATCGCCTCGTGCTGGGCTCAAGCTGAACTGTTTTGATGTCACACGGTCACGTAATGGTCAATAACTGCTGGACCAGTGCGAGCCTGTGAATCTTCCCGCTGCCGGTCAGCGGCCATTCGCGCACGAAACGAACTGCGCGGGGCACCCGAAAGTTCGCCATTCTCGCGCGGCAGAAATCAATGATCTGCTTCTCGCTCGCCTCGGCGCCTTCTCTCAGTTCAACAACGGCGAGGACCACTTCTTCGAGACGCGGATCGGGCATTGCTATCGCGGCCACCATCTTGATCTGTGGGTGACGCATGAGCATCGCTTCCACTTCTTCGGCCGAGACGTTCTCGCCCCCAACGCGAATCATGTTTTTGATGCGACCTTGAAAATAGAGGTAGCCTTCCTCATCCAGCATCCCGTAGTCGCCTGAATGGACCCAGCCTTCGGCATCGATCGTTTTGGCAGTTTCCTCAGGCTGCTTGAGATACCCGTTCATTGTACACCAGCCTCGGAGCACGATTTCGCCGGAGCTGCGCGGGGGCAATCGGCGACCCGAAGCCATATCAACGATGGCGATTTCCATTTCATCGAAGACTTGCCCGCATGTGAGCGACCGCTTTTCCCACGGCTCGCCCACAGAACCCAAAGTGCCGCTAGCCTCAGTTGCACCATAGAGTTGTACTAGCCCGGAAAGACCCATCCGATCGCGTACACGCTCCATCAATTCTGGTGAACCGACACACCATCCCGAACGCAAGCTCGACAAGTCAAACTCCCGGAAGCGCGGATGATCCATTTCCATGATGTACATCGCCGCGAAACCCGTTCGCGCAACGCATTTTTCCCGCGCTATGAGCCGCAGAACGCGCTCGACCTCGTAGTATTCCGGAATGACGAAGTGGCATCCAATGACGAGCGGGACCGGTACCGCGCCGCACGAACCGCCGACATGGTAGAGCGGCTGCGTGTTGAGTACCGCATCGCCAGCACCGACGCCCAACCGCGACATGGTCTGGGCACCAAGATTCAGCACATAGACGTGATTGCAAAGCGCGCCCTTCGGTAATGCTGTGGTGCCGGACGTGTATTGCAGGAGGATCGGTTCTTCAAGTCGCCGCTCGCGTTGAACTTTGGCGAGCAGGTTCGACCACTCGCGGTCGCCCCCACGGGAGAGAAATCGATCCCAAGCCATGAGCCGTACGTCACAGCTGCCTGGTGCACCTACGAGAGTCTGCAATTTCGGGAAACGAGGAGTGCTGATGGCGCCATCAGAAGCCATGGTTTCGCTGCCAACGACGTCGCGTATCAAGGCAACGAAATCCTCGTTCAAGAACCGGTCGACAATTATGAGCAGTTTCGCGTCGCTGTGGCCGAGGATGTGCTCGAGTTCAAAGAGCTTCGAGCGCGTGTTGATCGCCGTGACAATGGCG
>ORJL010233451.1_pt1 | contig 12571 bp, 14 predicted proteins | sample 1779941 | NCBI WGS metagenome assembly ORJL01 (sample SAMEA104232317, study PRJEB22302) | groundwater metagenome | biome: forest; feature: aquifer; material: groundwater | place: USA | collected 2011-08-07 | depth 5.8 m
CGGATCGACGGCAGGGCGCTCGGCGTGGCGGGATGTCGCGCGGTGGGATTCCGGTGGATTTCCGCCTGCCGGGTCGCCCAGCCTTAGACCCGTCCTCTGCATGAGTGATCCGACCTCGGCGGTGCGCACGGCCCTGCGAGGGTCCATGGATGCGGTGCCTCTTCCTCGGAATCTCCGCATTGCTCGTCGCCTGGTGCACGACCGTCCTCGCCGGCGCGGAGCCCGCGCCTCTGAGCGAGCGCGAAGCAGAAGAGCTCGCCGAGCGGGAACTGCGCGCGCACCGGTGGGACGAAGCGATCGCCGCCTTCGCCCAAACGCGAAAGCACTATCCCGCCCCCACGTTCGAGACTCACGATCCGCGATCCGATGTCGTTCAGAGAGTCCTCGGCCGCATCCTCGAGGACCTGGAGCGGCGCGGAGCGCCCGCGGCCGAACGGGAGCCATTCTGGAGCTTCACCTTCGACCACTTCCCCTTCTTCTCGACAGGATCGTGGAACCTCCGCTTCGACGCCCGCTGGGACCCCGACTTCATCGCCCTGGCCCGCTTTCGGCTCGGTCGGGCCGACCCCCTGGGGAAGGAACCCAGATTCGATCTGTGCCGTCGGCTGGAAGCCTGGCCCATCGATGCTCCGGTCGGGCCACTCCTGGACCTGCTCGAGCATGACTGGCCGGTACCGCACGAGGACTTCGGCTGCTGCGCGTTTCATGCCTGGAGGATTCTCGATGCGGGGAGGCGCGCGATCGCGGAAGTGAGCGCACAGATCGACTTCGGCGCCCGGGCCAGGGAAGCGTACCTCGCTTGCTTCGTGCATTCGCCATACTTGGGCGCCGCGGTCGAAAAGTGGAACCACGGCTGCGACGGCCTCGATCCAGCGCTGGCGCATCCCCGCGTGAGGCGCTGGATCGACCTCGATCGGTGGCAGAGCTGGGTGGAACGCCAGTCCACGGATCCCGATTCGGCGGGGGGTGCCCCGAGGATCTCATCCCCGTGGATCCCGAGCGCGCTGGTAGAGGCGTGGGTGGCCACCCACGAACTGCTGGACCCCGACTACTCGCGCGACCTGCCCGAGACCGCGCTCGCAAAGGCCGCGGAATTCGTGCGGACTCACGCCGGTTCGAGCGAGGCGCGCGCGGTCCGGTATTTCGCCCTGGTGCGGTCTCGCCTGCACGACCGCCTGCGCCACCGGCGATGGCGGGCGCAGTTCGTCGAGACTTGGCGGCGCGAGGACCCCGAAGATCCGTTCCTGCTTTGGGCCGAAGTCGACGGGTTCGAGGTCGAACGGAATCGAGAGCCGGAGGGACGGCTTCCGGACGCGGCCATTCGCCGGCTCGAGGAGATCGTCGCGAAGCACCCCGCGGAGTCGATTCGCCTGGCCGCGGAAGCCATGCTCGCAAGAGACGAGATCGGCCGCGGGCGGGGCGGCCAGGCCCTGGCGAGATATCGCCGCATGCTCGAGTTCGATCCCCGCGGGATTCGGCTCTCGTGTCCCGCCCCACCGGAGGCAAGGATCGACGATGCACGCGACCAGCTCCTCCTCCATCACGCGGTCCGGGATCCCGCGGGGCTCGCCCTCATCTTGGAGGCCGACCCCCCGGCCGGGGGCGACTCGCCGTTTCATGTCTCGACCGTGATCTGCGGCAACGCGGTCGCCGACTGGGACCGCGACGCGCGTCGTCGGACGGCGTGGCTCTGGGCTCGCGCGGGAAGACCCCGGGAGGCGGCCGAAGCCTACCTTCGGGCCGCGCTCTTCGCAGGTCGGGAAGCAGGCGGAGACCCGGAATCCGCGCTCGACTACGCCGAGGTGGCGTGCGCTTCCGGCGACCTCGTCCGGGTGAGCGAAACCGCAGACCGCGTCGCCCGGGAGCAGCCGATGATCGCCGCTACCCTCCGTGGCCTTCTCGACGCGCTCGCCGCTGTGGATCAAGACGGCATCGCAGCCGCCCTCGCGCTGCTGGCGCGAGCAGAGGACACGAAGCAGGTAGACGAGCTCGCGGTTCTTCGGCAAGTGTTCCGGCTCCGTCCGGCGCTTCGGTCCGCGGCCGCTCGTGCCTACGAAGTCCCGCCCACGGCGGAATCGCGCGCGCTGGCCCTGGCGGTCGGAGACGAGGAGGCCATCGCGTACCTGCTCGAGCACCGGGAGAAGCCTGACCCCACGGGCCGTCCGGCGGGCATCCGTTTTCACTTATTGGACCGAGGCGCGTTGACTCTCGGCATCATCGATCGGATGGCTATCGAGGGCGTGCAAGCCTGGGAAGAGCTTCGGGGGCTCCTCCCGGAAGGACGCTACGACCCGTGGGATCGCCTGGGTTGGGTCCGCGGCGTAGTCGCAGCGCGGACCCACCCCGACGAGGCGATACGCGACTGGGCCGCCTACCATCGCGAGCGGGCGCGCAGAACCGATCCGTGGCTTCCGGATCCGTGGCTTCTCTTCTGCGTGGAGGGGGAATGAAGCGCTGCGCCACGGGAATCCTCCTCGGCTTCCTGCTGCTGGGAGTCGCCGGGCGAGCCGGAGCGGGGCCCGGCCTCGTGATCCGCTTCCGGATCGTCGATCTGGAGACCGGCGCACCGCTGGCCGGAGCCGCGGTGCATGGTTTCCGGGTGTACGAGATCGAGGGAGCCTCGATCGAGCGTCGGTTTCTCATCCCGTTCGGCGACGCAGAGTCCGACGCCGAGAGCGCGTGGGATCTCCCCTTCGAGAAATCCTGGCTCGGGCGCCGGTCGGTCATCCCGCTCGGCGACGCCCGGAGCGATCCGGATGGTGCGTGCAACTTTCCCCTCGACGACCTGCGGGGCGAAGGGACTTGCGAGTTCCACGTCGAAGCGGATCGACGGCGGCCCACCATGTTCGCCGTCCGCATCACGGCTCAGGCTTCGGGCACGCATCTCGTGACCGTCCCGCTCGGACCCGGGATCGACTTCGAGGGGCGGGTGGTCGATGCTGCGGGAAAGGCCGTCGCGGGCGCCCGAATCATGGCTCGCCGCCCGCATCCTGCCGGCGGGGACGAAGCACCGGCCGGCGAACGATTTCTGCAGTTCGCGGTGGCGGGGGAGGACGGGCGCTTTCGCTCGAGCGGAGGCTGCCCGGGCGCGTACACCCTGCAGGTCTCCTCGGGCGGCTGCGGGGGAGGGCTCCAATCCGTCAGGGTCGTCGGGGAGGATGACCCGGTGGAAATCTCGCTCTGGGCGCCCCGGGAAATCCGCGGTCGCGTGGTGGACGAATCCGATCATCCGGTCCACGAAACACCGGTGTGCCTGCGCGCGCCCAACGGCTGGACTGCGACGGTGTTGAGCGGCCCCGATGGCTCGTTCTGTGCAACCGACGCGCCTCCGGGCGAGCTCGGGGCCTGGTTCGGCGCGAGTTACGGAGACATCAGCGCGGACCAAGACGGAGACGTGGAGCTCACGGCCTCCTCGTGGGGTCCGGAAGAGGAAGGAGCGCAAGTTCAGGTGCGCGGGCGCGTCCTCGATGCGTCCGGGCAACCCGCCATCGGGGCGACGGTCATGGTCGTGCGAGATGACGAGGGAGACGGAGAGTGCCTGGGAGGGATGATCCCCCTCACGGTAGTCGAACTCGCCACTCGACTGGACGGGGGCTTCGAGACCCGGATGAGTGTGAAACCGCATTCCTGGATCGGGGTGATCGCCCTGCACGATGCGCTGGGATGGGGGCGCGCGCCGATGGACGCGGTTGCCGATTGCCCCGACGGAATCGAGGTCACCATTCGCCTGGCTGGACCCACGCATTGGGTCGGCCGCCTGCTGGACCGCGATGGCGATGCGGTGGCGGGAGCCTCCCTGTTCGGTGACGCAGAGTGGGCTCGGCCCTGGGACACCGCCACCCCCGGGCGCATGTGCCGGACCGTGACCGACCGCGAGGGCCGCTTCTTCCTGCCCAACGTGCACCCGCGCCCGACGGTGCTTTGGATGCCGTTCGGAAAACGCAATCGGACCGTGCTCCGCTACCTGCTTGCCGAGCCGGGGACGGGCGTGCGCCGGCTCGAGCTTCGCCTACGCTGACCTCGCGCCGCCAGGCGCTGATTCCGCACATCGCAGCGGACGCATCGGATCCGGCCGCTTTCTTCCTGGATGTACGCCATGGTAGGCTCCCCCGCCCAGCCACCTCGGTCCTGCGCAGGGAGATCCCCCGATGCCGACGACCCCTCCCCACCGCAACCCCTACGTCCTCCCACCCGACCTGCCCGTGCCCGTCGACGACGGCGCGGCGGCGCACCTCGCCGGCGCCCGCCTGCCTGCCCTCTCCCTGCCGTCCACGCAAGGCCTTTGCGTCCGCCTCGATCGGCTGCCCCGCCCGGCCGTCTTCTTCTTCTACCCGCGCACGGGAGTCCCGGGCGAGCCCGCGGGCGACGATTGGGACCGCATCCCCGGCGCGCGCGGCTGAACGCCGCAGTGCTGCGGCTTCCGCGACCGGTTCGGCCGCTTTGAGGAACTCGGCCTCGACGTGTACGGCGTGAGCACCCAGACCAGCGGATTCCAGCTTGCCTTCGTGCAACGCAACGGCATCCCCTTCCCCCTCCTCAGCGACGTCGGGCTCGAGCTGGTGCGGACGATGCGTCTCCCCACCTTCGAGTATGCCGTCGAGAGCGGCGGACCGAATACGCTGATCCGCCGCATGGCGTGGCACGTGCAGGACGGCGTGATTCGCCGCGTGTGGTATCCCGTCTTCCCGCCCGACCGCTGCGCGGAAGCCGTGCTGGCCGGGCTCGGCTCACCGCGCTCAGCGCACCCCCCACTCCCATAGCCCGTACTGGATCTTCTTGTCCACCATGCGCCCGGACTGAGTGTGTCCCGTCCAGCCGGACCCTCCCCTTGACCCCGTCCATCGTAGACTGATAGACTCGCTCAGGAGATCGCAGTCGTAGCGGCGCGGCCCAGATTCTGCCGCCGGCGGGCCGCGGCGATGACCGGACATGGGTGATGGATCGTGCTGAACCGCCTCGTGGTCAACGGGTTCCGCTGCCTCAAGCAAGTCGATCTCAGGTTCTCTCCGCTCACCGTCCTCGTGGGCCCGAATGCTTCCGGCAAGAGTGCGGTTCTCGAGTTCTTGGATCCGGAAAGGCCGATCCATGAGCGGGATCGGTGGAATCGGAAGCGCGACAAGCAAGTCATGGTGCGGATGGAGTATCCCGGCGAAGAGCCGCGCCAACGGGAGATCCAGGTCGGGCAGTCCCATCACAAGGCGGCGCAGTATCAATATCAACTCCTGCATCTTGACCTCCAAGCGATTCGCCAACCGAATGAGGTCGAACCGGAGCGGCGACTCGCCGGCAACGGCGGAAACCTCACCAACGTCTTTGACACGCTGAGCCGCGGCGATCAGGTCGATATCGCCAAGACCTTGAGCGAGTTGGTCGGCGTGATCTCAGACGTCGAGGCGCGCCCGGTAGACGTGGGTCGTAACACCTTGATCTTCCAGGATCGCTGGGACAAGGCCGTCTACCACTTCCCGCATGAGGTCTCCGACGGGACGATGCTCCTTCTCGCCTTCCTGGTTTGTCGCTACCAAACCCCTGCCCCGACGCTGCTCGCCATCGAAGAGCCCGAGCGAGGACTTCACCCCTACCTGCTGGGAGAACTCGTCGGCATCCTCCGCAAGCTGACTCGCGGCGAGATGGGTGGTCCTCCGGTACAGGTGATCGTCGCCACGCATTCGGCCGAGCTCCTCGACCATCTGGAACCAGGCGAAGTGCGATTCATGAGCCGCGACCCGTCCGATGGAAACGTCCTGATCGAGGAGGCGCCGGTCGGCACGGCGGAGTGGCAGAGGGCGATCGAAGAATACCGAAATTCGATGGGCGGAATCTGGCTTTCCGGCGGTCTCGGCGGCGTGCCGGGCCGATAGGCGCCGGCCATGCGCGTCGTGCTCTACGCCGAGGGAAGCGGGGAAGCCGCGGGCACGACCACCCTGCCGCCCTTGCCGGGCGCTCCCTTGAACGAAGCCGAGATCGGCGCAGGCCACGTTCTCCTCCGGCGATGTCTCGAACGCGAGCGAAAAATCCCTGCGGCGGCCATCCAGTTCCTTGGGCCTCTTCGCTTCCGCGGCGCCGTTGCACGCGGGAGCACACTCAGAACGAAGCAGGCCCTACGGCAACTTCTCACCTGGCCTTCGGCGAGCCGCCGTCCCGACCTTGCCGTGGTGCTCGTGGATGCGGAGAATGAGAACTCATCGCCGACACGCCCTGCGTCGCCCAGGTGATCGGCGTCGCGAGACTTCCGAACCCACCGGATCCGGAGTCCTTCGGCGCTTCGGGCGCCAAGGCGCTGTGGAATCAGTGGCTCGGGGAACACCTCCCCGCCTCCGAGGAAGATCCCAAGATCAGCATCAAGAGACTGCGGATGGCAGTCGCCGCATCGTCCGACTTGGAAGTGGTCGCGAAGCGGTGCCCATCGTTCGATGCCTTCTTGAGAGATTGTTCCCCGCAGTAGACGCGGTATCCCGTCTTCCCGCCCGACCAATGCGCGGAAGCCGTGCTCGCCGGGCTCGGCTCACCGCACTCCCCACTCCCATAGCCCGTACTGGATCTTCTTGTCCACCATGCGCCCGGATTGCTTGAGCGTGAGCAGGATCTGCCCGCGGTGATGGGACTCGTGTGCGACCAGGTACCCGAGAAACGCGGTGGCGTGCGGCTTGAACCCCTTGATCTTCCCGCCGTTCGCCGCGCCGTCGATCAGCAATCCGGCCACGGCTTCGCCGGAAGCCAGCAGCGCCCGACGCAAGCGCGTCCGATCCGGCGGGTCCTTCTTGTCGAACGTCTCCAGCCCCTTCAGCCGCGCGGGCGCGGCCGCCTTCAGCCACATCAGCCGCACCGCGTGCAGGTGGGCGATCTGCTCCCCCACCGTCCGACCCTTCGAGGCCGAAACGCAAGGCAACGCATCTTCGGCAATCGCGTCGAGCAGGTAGAGATTGATCCGGTTGTGGATGTGCCAGGTCTCGACGAGGGGATCAGACATCGAAGTTCTCCCGCTGGGTTCCTTCGGGTACCAAACGACGCCACGCAGCATGGTCCGGTCGAAGCGATCCGGCTTCCGGCTGGACGGGACACCAGGGTGTGAGTGTGCGGCTAATAGCGCTTTTCGGGTGGCGACTCCAAGAACGGTGGGTTGGTGAAGACGCTCCCCCAATGGTCCGCGGCGGCCTGGCTGCCGCAGAGACCCGCGGCCCGAGCCGCATCCAGGAACTTCGCCCCTTGCTTCCTCGCCTCCTCCTTTCGGCCTCTCAGGAATGCGATGTGGCTCGCGTACCAGAGGACGCTCGGACGAAGGTCGGCAGGGACCGACTCCATGTGCTTCAGGGGGCCTGCCAGGAGCTCGTCCGCCTCCGCGAGATCGGCCGGGGCGTCCGGGCGCGGGTGAACCCGAAGCGAAACCGTGAGGATCAGCGCCATCGACGTCGCCCGCGTAACGGGTTCCTTCAAGGCGAGCGCTCGACAGGCCTCCTCGTCATACCCTCCCCATCGACCGACGCTCCTGAGGCCCTTCGCCTGCTCGGGCGTCGCCGCGGTGCCGGGCGCCGGAAGCCACAGGATCGCGCGCTGCAGCTTCTCGAGGTCCGCGATCTCAGCGGGATCGCGCGATTCCGACGTGGGTGGATCGATGATCCTCGCGAGGGTGGCGGCCATCCATTCCGCGCCCCTGCGAGTCTCGGTCAACAGTCCCCAATCGGTGTGGGAGAGGCACCCGCTCGTGGCGCCCACGGCGTAGGGGTGGATCCGTTGCACGAGCCGGGAGGAACTGAAGTAGTTCCCTCGGATCCCCGGCAGGCTCATCGAGGACTGGTCTTCGCAGTGGATCGTGAACGACGCCCTGGGGCCGGATTCGAATCCGAATCCCATGCCAAGTTCTTGGGCCCAGGTCGGGCCTGCCGAAAGCGCGAGTCCGCACATGACCCACACGGCGGGCGCCGAGGTGCCGACTCTCATCCGTCCCGTCCTCGCCTGCCTGGCATGAAGTGGATCGTATACTACCAGCGCGCCGGTGCGCCGCGGCTTTTTCCCCCTCAGGCCGGCGAGCGCGGATCGTAGAATCGGCTCGGGGCCGCGAACTCCCGCGCTCGTCCCGCAGCCTCGCCCACCATGGAGCCCGCCGTGGATCCCCTGGTCTTCCTCGGATCCCTGGTGACCCTGGTCGCCGGCGCGGCGGTTCTGTCGCTCGTGCGGCGTGCCGGCCGTGAGGCGAAACGGAACGCCGCCGCGCGCGCCGACTCCGCGCGCGACCTCCCGCCCGCCCCTCCCACCATCACCCCGCTGGGAGCTCTCCCCGAACCTTCGGTCCGCGAAGAAGACGGGCCGCTGCGCCAGGGTTTGATCGTGGAGTTCCCCATCCCGCTCGCCCGCACCCCGGCATTCTCGCTGAAGCCCTTGGCGCTGACCCTCCAGCAGGCCGCGCCGGACCCCGAAGTCTGGCACAAGACCGGAGACGCAGAGTTCGACCGCGCCTACCTGATCGAGTGCCACCACCGGAGCTTCGTGGAACGCTGGGCCACGCCCGAGGCGCGCGCCGCGGGCGCGCGGATCCCCGCGCCCGCCGGCGCGGGGGGCGTCGGGGATTGACTGGCCGGGCCCGGCCCGGCCCCCCCGGGCGGGGGCGCGAGCCGTTGGTGGAGGCCTGTCGAACCGTGGCCCGGGGCGTGTTCGCCGCCCTCGGCTGCCCGGTGGACGAAGAACCGGGGCTCCGCTTCGTGCCCGTGGAGCAGATCGACCGGGCTCCGGGGACCTGCCAGGTCTGCGGCGAGGCGATCGAGTCGGGGCCGGTGGCGTGCGCACGTTGCGGAACGCCCAGCCACGCCGACTGCTGGCGCTATGCGGGCGGCTGCTCGACCTACGGTTGCGGCGGGCAGGAGTGCCGTCCCTGACCTGCGCCGACCCGCGGGCGCGAGCCGGCGCGGGGCCGGAGGTGCGCGGCACGGCGGCGTCGACGGCTACAGGTCGATGCCGGTTTCGACGACTTCCTCGAGAAAGGAATTCTCGTCCGCGAGCATGTGTGACCACTCCGTCGCAGAATAGACGAGCGGCTCGATCGGCAGGTCGGTCAAGTCGCGGATGGTCCCGATACGCTCCTCGAATCGCCCGGGAACGTCGCCGACGACCACGAGGTCGATGTCGCTGAGTTCGTGTACGTCCTCCGCGCCGCGCGCGAACGAACCGAAGAGGATCACGCGGGAGATCGGATAGGTTCGCTTCAGGACTTCGACGAAGGAGCGGAGCCTCTGACGATACTCGTCGAGGCGGTCAATATCGATCCGGACAAATCGATGCATGACTTCGAATCCTCCGCGGAGTACCGAGTACCCGGAGCATTGCCGGCCGGATGGGCATCGGGGTAGCGGGTCGCCAGGTAGTGGTCGTCCAGGACTTTCGCACCGGGACGAAGAGCAGCCAGCTCCGTTCGATCTTGCGCAACAACCGTCAGGAGTTCGAGCAGCGAGTGGCTCGAGACGCCCGTCCGCCCCAGGAAGAAAAGTACGGCTTTCAGCGCCTTCTCTCCCGACTGCTGGGCCTGGAAGCAAGCCCACTCGTGCCGGCCACCCGCAGCGCTGACCTGCGCCCCTTCCAGATCGAACACAGCCTGCTGGAGCCAACGCTGGGCTTCGCGGACCCTCGCCCCCACGCGCTTCATTCTTCCCCTCCCGTAGAGCATTCTACGCCCGGGGAGAGGGCCAACGCAATGACCTGCGCCGACCCGCGGCCGCGCGGGCGCGAGCCGGCTTCTTCTTCCTTCGGGAAATCCGTATCCTCCGCGTAAGCGTATGCGATCCTGCGAAGGCCAACATCGCGCGACATCGGCCACGGGAGCCGCGAGATGGGTTACCCTTGGGCGACGGCCATCGCCGGCATCGGCATTCCCTGTCCCCCGGCGGTGGCTCCACTGCGCCGCCGCCTGACGCTCCCGGACCCTGCCGATCGAGTCACCGCCGCCGAAGCGCTGGCGCAGATCGATCCGGCGGATTCGTTGGCGGAGGCCGTAACCGTCCTGGTGCACGTGCTCTGGACTCCACCGAATCCGCGGGAACCCCGCCCGATCCCCCACCCGACACGCTGATCGTCGGCGAACCTCCGACCCAGCGTGGCGTCGCCCAGCCCTCCCCGGTCCCGCCCCCCTCCGACGGCGCCGAACGTCCCTTCGGCCGCTACCGCCTGCTCGAACGCCTGGGCGCGGGCGGCATGGGCGTGGTGTGGAAGGCCTGGGACCCGAGCCTGGCGCGCATGGTCGCGCTCAAGCTGTTGCGCGAAGACGCGCTCGCGGACGGCGATTCGCGCGTCCGTTTCCAGCGCGAGGCGCGCGCGGCCGCGAAGCTGCACCACCCGGGCATCGTCGCGGTCCACGACGTCGGCGAAGTCGACGGCAGGCTCTTCCTCACGATGCAGTTCGTCCCCGGGCGCAGCTTCGACGCCCTGCTCTCCGAGTCCCGCGAAGCCCGGCGCGCCGGCGCACCCGCCGAAGCCGATCTCGTCCGCCGCGCCGTCACCGTCCTCGCCGAGGTGGCCGCCGCGGTCGCCCACGCGCACGAGCAGGGCGTGGTCCACCGCGATCTCAAACCGGCCAACATCCTCCTCGACCTGCGCGACCGTCCCGCCGTGACCGACTTCGGATTGGCCAAAGAGATCGCCCGGGCGGACCAGACCGGCGCATCGCGGCTCACCCACACCGGGGACGTGATGGGCACGCCGGCGTACATGAGCCCCGAGCAGGCCGAGGGCGACCTCGCGCGGATCGGACCGGCCTGCGATGTCCTGGCGCTGGGCGCGATGCTGTACGAAGCGCTGACCGGCGCCACCCCCTTCGAGGGCAAACGGGACGTTCATGATCTCCTGCGCGCGGTGATCCGGGACGACCCGCTGCCGCCCTCGACGCGCCACCCGGGCGCCGCGCGCGGGCTGGACGCGGTCTGCCTCGAGGCCCTGGAGAAGGCCCCAGCGCAGCGCTACCGTACCGCGCGCGAATTCGCAGCCGAGCTGCGCCGGTGGCTCGACGGCCGACCGGTCGAAGCCCGGCGCCCGGGCGCGGGCGCGCGCGCCTGGCGCTGGATGATGCGACGCAAGGCCGCCACGCTGCCGCTCGCCGGCGCAGCGCTCGTCCTCTTCGCGCTCGCGCTCGGCAGCGCGTGGTACCGGGCGGACCGGAGTGCGCACTTGCGGGGGATGCTCGACTCGATCGCCCGCGCGGTGGGCGAATTCGAGGAGGCGCTGCGGACCACGCGGATGGACGGCGAGTCACAGCAGTCCGCCGCGCTCCAGCCCCTGACCCTGCTCGACCGATTGGCCGGGGAAGAACCGGGGTTCGGTCCGATCTTCGCCTGGCGCGGCCGGGTTCTCGCGCTCCTGAGGCGGAAGCAGAAGGCGCATGGGGACTTCGACCGCGGGTGCGAACTCTCGCCCGGGCACGCCGTGGTCTGGTACCTGCGGGGCGTGTTCCTGCTTCAGGAGTATTCGGAAGCGCGAGGACTTCCGATGGCCAGCGCGGACGCGGGGGGATTGCGGCCGCCGACCTCGAGGCCTCGGCCCGCGCCGACCCGACCCGTCCCATCGGCCACGACACGCTGGGCGTAGCGTACTCCGAGCTGGCCGCCGCGCAGGCAAAGCGGGGCGAAGATCCGCGCGCTTCGTATCGCAGGGGGATCGAGTGCTTCAGCGAGGAAATCCGGCGCCATCCGAGCCTCCCGGGCGCCTACGGCAACCGCGGCCTCGCCCGCTACCGGTTCGGCCAGGCCATGGCCGCCGCTCGGGAGGATCCCCGGGAGGTCTATCGGCTGGCCCTCGAGGACTTCGACGCGGCCCTGCACCGCGATCCGGACGACGTGAATGCGCCGAGGAACCGCGGCGAGACCTGCCTGGCCTTCGGACGCGCAGAGGATCGCGCCGGCGGGGATTCCAGGCCCTGGTTCGACCAGGCCCTCGCCATCGGCGAGGACCTCGTGCGCCGGATGCCGAACGACGGGGAGGCGCGGCGCATCTTCGCCGACGCGCACTCCAACCTCGGGCTCCTGGACCAACAGCAGAAGCAGGATGGACGGGCCCATTGGGAAGCCGCCATCGCGGCGTATCGGCAAGGCGCCGAGCGCGGCACGCCGGAATGCTGGTTCAACCTCGGAGTCCTGCTGTACGTGGTGGGTCGTCCCGAGGAAGCGATCGCCGCCTTCGAATCGTGCGCCCGCGCCGACCCCAGGCTTGCCGGGTCATGCCGGGCGCAGATCGCCGAGGTGCGCAAGTCGCAGAAGAAATGACGGGCTGCCGGATTCCGCAAGCTCGGCAGCCCGGCCCGAGCCCAAGGCGACCGGGTCCGAGCCCCGAGGGTCCGCGCCAGGGCAGGCCGGGGGCGGCCCCGACCGATCCCCGCGCGCGGGCGAATCCCGACCTCTGCTCGCTCCCCGTCCGGCTCCCAGGGCGGTGAGGTGAGCGGGGTTCACGGCCTCCGGTTCAGGCCGGCGCACTCTCGCGGGCGGGTGCCCGCTCCAGCCGATCCCCCGCCGGATGCGACGCGGGCAAGGGCGCCACATCGACGGCCAGGCCCGGCAAGGATTCGCTCGGCGTCGCAACCGCCGCCGGCGCCGCGACC
>ORJL011346584.1_pt1 | contig 12568 bp, 18 predicted proteins | sample 1779941 | NCBI WGS metagenome assembly ORJL01 (sample SAMEA104232317, study PRJEB22302) | groundwater metagenome | biome: forest; feature: aquifer; material: groundwater | place: USA | collected 2011-08-07 | depth 5.8 m
AAAAAGCCTGTTCTAAAAAATTCAATCGTCTCTCGTGCGCTTGAAGGCAATATCGCAGCAGTATTAAAAATATCAAGTTCGTTCTTAACTAGCTCTTGTGTCGGTTTTCTCTGCAAAAAATCAAATAATCCCATTAAATCAAGATTAAATCAGAATTTATAAATCTTTTTATTGTAATCACTCTAAAGATACAAAAAGAAAGATTTAAATACTATTTCTTTTTTCAATATTTATGGTAAACCAATGGTTCAGCATTTCAGACGAAAGATTCTTGACATTTCTATCTGGTCTAAATAATTCTCTCGCTAAAAGTGAAGTGCCTTACATGTTTGCTGGAGGAATTGCTCACCAAGTTCACATGGCTCGCTATCTATGCTCAATTCATGGAGCAACTTTAGAAGAACTAGCCAAATCAGGAGAAATACATCTTCCAAACCACATAAAAGCCACAGATAATGTTGATATTGCTTTGGGCTTAATTGCCGATAAAAACTATTCAGCTGCTGTTAAAGCTTTAGAAGAAAAAAATGAAGAAGCTGCCAGAAAATATAAAAATGCTATAAAAATGCTAAAACCGAACCAAAGAATAGAAGCAGAAAAAAGAGAAGCGATGAGAAAAGAAGAAATTAAAAATGAAATTAATAAACTAAAACTAGATAGAGATTATCAAACAGATAAAAGAATAAGAGAAACATTAGATGAGTATAAAGTAAAAGCATTAGATTCTTTAACGCAAAAAGAAATAATTACTATTAAACAAACCCGCGAAGGACATAGTAGAAGAGTATATACTTTAGGAGTCTTTGAAGAGCAAAATGATGAACAGCCGCTTACAATAAAACTCTATCATAAAATAGAAGACGTCGCTAAAAATGGGCACTTAAAAGAACTAAGTGAAGAGCTTTATCCAAAATTCTTATTTGAAGCACAAAATATAGTTATACATTATGCTCCTGGCTTAGATATTTCTTTAAAAGTTATGCGCCCAGAGGACTTAGTAACAACAAAAATTTCTCTTTGGAGTAAGCCTACAAATGGCTCTCCAGATGCACCAAATAGGCATGTAAACGATGCGCTAGATATATTAAATTATAGCAAAAAATCAGGCAATCCTGTAAATTACGAAATAATAGAAGAAAATTTATGCAAAAAAAGAACAATTGTATCTAGGGCAAATAGCAAAGAAGAAGAAATAACTCTAGATAATCCAATTTTAAGGGAGCATTATGCCCTATTAAGGCAACTAGCAGATACTTTATAGTCTTGCATAAATTTTAATAATCTTCTTTCCCTAAATTTTAAATGGACTATGATAAAATAAGCTTGAAAGCAGGATTAGAAATTCATCAGCAATTAGAAGTGGGCTCTAAATTATTCTGCAAATGTCCTGCTTTTCTTCGCAATGACACTCCAGATATTCTGATAAAAAGAAAGCTTCATCCAGTGCCAGGAGAAACAGGAGAAGTAGATGTTGCAGTAGAATATGAAGCTTCTCTAAAAAAAGAATTTATTTATCAAGGATATTCAGATTCAACGTGCCTAGTAGAATATGACGAATCACCCCCTTATTTTATGAATGAAAAAGCTCTGGAAGAAGCAATAAAAATAGCTATTTTGTTAAATTGCAAGATTTATCCTATCTCTCAAATAATGAGAAAAACAGTAATTGATGGCTCTAACACAAGCGGCTTTCAAAGAACAGTATTAATAGCCCACGATGGCTTTGTTGAAACTTCTTTAGGCAAAGTAGGAATAGATGCTGTTGCCCTAGAAGAAGATGCAGCAAGAATAATTGAAAAAAAAGAAAAAGAAGCAATTTATCGCCTAGACCGCTTAGGCATCCCATTGATAGAAATATCAACAAAAGCAGATTTGAAAACACCAGAGCAAATAAAAGAATGCGCATTGAAGATAGGTGAAATCCTTCGCGCTTGCAAAGTGAAAAGAGGCATAGGAACAATAAGGCAAGACTTGAATGTTTCAATAAAAAACCATGACAGAGTTGAAATAAAAGGTTTCCAAGAGCCTAGAATTATGGTTAAAACAGTTGATTTAGAAATAGAAAGGCAGCTTGAAGAAATAAAAAATGGAAAAAAACAAGGAGAAGTAAGAAACTCTCTTGAAGACGGGAAAACAAGCTATCTAAGGCCAATGCCGGGGCATGCCCGCATGTATCCTGAAACAGATCTTCCCTTGCTTAAAATCAGCAGGGATAAAATAAATCAAGTAAAAAAAGAGCTTCCAAAGTTAAAACAAGAAATTAGGGAAGAATTAAAGAAAAAAGGTCTTTCACAAGAATTCATAGACTTAATACTTTCTTCTGCTTCTCTTTTAGATGAATTTGAAGTTCTATTAAATGTCTACAACAAAGATGCAAATCTTATTGCAAAAATAATAACTCTCTGGCCAAAAGAATTCGATAAAAAAAAAAGAAAGCCAATAGAAGAAATAAAAAATATTCTAAATGAAAGGCTTCTGGAAAAAATATTGGAAAAATTAAAATCAGGAGAAATTAATTCAGCTCATCTTAAAGAAATTCTTTTAGACATCCTGCAAGGCACTCCTTTAGAGCAAGCAATAAAAAGAGAAAAGCTTGAAGACAACACTCTAGAAGAAGAAATAAGAAAAATAATAAAAGAAAAGCCAGGCCTTAGTGCAAATGCCTATATGGGCCTAGTCATCCAAAAGCTCGGCTCTAAAACAGACAAGCGCAAAGCCATGGAAATTTTGCAAAGGATAGTAGCATGAATGGAAAGATTTATAAATAATGGAAATATCTAGTATTTATGGAAAAAATATTATATTTTGACAAGCAAGGAAGGTTGTATCTGCCAGAAGATATGCGAAGAGCTCTCCAATTTAAGACATTAATAGCTAGAATGATAGATAGAAAAATAGTACTAGAGCCTATTGAAGATGATCCTTTGGAAGCATTAACAAAACTAGGAAGAAAAAAGCTAAAGGGAAAATCAATTGAAAAACTAAAAAAAGAAGCTAGAAAAGAAACAGAAGAAAATGCAATCAAAAAATTACGCAGATAGTGATTTTTTTCTTGCTTTAATGAAAGATTCAGATTGGTTAAAAGAAAGAGCGAAAAAAATCTACGAGAAAAACAAAGACAATATTTTGATTACTCCTTTTACAGTAGCAGAAATTATGATTATATGTAAAAGAGAAGAAATTCCAATAAGAGAAACATTATATCAAATATCTAGAATTGCTAACTTAGAATTAATGCCTTGGGATATATTTTTTAAAGCAGCTAAATTCATAGAAGAAGGAGCAACTATTTTCGATAGTTTATTAATGGCTTTTTGTGAAGAAAGGAATAATTCTATAATCAGTTCTGATAATATTTACGAAAAATTTGGATTTAAAGTAATTGACTTGAAAAAAGAATAATATTATCCAAGCCAATACTTCTTCAACTTTAAGAAACGTCCATCAACAATGCTTTCTCTGATTTCTTTCATTAAATTAAGCATAAAATAAACATTATGGATAGTAGCTAATCTTCCATATTTGCTCCTGGCGAAATCTTTTTTATTTTCTTCACCAACTCCCTTATTTGCCTCTTTCTCAACATTAATTTCCTTATAAAAAGCCCTAATTTGCTCTCTGCTATAATTCTTGCAAGTGTAGCAAGAACACTCTTTATCAATAGGCCCTTTATCATTTGTATAAGAAGACTTTCTAATGTCTATCCTGAACTTATTTTCTATCCCTCCTCCTGCTCTTGGGCTAACATACAAGTTTCCATGCCTAGCTATTCTTGTCATTTCAACACAATCAAAAGTATCCATTCCTCTTTCAACGCATTCAAAAACATCATCAATCCATCCAATTCCAAGCATATGCCTCGGCCTTTCATCCAATCCAGGAACAATCCAATCTAAAATTTCATACATATTCTCTTTCGTCTTTCCAAGTGACCCTCCAACAGCAATTCCGTCAAAAGGCAAAGAAGTAATGTATTTCGTAGAAGAAATTCTCAAGTCTCTAAACCATCCTCCATGTATTATTCCATAAATTGCCTGTGATTGCTCATGCAATTTTAAAGATTCCATTTCCCATCTGTGCGACCTTTCCATTGATTCTTTAATATATTCTTTATCAGAAGCAGGCGAAGTGCATTCATCAAAAGCCATGATTATATCAGCCCCTAGTTCGCTCTGTATCTCCATGGATTCTTTAGGCCCCATGAAATGCTCTTTTTCATCATAAACTGACTTAAATCTCACGCCCTTTTCAGTTATCTTAGCATAGTTCTTCCCTTTCTGCCCTGCAACTCTCTCCCCAGGAAAAAAGCCAATTTTCTTTATGCTTTGCTCCCTCCCCAATCCAAGAGAAAAAGCTTGAAAGCCGCCAGAATCAGTAAATATAGGTTTATTAAAATTCATGAAAGAATGCAAATCTCTTTTTTCTCCCAATAGTAAATTTAAGTGATAAGTATTAGCTAAAACGCACTGCACCCCTAACATTTCCAAATCCTTTTGAGATAGCGATTTTATCTCGCCCTTTGTAGCAACAGGAACTAAATAAGGAGTTTCTATCTCCCCATGTCCTGTCTTAATTATCCCTGCCCTTGCCCCCCCATCTTTAGCAATTATTTCAAATTTAAAATTAGCCATCTCAAAAAACACAAAACTCTGTAATTAAATCTTTTGTTTTATCTAGACTAGCGCGTCAATCCTTTATATGATTTTCATGAATGCTCTATGCTCCTATCAGTCAACCAAAACTTTTAAATAGTCTATTAATTATAAGTTAATAGTTATTAATCAAAAGTTAATATTTTTAACATGAGAACAAATAATACTGAAAGAGAAATAATATTAAGAATTATGAGAGATTTTTCGAAAAGTCAAACAATCACTTCTTTAGCAAATGCTCTCAAAAAAAGCCGTGTCGCAGTTTGGAAGAGTATTAAAAAACTACAAGGCCGAGATTTGATTATTGCCAAAACCATGGGGTCTGGAAAAACAAGCACTTCAGTTCTTTCTCTTAACTGGGATAACTCTCTTCTTGCAAAAACACTATCGGTTTACCTTACCGAGCGTGCCCTTGAAGAAAGAAGATGGAGAGTTAATTTTACAGAACTTGAAAAGCAAGCAAATTTTGTTATTTTATTTGGCAGCATCCTTCATTCTCCAAAAGATGCAAAAGATATTGATTTAATTATCGTTGCTCCAAAAGAAAATTTTAAAAAACTTCATGAGATAATAAGCAAAATTCAGTTATCTTTGGATAAGAAAGTCCATTCATTTATTTTCACAGAAAATGAGTTTAAATTAGAGTTAAAAAGAGAAAACAAAGCTTTTATCGATGCTTTGAAAAAAGGCGTGATTCTCTTTGGCCAAGAAGAATTTATTAAATTTATATCTGTAATAAAATGAGTGCTGAAAATGAAGTTATAGAATGCTTAGAAAGTGCAAGGAAGTCTGAAAAAAAAGGCATATTGTTAAATGTCTTCACTTCCCTTTCTTCTTCCCCAACTCCAACTTTATATGAGCTTCCTTCAGTTGCTTTTCAGATATTTCAGAAGGAGCATCAAGCATCAAATCCCTGGCTTCAGAATTCTTTGGAAATGCAATAACTTCTCTTATTGAACTAGTTTCAAGCATTAACTGCAATAATCTATCTAATCCAATAGCCAAGCCCCCATGCGAAGGAGCCCCAAACTTCAAGGCATCCAATAAAAATCCAAACTTCTTCTGCTGCTCTTCTTTTCCTATTTTCAATACTTCAAATACTTTCTGTTGTATTTCAGCATCATGGATTCTTATGCTTCCTCCGCCGATTTCAACGCCATTCAAAACAACATCATAAGCCAAGCTCCTTGCTTTCAAAGGATCTTTCTTAAAATCTTCAATATTTGGCATTGTAAAGGGATGATGGACAGAAACATGTCTTTTATCATCTTCAGAATATTCAAATAAAGGAAAATCAAGAACCCACAAGAAAGAATATTTCTCCCCCATTTCCTTTCTCAAGTCAGGCTTGTCAGAATTATATTTCTTCATTGATTCCTGGTAAGTTATTCTTTTGAAAGGTATTTTAATTTCAACATTTAAAGTATCTTTCCACAATTTTTTCAGCAATCTTTCAATTAAATCAATTATCATTTCTTGATTAATAAAGGACATTTCAATGTCTAGTTGCGTAAATTCAGGCTGCCTGTCAGCTCTTGTATCTTCATCTCTCATACATCTAGCTATCTGAAAATATTTCTCCATTCCAGCAACCATAAGAAGCTGTTTGAATAATTGAGGTGATTGAGGCAATGCATAAAATTTGCCTGCGTGGTTCCTAGAAGGAACAACATAATCCCTGCTTCCTTCAGGAGTTGATTTAGCAAGTATAGGCGTTTCAATCTCTATAAAGCCCTCTGAAGAGAGAAAATCCCTCATGGATTTATTTACCTTGCTTCTAAATATAAGATTTCTCTGCATTTCAGGCCTTCTCAAATCAAGATACCTATATTTCAGCCTAACTTCTTCGCTCGTATTCTCATTATTCAATTCAAAAGGCATGGGCGGGCATAAATTAAATATATGAAGCTTCTCAATCTTTAATTCTATTTTTCCAGTAGGAATATTTTCATTTACAGTCCCCTTCGGCCTCAATCCAACAATACCTTCAATTTCAACACACGATTCTCTAGTTAATTTCTTAGCAATCTCAAAAACCTTAGGCTCTTCCTTAGCAGAAATAACTGTCTGTAAAATTCCAGATATATCTCTTATATCAAAGAAAATCAGCTTTCCATGCTCTCTTATTGTATCAACCCATCCGCTAACCTTTACCCTTTTATCCTTGTGCTCTTCATTCAATTTCCCAACATGAGTTTTTTCCATGTTAAATAGAGAAATTGGCTATTTTTAATTGTTTTTATTCATTAAAAAATACATTGGTATCTAAAACAACTCTCATTTTTTGCGGGCTTTTTTTATAGCTTGCTCAATCTCTCCTTCCTTTAATTCATTTTTTCTTGTAAATTCCCTGGTTTTTGCAAGTAATTTATCAAATCCTTTAAATGAAGGCATTTCAAGTTTTCTTAAGATAATAGTATTATCTTCCCCTATTACAACAAACTTCTCTCCCTCGCGTATTTTTAGCTTGTCCCTTAAGCTTTGAGGAATAACTATCTGTCCCCGCGAGCTTATGCTTGTTATTTCTATGTTCTCCATATTAATTTCATATAAGATTATCTTACTGATAAGATTGTCTTATTTATAAACTTTTCGCTCGTTAAACCACTATAATTTTATCCCAATAATATTTTCTCAAAACACTATCAAAGCTTTCTTTAAACTCGTCAACGCTTAATCTTTTTTCAATAAACTCTCTTTGAATTCCTCTTAACTTGCTACGTAAAAAATTTCTATTAGCATAATCTCCCCCTATATTTTCGCCATTGAAAATATAGATTTCATCACTGTCTATTGTCCCATCTCCTCCATTTAAAAAACTCAATTTTATTACAGGCCTTGTCCTATCTAAACTGCCTGAAATATGAGTAGCCCTGCATCTATATCTATGAGAGCCATCATTAATCTTGCAGTTTAATATATTGTATTTTCTAGAGTCCGCCATCTTTTATCTTTCCTATAATTTTGCCTTTTTAAGCATTTATCAAAACAAAGCAATATGTTTAATAATATATATTGATAAATTTCTCTATGAAAATTCTAGCAATCGGCGACCCACATGGGCACATAGAGAAGTTAAAGAAAATTCCAAAAGAAAATATTGATTTAATTCTTTTAACAGGAGACATAGGAAAAGCTGATTTAGCTAGAAAAAGATATTTTGAAAATGTAGAAAGAAAAAGAAAGGGCTTGCCAGAATTAAAAGAAACTCCTGCATTTGATAAAAAAGTTTTCATGGAAATTTATAATTCCTCTATGAATGTCCTTAAATATTTATCAAAATATGCTCCTATTTATTTAATATTTGGTAATGTAGAAAGTCATGATAATGAAGTTGCCAGAGAAGAAAGAAAAATAGGGCTAAAATTGCCGCGTCCAGTAAGAAGTATGAAAAAAATAAATGATGTAAAGATTATAAATAATAAATTAATAAATTTAAACGGTGTGAAAATTGGAGGCTTAGAATATTTTGTTGATGATATTTGGGTAAAGGTGTTTAAACCATATAATTATGAGAAAAGACTAGCTAAATCTTTAAAAGAAACAAGAAAAGCAAGAAAAATTTTAAACAATTTTAGAAAATTAGAAATCTTAGTTTGTCATCAGCCCCCTTATACAATTCTAGATAAAGTAACTGCAAAGTTTGCTCCAAAAGCTTGGCAAGGAAAAAACGCAGGAAGTAAAGTTATTTTAGATTATATAAAAAAGCAACAGCCAAAATATGTTTTCTGCGGTCATATACATGAAGGGGAAGGCTACAAAAGAATAGGAAAAACAGAAGTATATAACTTGGGCGTATGTGGTTATAAAGTTATTAACATATAAAAATTCTTCCAAAAATCAAATAATTTATATACCATAAGAAATTATTTCTAACATGGTAACTGATACTGAAAAAGAAAAAATAAAAGAAGAAGCAAAGCATATTCTAGATAAATTCGCAAAATCCCTGGAAGCTGTAAAGCTAAAAGAAAAAAGCTTAAAAACCCCTGTTTCTGGTTTTAGAAAAGAAGGCGCGAGTGAAAGCTCGCCGCAAGAATTCAGAGAAATGCTGTTCTCAAACGCTCCAAAAACAGAAGGAGATTGCATAATAGCAGAAAAGAAAAAATGGTAAAAAGCAAGAAAACTAAAGAAAAGAAATCAAATGCTGAAAAAGGCGAAACAGAAGAAGAGATAAAAAAAGATATCTCTAAAGTAGAACTAGAAGTAAAAAAGCTAGGTTCTCTTCTAGATAAAGAAAATCTTGAAGAAATCAGAAAAATACCAATAAAAAGCTCAAAGCCAGTAGCCCAGCTAAAAAAAGGAGACAAAGTAAAAATAAATGGCATTGATTATGAAATAGACGCCCAATACACTCTGATAGACCACGGAAAAACAAAAGAAATAGCTATTGAATTATTCAATCCAAAAACAGACAAAGATTATCAGCTAAGATATTTTTCAGACCAGCTTGATACAAGCCTTGAATTCTATGAGCTTCAAGAAATACTTTATGTAAGAAGGCCAATAGAAAAAATAGAGTGGTAAGAAGTTAACAAAGTTAAGGCAAGCTTTAAATAATTATTAATTCTAAAATAAAAATGAATAAAGTAGTCCATTTTGAAATTCCATACGATGATGCTAAAAGAGCAACTGACTTTTACGCAAAAGTCTTCGGATGGAAAATTAATCATATTCCTGAAATGAATTATCATATAGTGCATACGGTAGAAGTTGACGAGCAAAACATGCCAAAAGAAAAAGGCGCAATAAATGGCGGCATGTTCAAAAGAAGCAAAACTTCAAGCAAAACACCTGTTCTTGTGATAGATATGGAATCAATAGATGTTCATCTAGAAAAAATAAAAGAAGCAGGCGGCAAAATAATAGCTGGAAAAACAAAGTAGGTGACATGGGCTTCTATGCACAAGTGCAGGATTCAGAAGGAAATCTCATAGGAATATGGGAAAATATCCGCAAAGAGTAAATTTTAATACTCTTTTTCTATAGTTCTAACATGAAAGCAGTGGCAAAATGTCACAAATGTGGAAAGACAATTGAAACAAAAGACAACACAGAAATAGAGCAAAATGAATCATTTCATAAGTGCCGTGAGGGCTTGAGAATAGTTCGCGTAAAATGGAGCCTTTTGCAAGAGCCTGATTCTAAAAAAGAGGATAATTTCTATGAGTAATTCTTTTCTAGAAAAAAAACTGTCTATTTATTTAGAAAAAATAAAAAAAGAAGATGGAAAAATAAATGCTTTTCTTCATCTTAATAATAATGCTATGGAAGAAGCAAAAGCTTTGGATAAAAAAGAAAAAAAAGGCAAGCTCTATGGCTATATTTTCGCAGTTAAAAGCAATATTAATGTAAAAGGAATGCTCTGCAATTGCGCTTCAAAAACCTTGGAAAACTATCGTGCGTCTTATGATGCAACAGCAATAAAAAAAATAAAAGAAGAAGATGGCTTGATAATCGGCATGACTAATTGTGATGAATTCGCTTCAGGCTCTTCAGGAGAGAATTCAGCCTTCGCTCCAACGCAAAATCCTTCAGCCCCAGGAAAAATAACAGGAGGCTCAAGCAGCGGCAGTGCAGCTGCAGTTGCAGCAGGTTTCTGTGATGTAGCCCTAGGAACAGATACAGGAGGAAGCATTAGAAATCCAGCTTCTCATTGCGGCGTTGTAGGATTAAAGCCAAGCTACGGCTTAGTCAGCCGTTATGGCCTCATAGATTTATCAATGAGCCTTGACCAAATAGGCCCTTTAACAAAAAATACAAAAGATGCCGCCCTTGTCTTGAGCATAATAAAAGGAAAAGACAAAAAAGACCCAACTACATTTGATTCAGAAGAAATAAAAATATCTCATCAAAAAATAAAGCTAGGAAGAATAAAGCTAAAAAACATAGATAAAAAAATAGAATCTCTGATAAATGAAAGAATAACCGAAATAAAAAATAATTTAAATTTTCCAGTTAAAGATGTTGAGCTAAAACATATCGATTTAGCTGTTCAAACATATTATCCTCTTGTTTATGTAGAATTCTTTTCAGCAACAAGAAGATTTGATGGCAGAAAATACGGAAAAAAAATAGAAGATAGTTGCGGCATAGAAGTCCTAAGGAGAATACTAGGAGGCTCTGAAATAACAAAAGCAGAATTCAAAGGAGCTTATTATAAAAAAGCATTAGAAGTAAAAGAAGCTATTAAAGAAGAATTTGAATCATTATTTAAGGAAATAGATTGCCTGATACTTCCTACAGTTCCCTCTCTCCCTTGGAATATAGGAGAAGGCAAAAAAATGAAACCAGAAGAAGTCTATGCAGCAGATGCATTAACAATTCCAGCAAATTTAGCAGAAGTATGCTCCATTTCAATCCCAGCAGGAAAAATAAATAATATTCCAGTAGGTATGCAATTAATCTGTGCAAAAGCCCAAGAATCAAAGCTTCTCTCGCTAGCTAGCCAATTTGAGCAATTATTTCTTTAAAGCTAAAAACTAATTAGCAAAGCCCAGGACAAGCCTTAAATCCTAAAGCAGCGTTTTCTGTAGCTAATAAATTGCAACTCTTCGACCCAACATTATCTACTGTTCTCTGTTCTGTGCAAAATGCATTCTTTCCCTGTGTCGTGCAAGCAACATCACAAGCCTTTACTATTGTGTCTGTATTGCTTCCTCCAAAGAATGCAGAGATATTGCCCCATAGCCTGCTCCACCCTGTGGTAAAGCCAGCAATAAGCACAACAAGAACAACAATAGCAAGAACAATTATCACAAGAGTTCCTATCGTTAGCTCTGCGCCTCTTTTATATTTCATGTATTCAGTAATCAATGTTTACTTATAAATCTTTTCCTAAGCTAAATCTCTATTAATATTCAAGCCCCTCTCAATATAATTAGCTCCAGCAGAAGCCCTTAGCTTTAAATTAATAATCTCAAACTCGTATTTATTTCCTTTCTTTTCAAATTTAAATTCTCCTCTGGCAATCTTATCATAAAAATTATTCATGCCTTCAATTCTCAAATCATTCTTTCTAGCAAGCTCTTGGAATTCTTCCTTGCTTCCCCCTTTCCCAATAGCTTCTTTTCCAATCATCTCTATTTTCTTATCAAGATACTGCTCATAAAATGCGATGTCAGAAAGCATTCTGCTCCTTCCTTCAGAATCACTTGCAAATCTCTCGCTAAATCCTGCAAAAGAAAACAAAGCTATTCCTGCCAAAGCTAATAAAACAAAGAACAATAAAATCGTAGGCACATCTCCTTTTCTATTCATTCTATGAAGCCCCCATAATAATATTCAACATATAATTTCTTTCCTTTCACATCAAAACTAGCTTGTTTTAACAATCCCTTATCCCTATATTTAGCAAAAATAGAGCTATAACTTCCAAAATTAGGATATAACATTTCTCCATCCTTAAATTCAATTATAAAATTATTTCTTCCAGGCCCTCCTGTTAATCTGCCAGGTTCATCATTCTCTCCCTTTGCCAATAAAAGAATACTTCCTTCATTAATTATTTTTTTAAGCCCATCATTAATTTCATCGCGAGAAAGAGTATCTTCATTTAATCTAATGAGTGCACTTAAAATATCAAATTTTTCTCCACTAACTTCAATTTCTTTCAATAATATATCTTTATTTAAATCAACATCTTCAATAGAAGCATAAACACTTGCCTTCTTGAACAAAGAAGCAGAGCCAGCTATAACTAAATATATTGCAATAACAACAAATATTAAAACCATCACAGAAAAGCTGCTGATTATTTTTCCAAGCTGCCCTTTCTTGTTACTTATGTAACTCTCCGACTTATCATTCATGCTATTTCCCTCCTAGAATTTTGCTTGCTTCCAGCAATAATCTCAAATTTCTTTCCTTCCTTCTCAAAATTTACAAAAGCGCATTTAGGATAATTTTTATTCTCT
>ORJL010481037.1_pt1 | contig 12567 bp, 7 predicted proteins | sample 1779941 | NCBI WGS metagenome assembly ORJL01 (sample SAMEA104232317, study PRJEB22302) | groundwater metagenome | biome: forest; feature: aquifer; material: groundwater | place: USA | collected 2011-08-07 | depth 5.8 m
CCTGGTGCCCTTCTTTTCGATTATGGCGGGCTTTCTGGCCTCGGTGATGTCCTTGCCGACGCCTACCACCTGCATATTGTTGGCGTGCAGCAGATCGATGGTCTCCAGCAACGGTTCGGGGCCGAAATTGAAACAGTGGTTGCCGGCATGGGATACGACGTTGAATCCGGCGAAAACCATGGCTTTTACGTTCTCCGGCTTGGCCCGGCCGTACCAGGTGGTGTGCCACCGCCACTGGTAGCAACCCTTCTCTGAAAAATTCCACTCGAGCTGGCAGAAGGAAATGTCAGCTTCCTTCAACTTGTGGTGGACCTTGGCAAAGAGCGATTCCGGCTCTTCCCCGTAGTCCACCCTCCTTGGGCCGACATCGCCCACCGCGTGAATCACAACTGTATCGTTCGAATTCTCTCTTGTCACTATCGCTGCCTGCCTTCCGGTCGGTCTTCTATTTCATCAAGGCGCCAAAGATGTCCTTGGCTTCTTTCATAAGTCCTATCCGTGCCATAAGCGCTTCCTCGCTACCGGAATAGACGTACTTGACGCCGTCCTGGCGCAGATTCGCCGGGTCGAGGGTGCCGGGGGGAACGTCGAGGCGCCCGCTCTGCTGGCCCATGACTTTCTGCCAGGTGACCTGTGCTTCTTTTGTGAGCAGCCAGTTGATGACAACCCGGGCGGCGTTAGGGTGGGGCGCCTTGTTGAACAGAGCTACGCTACCCGACCCGCTCTTCAGAAAGCTGCCCTCGGCCGGAACGAAGCCGCTGATAGGCGCTCCCGCCTGTTTGAATTCGTTAACAATCGTGTCAAAAGGGCCGATGATCACGGGATACTTCGCCTTGGCCAGCCACTCCGTGGCAACCCGGTGGTCCCGGATTATGACGGGTTCCTGTGCGGTCAGCTTTTGCATGAAGTCCACACCCAGGATCTGCCGGGCCACTCCGTACCAATCGGCGCCTGGCCCGTCTACCGTTGGGTCATTGAGGATGATCTTTCCCTTCCATTTCGGCTGTAGAAGGTCCTGATAACTCTTAATTTCGCCTGGCTTGACCAGGTCGGTATTGATCGCCAGCGGCGTCGTAGCCGTGGCCACGAAAGAAAGGATCATCCCGTCCTTGTCCACAAAATTCAGCCCGCCGCCAGCCCATACCTTGGGGTCGGTGACTTCCGGAAGGAGCAGAATAGGTTTGATGGGGTCCAGGTAGCCTTTCGGTCTCAGGTCCTGGACCAGGGCCGCGCTACCGCCCGTGTAAATGTCCGCCAGAAATAACCCGGCCCGGCGTTCCGTATCGACTTTGGGCGAGAGTTCGGCGCTCCGCGCCGTGGTAAGTTCCAGGTCGATTCCGAACTTGTCCTTCAATACCGGCGCCATTACGTCGCGCGGCCCGGTACCTGACGAGGTGTAAAGCACCAGTTTGCCTTCGTCTTTCGCCACCGCGACCGCTTTTTGCCATTCGCTTTCCCATGGCTGCAACGTCGGCGCCAGGGAGAGTTTGGGTGTAGCCGCCACCGGCGTCGCCCCGGGCGTGGCAGTGCCCGAGGAAGTGCACGCCGCGGATGACAGAAGCGCTACCAGCGCCAGGACAGTGCTTAGCGCAATGGGACTTACCCTGTTCATATTCTCGCCTTTCATCTGAGTACTAGGGTCGGAAGGTGCGGGTTGGAGCCGGATACTCCTCCGACATCTCTTGATGCAATCTATCACATGCAGAAAGACGCGTCAACATTCCTTCACACCTGTCTTTTCGGGGTTGAGGATCGTGAGTAAAGTGGCGCCTTTTCCCTTGTCATGCGCCTGGGCGGGAGCGGCCCGCCGTAAAAGAGCCCTAAATCGACTTCCCCTCTTTCAGTCTCTTCTTGAGAAACGCCACGGGGTCGGGAGCGTAATCCTCAAGGTAGTTCCCCTCGCAGTTGATGCCCGGTAGCGGCGGCACCCAATCGTACCGAAGCATGTCATCGGGGCGCCCGTACTTCGAGGTCATGGCCCTCAGGTCAGGATCGTCAAGGGCCGTAATGAAACCTTTGTCTACGATCTTGTACCAGTGATTGGTCCCTCGCAGCTTGACTTCGAAAGTAGCGAAATAGTTGTGGACGTGAATGTGACCCCGGGGGAGGCCGTGTTTTTGCCCGTACTCGGCGAATTCCTCTTCTCCCAGCGAGGTGCGGCTGCCAAAACCGATGTGGAACACTCCCGCGCGGGTGCGCTCCGGAAAGTTGGGGTAGACCCAGTAGCTTTTGAACATGTCCGAGACCCGGCGGTGCACCCCGATGGCAGTGCAGAGGGCCGTGTCGCAAAACCAGAAGAAGCCCTTGCCCGGGTATCCGGGCCAGCGGACATTGCGGTATTTGTCCATCATTTCCCTGATGCGCTCGCCGTATCTGCCGCCGCCTTTGACCTCGACCAGCAGGTCATTCTCAAAATACGTCTCTATTCTGGGATAAAAGCCGCAGTGATTGGCCGTCCCCGCCAGAACGCCCGTCACCTTCGAGAACACGGGGGGAACGTCCAGCGCGGCGCCGCTGTTGACCCGGTGTTCGCCGCAGGTAGCATGCAGTGCGCTTAGAAGAAGGTGGCCGTGTATCATAGCACCTTCCTTCCATCTTTCAGCTTCCTCATCAGTCAGGGAGAATTCAAGGTAGGTCCCTTCCGGATCGGTTATTCTAACCTTCGAAGCTTTGCCCAGTGCTTCAACAATCCTCTTTTCGTATTCTTCCCATACTGAAAGCGGGAAGGAATGACCCTTGGCCAGGAACCATTCCCAGTTGTTGAAAGGCCAGAAGCCGTGGAATTTGCCGGCGTGTTTTCCCAATCCTCTCTTGGCATTGGCGCCCGCCGCATCGACGAAAACCCCGGTGTACTCCGGATGGCTGTCGAGGTATTTGCTGGCAGCCTCCACCAGTCCCAACCCCGTCAGGAGGTCTATCAGAGTGCCGGACGCTTTGCCTTCAGCGAACAGTTCCACTTCCTTCCAGCCATCGGCCACACTGACTATCTCCGGGTCCCGGCCAACCAGTTGCTTCGGATAAACAAAATCAACTTTAGCCGCCCCCGCCTCCATCAGAGCTTGTCTGACAGCTTCCGCCACGTATTTGTCCTGGTCCGGCAGCGTAACGATTAGTAGTTTGTCGCCTTCCCTGACGAACAGCAAGGGAGCGACGCTGATGCCGATGCGCTCGTTGGGGCCGACCTTTTTGACCAGCCGGCGCGCCTGGGGCAAGCAATCTTCGACGCTCCTGGGCTTCTTGTAGTTCGGGGCACAGGGAGGAGGAAAACTGTAGACGCTCAAAATGCATCTCCTTTCAACATGAACTGAGTTACTTTCAACATGTCTTTCCCATACTAGATCGCGGTAACCTGATTTAGTTCCGACCTGTTGTTGAAAAGGGATTCCAAATGGATCAAGCCCGACTGTGAAGCCAGAGTCAGCAGAATGTTACGTGGAAAATGAAGAGCAGGGTTCAACTGCCGAACCATTTCAGTTCTTCGTGCAATCAGGTGCTCCCGCAGGGTGATACTCCTCGATAGAGTATAAGAGTTCGTCTCGCGTCCCGCTCCTTTCTCTTCTTCTGGTTCCTCGGGAGAGTGGAAGATCGTCGCTATTGGGCTGCGCTGCCAAAAATCTTGGCGGACAGAGTTCTCATTTCCACCCGAAGCTGCATCTGCTCTTCGTTAGGGAACACGTCATCGGCGCGAGGTAGTGTGGCAGGGTCGAGGCCCTCTCCGCCTACGTCGGTTCGCATGGACGGGTAGCCCAAAGCTTTGGACCAGATGGACTGGGCTTCCTTACCGAGCAGCCAGTTGACATACAGTTTAGTGGCTTTCGGGTGGGGGTTATCGTTGAAAACTACGAGGTTTCCTGGCCCACCGGATATGTGCCTAGGCTCTTTCAGCTTCAGGGGGTCAATGTGAGCACCTGCGGCCTTGAATTCCGTAATGAGCCCTATAGAGGCACCCAGTCCGACAGGGTATTTGCCCCTAGCTACCCATTCTTGCAGGAGGCGTTGGTCTCTGGTAAGCATAGGTTCCTGGGCGGCGAGCTGGCCAAGAATTTCTATCGTCCGATCCTTGCCGAAAGTCTTTACCAGGGAAGCCAGCATGTTGGGGCTGCCCCCGGAGACGCTCGGGTCAGAAAATACGATCTTGCCTTTCCATTCCGGCTTTAGCAGGTCGAGCCAAGATGAGATGTCGCCGGCCTTGACCATGTCGGTATTGATCACTCCGGGAGTAATCGCCATGGCGGTGAACATAAGGACCTGGTGTTCTTTGTCCAGGAAGGGCACGACGGTACCAATCCAACTCCTGGGATTCTTCACATCCTCCAGCACCATCAGGTCAGAGAGCGGCGAGACTATCTTTAACGGTTTGACATCCATCATGCTGGTAGTTTCTCCCAGGTGGCCAACATCCACTAAATACAGGCCGGCCTGTCTTTCAGCCTTTATTTTAGCCATCACTTCGGGAGGCCTTCCTTCGACAAATTCGAGATTGACACCGTATTTTTGCTTGAAAGCTTCTCGTAATGGTCCAATAGCCGGCGACATGGCAGTCGCATAGATATTCACAGTGCCTTCTTGTTGGGCCGCTTTAACCGTGTCCTCCCAGGCGTTTTGGAGGGGGGTGGGGGAGACCGAAACGTTTTGGGGCGCAGAAGTGGGCGCCGCTGAACTGCAGGCAAACATTAATGGCATGGCAATGGCCATCAACACAACTGCGAGCCCAAACAACCAGCGAGTTGTTGTCATCAAAGTATCCTTCCTTATTCTGTCAAGTTGAAACTAGATGGCGGGTTTGTGGGCCGGACTCCGAATGAGCGATGCCTCACTTGACCAGGTCTTCGCGAGTCTTGAAAATAGGCTGGACGCAGACGGGAACGCCGAGGCCCGAATGCGCCACTGCGAAGATTCTTAGAGGCTCTGTCCCAGGGTTCTGGGTCCCGTGCCAGGTGTTGGCTGGTATGAACACGGTGTCGCCCTCCTGCACCTCATACTTCTTGTCGCCGATGATCTCGACCCCTTTGCCATGGAGGTAATATTTGATTGCCTCTCCGTGGACGTGGTAGGCTCCCTCCTGTCCTCCCGGAGGGATTTCCCCCAAAAAAGCGGTAAAGTTGTGGACATTGAAACCCAACTCGGGCACCACCAAATTAGCTCTCCGGGCTATGCCCCTGTTTATTCTTGTGTTCAGTATTTCGCTCATATCCTTCCACTCCAGCTGTGAGGCCCTGGTAATATGTCTGTCTTCTTCCCTTCTGTGATTGAGTTCCTCCTCGATCCTGCCCATTTCTTCTACAAGCAAATGCCTCTTTCGTCCCAACTCTAGTGCAGTCAATTTTCTGTAGTCTTCCGGGGGCATAATGTTCCTCCTGCTATAATCAAGTTATTGTCACTGATTTCGTCCTATATCCTCAATCGCCCACAGGCGATTTGGCGGAACACGACACGACTTTTGACCAGTGTTTGCTCATCTGTCACCCTTCTTCAGGCACTAAATTGTGATGATGTTCAATTGCTAAAGGCCACCCGAGCCATTCTGCGGGCGACAAGTGGGCCGCGAAATGCGGGCTTGCCTGACACTTCTTCTCAATTCCTCGGTGGCCACCAAGTCGACTTGGTGCCCATCCTCAACGAATGCAACCCCGTAAAGCTCTTGAGCGCATTCCACAGAAACCAATTTATCTCTGACATCCTGTTCGACGAGGTCGGGGGCTCGTTCCAGCGGGTCCCCATATCCACCCCCCCCGTTCCATTCAAGGGATATTACGTCATCGTCAGCAAGCTCCGTAACCTGTTTCGAGGGAAGCACCTGCAGCTTGCCTTTTATGTCTTCAAAGCACCGTGGTAGGACGCCACTGCTCAATACCTGGGCGATGTTGGACTGCCGGCTGATGCGCACCTTCACGTTGTGAGATGGGTATCCGCCGCAGAGGCCATGCCCCAACAGGGGTTCGACTCCCATGGTCGACAGGCTTACCGACAGCTTGTGATCGGGCACGTCGTAAAGTTTCAGGCAAAACTCACCGGAAAGTCCTCCGCGGAACTTTCCGGCCCCTCCCGAATCGGTGACTAAGCGCCGGTAAAGATAGAGCACCGGTGAGCGAAGTTCCAAGGATTCCACGTTGGGGTGCTGGTTCTCTGGAGTCCACGGCTTGCCGGCAACATCAATACCATCGGAGATTCGTGTGGCACCCCCTCCACCGCAAAGGCCCTCCATGACGACAGATACGAACCTCTTGCCATCCTTGTTGATCCCCGAGAGCGTCAGGCTCGGAGAAGACGAACTCCACTGAGCCGTAGCTTCGTCCATGTACTTTTCGCTGCAACTCAGCATGCGGGAAAGGCACATGATCGAGGCGTTCGCCGCTAGAAAGCCCCCGCCGGTACTCGCCATGGAACAGGGCGCTGGGAAAGTACAGTTGATGATGCTGCCGGCCGGGGCCGTCACTTCGAGAAGATTCAATATACCCTGGTTCCATGGGATGTCGTAAGCTATGAGGGGAGCGACAGCTCCGAAGACGCCACCCTTGGTCCCCTGGATCGTGGAATTGACACAACACGGCGTCTGTTCGCTGCTGCCGGAAAAGTCGAAACTGAGTCTTTCCGCTTTCTTCGTCATAGTCAGGCAAACCTGATAGATCTTGTCGGAAACAACATCACCGTCCTGGTAGACCGTAGCCGACCAGCTTCCATCGGGAAGTTCACGGAGCCTGGATCGGAATTTGTCCTCGGCATAGCGGATGGCCTGGTGGCACAAGACCTGGTATGTCTCCAGGCCCATGCTGCCAATAAGTTCTATCACCCGGCGGCGGCAGGTTTCGGCAGCGGCCATTTGGGCCTTGATGTCCAGTCCCACCATTCCCGGGTCGCGGACGTTGTTGAGCAGCAGTCCGAAAACGTCACTATTGATCTTCCCCCGGTCCACCACTTTCACCCCCCGAAAGCGAATGCCTTCTTGGTAGACCTCTCGTGCGCTGACGGAAGCCCCTCCCGGGTTTATGCCTCCGATGTCCACGAGGTGGGTCATCGTGGCTGCCCAACCCACTAATTTCTCTTTGTAATGAATGGGACTGAAGGTGCCCATGTCAGCCTGATGAATCGAAGCGACATAGGGGTCGTTCATGATGAACGAGTCCCCTTCGTGAATTCCCGGGTCTTCCATCTTCTCCTTCAACAGGTATTTGGCCGCGTTGGCGAAAGCCCAGGTATGAGAGATAACGCCGCAACCGCTCATAACGCAGTTGCCCGCGTCGTCGTATAGGGCGGTCATGAAATCCCTCGACTCGATGGTAACCACCGATCCCGAAGTTCGTGTAAGGGCAATGCCCATTTCCTCTGTAATCTGCCACAGGCGATGCAGGGCTATTTCAAAAGTGACCGGGTCTATGGCTTGCTTGATCATGATTCCCTCCCGTCGAGCGATCTGATACGTATATTCAGGTATTCGTCCACCCGTGCTTCCTCGTCCTTGTCAACCAGAATTGTCGTATCTTTAGCTTCAACGATGGCCATCCCAGGAATCACGTTGCCGGGTTCCAGCCGGTCTCGCTCGTACACTCTTGCTTCAACCGGTTCTTTCCACTTTCTCAAGAATACGTCTCGCTTGCCCTTGAGGGCGGGTCCAGGATTAGCTGATTTGAGAGGTCGCCTAGCGAATATTGGCTTACCCATGGCGACGTGGGTATAAACAAGGTAGTTGACCATCTGGCTGCCGGCGTCCCGGTAAGCCGACCCAGCGCCATAGTAGGTCTCGTACACCTGCTCGAATCTATGGACGGCCGTTTTCAGTGACCTGGGGGTGATCTCCCCCGGGTCAACTCTCACCCGCAGTTCATGGACCTGCCGGGCGTATCTAATATCCACAAACCGCTCTATCACTGCTGTCTCGGGCACGAATCCTTCTTGGCGCAGTTCATCCAATCCTTTTTGTTCCAAGTCGCGGAAGTGCTGGCCGATGCGGGCCGGGTCAGCCGGCGCGTTTACCGGGTCGCTCAACTCGTAAACGTGCAGCACTTCGGATACGACAGTACCTAGGGCAGAATGCACAGATGCGGTCGGGGGGACCACTATCTCTTTAGCCTGACGTCCGTAAAAAGCTGCGTGGACCGGGCCGGCACCTCCGTAAGCCAGGAGCATGCATTGTCTAGGGTCGTAGCCGCTCCCGATGGTGACCAGCCGGACTAGATCGGTCATGTACCCGTTGGCCACATCGAAGATGGCGCCGGCGGCCTCCAGTGGCGTCGTGCCCATCTGATCAGCTACGGTTTTTACGGCCGCGTAAGCTTTTTCTTGGTGAAGTTTGATGGTCCCACCGAGGAAGTAATCAGGATTGATGATACCGCTGACCACGTTGGCATCGGTAACGGTTGGCCGGGTGCCGCCCTTGTCGTAGCAAGCCGGTCCTGGCACTGCGCCTGCCGATGCCGGCCCAACCTTGAGCACTCCCGTGTCTTGCTCCACATAGGCGATACTCCCTCCGCCCGCCCCGATGGACTTCACTTGAACGAGGGGAACAAATATGTCGTACTGGTTCACTATAGGGTGACGGTCCAGTGCCACTTCTCCGTCCAGAACCAGTCCTACGTCAAAGCTGGTGCCACCTACATCGGTGGTAATGATGTTGTTGTAACCCAGCATTTGTCCCAGGAACCTCGAAGCTATCACACCGCTTGCAGGGCCTGAGGATATTCCTCCGACGGCCCGGTACATAGCCGCCTCGGCAGGAACGCAGCCGCCATATCCCTGGGCGTAGAGGGGGCCCTGCCGTAGCCCATTCCGCTTCAACCGATCCGCCAGGTCCCGCACGTATCTGGCGTTGACCGGCCCCAGATAAGCATTCATAGCCGTAGTGGCGGTGCGTTCGTATTCACCAAGCCGAGGCACAAGCTCGCTTGACACGGTGACAAAGAGATTCGGGGCCATCCCGGCAACGATGTCTTTTAGCTGCCTCTCGTGCACGGGGTTGACAAAAGACCAGAGCAAAGAGATAGCGATGGATTCCACGCCCTCGCTGAGCAAGTCCTCTACCGCCTGGCGAGCTGCCACAACGTCGAGTGGCACCAGCACGTGGCCTCGGTAGTCAATTCTCTCTGGTACGCCTCTGATGAGCCGCCTCGGGACTAAAGGATCGGGCTTTCTGGTTTTCACCACATGCTTTATCTCGGCCTCCGGCAGACCGGCGAATCTGCCCCGTGTCCGCATCATCAGGATGATGTCTTCGAACCCTTGGGTTGTCAGCAGCCCGGTCTTGGCCCCGGAGTTAGTCAGCAACACATTGGTTCCAACCGTTGACGCGTGGCAAAAAAACGTCGTTTGTCGTAGCAAATCGTCCAGTCCCAGCCCCAGCCCCTGGGCCACTTTTCGGACTGCGGCAAAAATGCCCTCCGAAAGGTCCGAGGGAGTCGTGGGCGATTTGGCCGAGGTAACTTTGCCATGACTATCAATGGCGACACAGTCGGTGAAGGTCCCCCCGGTGTCCATTCCAATTACATATGACATTTTTCGTTACCCTCTTCAGACGTGGGGCCTGATCTTGCAGATCGAACAAAGCCTGTTGGCCCAGTGGACCCGCCCGTTTGCGCTTCAGCCACGGCGGGGCGAATGAACCTTCTGGATATCCACGCTCGCCCACCGCGCGGTACCATAGCACCAAGCTGTCATCGGGCTCTCAGAGAGTAGCTGTGGACAAAAGGTGCTTCTCTTAGAGCTACTTCAACTTCCAATAGGGTTCCGCAACCCGGACAGCAGAATTCCCGCAAAACAAATCGGCCTGTCCTGGAATTCCGAGGAGATGCCTTAGTGAGGGGAAATTCCGAACACGACACAAAATCCTTGAAGTTTTGCTCAGGTCGGCAAATTTCATGGCCACAGCGGCACACAACCATATCGTTGTCCCCATGCCCGTGAATCTCCAAGTATTCGCCCATTCGACTTTCCATAGCTATTCACTTGCCCCACGTATTTCAGTTTGTCCAAGGGGAGATGACGGCCTTGATCGGATATACTTGCTTGTCATGGCCGCCAACGGCGTCCAGCGCTTCCTCTATGCGTTCCAGGGGATAGCGATGGGTTACCATGCGCTCTACCGGATATTTTTTTGACTCCAAGAGTTTGATCGCTGTGTCTTTACACCTTGAATCGCTGGAAAAACATCCTTGTAGCCTGATCTGTCCCAGAGTGATCTTGTCCACAAGGAGCGGAGTGCGAGTATCTGTGCCGGTGAGCCCCCCTGATAGAATGGTGCCACCTTTCCTGACTAGTTCCAATGAATTTTGCAGAGCCGCGGAGCTGCCTGAGACGTCCACCACTAAGTCGGCCATATTTCCGCCCGTAATATCTTTTACGGCTGAGATCAGGTCTACTTGGCTGACGTCTATACAGTGCGTAGCCCCAAACTGTTTGGCAAGCTCCAATCTCTCACCATCGCGGTCCAGTCCGGTGACAATAATTGTCGCCGCCCCTGCCTCCCTGGCGGCGATGGCGGCACACAGTCCCTGCGGTCCTGGCCCTTGGATAACCACGTTATCGCCAATGCGGCAATCACCAAGAGTGCGAACCCAGTAGATCCCGTTGGACAAAGGGCTGAATAGGACGCATGCCTCTGGCGATACTTCCAAAGAGATCTTCTTAGTGATGATACCTTTGGTCAAATACATGAACTGGGCATATCCTCCCCACAAGTAGGGAGGCTGATTAGCGGGCATGTTAACTCCGTAGCTGCGCCGCTTTTGGCAGAAACGGGATTCGCCTTGGGTGCAGTAGCGGCATAGCCCACACGGGATGGCAGCTTCCAGAGCTACACGGTCTCCCACTTTCAGCCCGGTCGCCGTCGCGAGTTCGCCACCTATACGATAGACCATGCCCACGTTTTCGTGGCCCATGATGAGCGGGAGCACCGGTACTTTGTAGAGGTCGTCGTATCTCTTGGAATCACTGACGCAAAGCCCTGCCGCTTCAACCTTTAACAGCCCTTCAGATGGCCCCACGTCAGGTAGGTCAAACTCCTTTACTGCTATCTCCCGGGGACGCTCCATAACTGCCGCCTTGCCTTTGGTCATCGACATCGCTCCTTCGCCTTCAGTATGTCAAAATGGGGCCAGACCACATGAACCGAAACCCAACTGCTCAGGAATCAGCAACAGTTCAGCCTTCCCAAAATAATAGCCAGCAGTATATCACGCGACCAAAACACCGTCAATATGACGTCAGTTTTGTGAGAAGGGAATGCCTTTTCCGGGCATTTGACACCAAACTGCCGACATTTGTATAATGCCCCCGCAACTTGATGAAAGGCTCTGGTTGCCTTCAGAGATGCTGGGTAAGGCAGAGAAAGCCATTCATCGTTAATAGGAATGCTATTTATGTAGGGTCGCTTGTATCGGGAAAGGGGCCGAAGTTCGGCACTCGCTTTGGCCTGAAACTCGCCCGCGCGGCGCGGGCCGGTTTATTTTTGCCGGGCTCCCTCTAGTCCTCAGCCCGGCGGACCCGATTACCGCCAGTACTTCTTCGAAGATTTCTAACTGTCAAGATCATATCTGAGCTGTCAGAAACAGCCCGGATGTGGTTCTTGGCCATTCCGACTACCTCTCGACAGCCGTAGCCGGGCTTCATCATCGATTCCCCGCAATCCATAAACTCGCTAACGAGGAGCAACTCATGGGTTATATCATTGGCGTAGACACCGGAGGGACATTTACGGACATCGTCGTCCTGGGCGAAAAGGGCGAAGTGATCAGCAGCAAGGCATCATCGACGCCTAAGGAATTCTCGCTGGGCGTCATGAATGCCGTCGAAAGCGCCGCCAAAGTGCTGGGCATTTCCACGTCCGAACTCCTGTCTAAGACCAGCATTTTCGGCCACGGGACCACGGTGGCCACCAATGCCCTCATAACTCACAACGGGTCGGTGACGGCGCACCTGACCACCAAAGGGTTCGAAGATACCATGCTCATCGGCAGAATCCATCAGAAGGTGGCCGGGCTCAGCGAAGCCGAAATTATGGATGCCGCCCGGCTGGACAAGGCGGAGCCGCTTTCACCCAGGAACCTGATCCGGGGCATCACCGAGAGAATCGACTACAAGGGCGCCGTAGTCGTTCCCCTCAACGTCGAGGACACGCGCAAGACCATCAAGAACCTGGTGGAAGAGGCCGGGGTGAAGGCCATAGCCGTCACGCTGCTGTGGTCTTTCATGAATCCCACCCACGAGCAGCAGATCAAGAAGCTCATCAAAGAAATGTACCCGCAGATTTACGTCACCATTTCCAGCGACGTAGCCCAGAAGATCAAGGAATACGAGCGAATGGCGACCACGGAGCTGAACGCTTACCTGGGGATAACGACTTCGAACTATCTCTCGGCACTGGACGACAAGCTGAAGAAGAACGGCCTCAAGAATCCCTACATGGTTATGCAGATCATGGGCGGGTTCATGTCTTGCAAAGACGCCGCCGAGAGCCCGATTCTCACCCTGGGTTCCGGACCGGTTGGAGGCGCCGTCGGGACTGAGGTCCTTGCGAAGCTTCTCAAATATCCCAACGTTATTTCCACCGACATGGGCGGGACCAGTTTCGACGTCGGC
>ORJL010294890.1_pt1 | contig 12566 bp, 7 predicted proteins | sample 1779941 | NCBI WGS metagenome assembly ORJL01 (sample SAMEA104232317, study PRJEB22302) | groundwater metagenome | biome: forest; feature: aquifer; material: groundwater | place: USA | collected 2011-08-07 | depth 5.8 m
AAGCAGCCGTGGTATTCGCCGACCTTCTGGCCGTTGAGCCAGACGGCGGTGCCGAACTGAGCCTTGGCGATCTTGAGCCGCGCAACAGCGCGCTGGGACGGGGCGTGGAACGTCTTCTGATACCAGAAGTAGTCGCGGTCCTGGTCCACCTTGCCGTTCCAGTAATTAGTCAGCCACTCGGCGGGCGAGAGCTGTGAGCGGATGCGGTTCACGAGGTTCTCCCGGCTGATGAATTTGTCCACGTCCTTGAACGCGGGCTTTGCCAGGTTTGCTAGTCCCGGCACAGGGACGGTTGCAGGATAGTCCGCCGGCAGCTCGGCGGCGGACTTGCCGTCGGCGATGCGCCAGGTACCGTCAAGGGACAACGTCGATCGTCCAGCGTGGGCAAGACCAGGGCTGAGCAACGCGAGACCGAGGCTGCACAACAAAGCAACCCGGGCCTTGATTATAGGGGATGTTGGATGGTTCATAGTCTGCTATTTCCAGCCGCTGATGTCCTTTGGTGAATGAAGGTGGGCCATGAAACCGCCCCCGGGCCGCAGCGAGACCGACAGTCTGCCGTCGCCGGGCGGCTTCACCCCGGTCTCGATCTGGCAGGCCGGGCTGGTCGGGCCATCCCGGTACAGCGTCATTTCCTTGCCAGAGGCGCTCAACGGCGAGAGATCGAGTTCGAGGCTGCGCGTTTCCGACCGGCAGTTCAGCACCGCCACGTACCACTCGGCGCCTTTGCGGCGGGCCATGATGACCGTGTCGCCAATGACCGAGCCTGGCAGAACGCGGGTTTCATCCCAGGTGACCGGGACCGTGCGCACAAACTGGAGCAGCGGACTGTTCAGGTAGGCCTCGGGGTTGTCCGGCCAGCAGAGGAACGGGGTGCTGAACACGACCACGGAGGCCATCTGGAAGATGATGGTAGTGTTTTTCAGAAACCGGGGCTGCACAAAACCAGGCAGGAAATCGCCATGCCCGGCAGCCATCCGCGTGAAGGGCAGCGCCCCGTAGTGCGCCAGGGGCAGCGAACCCCACAGGAGATACTCTTGTTCACGGATGCCCTCCCGCGTCATCTCATGCGGCCACGTCCTCTCCTCGCCGGTTGGTTTGTTGGCGCCATGGAAATTGATCATGATGTGATACTTCGCCGACCGCCGCAGCAGATCCTCATACGCCTCGATGGTCGCGCGGCTTTCCGAGTCGAAGAAGTCGATCTTGACCCCCTTCACTCCCGCCTTCTGGCAGTTCTGGAACAGTCTCTCTCTCGCTTCCACTGTAGTAAGCCCCGGCCCGTCGTCGCGGCCGTCCGGGAAGGCGTGCCAGAGGAGGATGCCCACGTTACGCTGCGCCGCATAGCGACACAGCTCGGCGGCGCGTCCCCAGAGGTCCCCGCCATCCTTAAGCCAGCCCCATTTCGCGGTCTGCCACCCACCATCGACCAGGAGGTATTCGCAACCAGTGGCCGCCGAAACGTCCACAAACCACTTCTGCCGATCCCACTGCGCGCCATCGTTGCCAAACACCATCCAGGTGCAAGGCGCCTTGCCGGGCCGGATCCAGGGGGTGTCGAAGCCGGCGGGAAAGAGCGTTGGGTCGGGAGGCTCGCAGAGGGCGGGGATCACGTCGCCGTTCACGATCGCGTTGAGGTCCTTGCCGAGCACGATCACCCGCCAAGGCGACAGAATGGGGCCGTCCTCGGTCCAGCCGCCGGGATCGTCTTCAAAGGCCGCCCGGAACTTCGCACCGGCCTCGGGCCGCAGCGTCAACCCGCTGTACCGGTAGAGAGCCGCCTCGCTGACCAACCCGAACGTGCCGTCAGAGAACACCGCTGTCATCGGCAGCCCCAGGTGCACCGGTTGCGTCTTCTTCTCGACCTCCTTCTCGAGTGGCATCTGGTCGGCGCGGGCGGATTGATACTCGCCTTCATAATTCCGCGTGTCCGTTTGGAACCAGACCGTGGAGTTCTTGGGAAGTTGCCAGCCAGTGGACTCCCCTTGGACGCGCCGCGCGCCGGTTCCAGGCACGCGATAACGGAACCCGACGCCTTCGTTGAACACCCGAACATCGAGGGTCCAATCGACGCCCCCCGCCGACCGAACGGAAATCTCAGAGGCCTGGCATCGATTGGTGCCCGTGGTCTTGTTTCCCCGCCAAGGGAAGATTTCGGAAATGCTCCGCGTCCGGGGCTCGCCCATGGTCACCTTCCCGCCGAGATCAACGTTCTCGACGATCACCCCGGCCCGTGCGGGCTCGAGCCGCGGTTGGCCGCCCTGGCTGACGGAGTAGAGCAGGTAGCCTTCCGTGTCGGTGTCTAATCGGAAGCGCACGGCACCGTCGGGGCTGGTGAGATCAATCGTCCCGGCCTGGGCGGCCATGGCCAGGGAAAACAGGATGGCGAGGATGGGGCGTAGCATTCGCAGATCCTCCGTCGCACACCACAGGTTCGTCAACGCGGAAAACATCAGCACCGGGCACCATGCCAGCAGGCTCTTCTTCTGCCGATCCGAGCTGGCCACTAAAGAGTGGATGCTCGATGATGCAACCACCTTCAGCCGCCGAAGGCTGACTGGGCAGGCTGCGGCTAACCCAGATCGTGCCGCCTTGGTAGAGAAGGGTGGCACCAAGAACGGTGAGATGGCTCCCTCCATTGCGGTCGTCCAGTCCACGTCCTCTTTGGTCGAGGGGGATTGGGTAATTGCTATCTGAGCAGTGCGGCCTGGGTGGAGATACGGAAAACTTTGATGATATTGTGCTACATACGTTCCCTGAGGCTTCGCAGACAGCCAGTGAGATTTGGGCTGGGGGGGGCGGGCGGCACGGGCCTGGCTCGCGTTGGTGCCCTGGCAAAGGCGTCCGGGGATTTGAAGGATTGTGGGATTCTCCTGGCGACTCTTGAGGGCACTGCTATCTCCTCGTCTTTCGTCGGGGCTTATGCAGGGGCGCTGGTTGTCCGGGAACTGCTCCGAGGCCTGCACGGTGGGGTACGATGCGATCTGCTCAAGGCTCATTTGCGCAGTAATGACCCGCCTGGGGTCGCCCTTCTGGATGAACTTGCCGGGGAGCGGGACGGCGAACGAGTAACGTCCGTGCCTGTTTTTGTAAACCAGCCCGGCATTCGTGAGCGCTGTGAGCATCTGATTTGTGTGGCTGGCGCTGAAGGGGTGGCCAGTTTTCATTGACTCGTTCGTGATCTCTTGGACAGTGAACTCGTCCTCGCAACTGGAAAGTCGTGCAATAATCGAGAGCATCTGGCGCTGCCGGTCGGTTGGCGGTCGGTTGGCGGAACGGGAGGAGGCGGGCTGGGGGATGTGACGTGAGAATTTGAACCTTAAACGCCAGTTCCGGGGTCTGTTGGTGGTCTTGGTGCCACAAAACGAGGCTTTTCGTAATGATTGCTCGTCGGCAAGCCCGACGGCCATTACGGCCAGGAGGTGCGGCGCAGCGGCAAAATGTGTAAAAGAGATATGTAAAAGCGAATGGATAATTCCGTGATTGCCTGGCGGATGGGCATCCATTACACTGACTGGGTAGTGAAGTGCGGATGGCGGGATTCGAACCCGCAGGGCTGTTACCCCTTGACAGAGGCAGCCCAGCCGACTCCCAGGGCCGGCGCGTGTGCCAGTTTCGCCACATCCGCATGGTGGACCTAGTCGGGGTTGAACCGACCGCAGGCTACTTGATTAGGGTGCCCTGCGGCGAACCTGCTAGGCCCGAAAGTTGTAACGGCCCCGGAGCAATCCGGGGCTGTTCTTTTTTACTTACGTATGATACTCATTCGCAGCTTTCCAGAGGCCATTTTCTTTAACCGCTTTGTTTTCTTTCTCCAACTGCTGGAGGACTCGTCGAGCTGTGCCATAAACTGTTTCCGTTTCGGCGGTGATTTCCTTTATCGTGGCACCGTTCCCGTTGCGCATTTTGAGGAATTGCGCGATCACTTTCTTTGACATGCCTCGCTTATTCCGGCCCGAGGAGGTTTTCGGCGTTGGCACAACAGCTTGCGCAGTGATCTCGCGGCGACCACCATCCTTGGTGTCCTGGAGGGCTGCCCTGACCCGCTTGATTTGCGCGTCTATCCCGTTGGCTTCTGCCAACTTCTGGTCGCGCTGATGTTCCCATTCTGGGAGCAGTTGCTCAGCCATCTGTGCCGTCAGTTCAACTGTTATGGTTTTCATAACTAAAGCCATTGTGCTAGAGCTTTGTACATTTCGCAAGCAGAATGTTCATTTAGGAACGACTGTTTGGGGGCAGCATTCGTACTTTAAGGACTGCCGGGTGTGTGGACTTGCCTGCGGAGTTCTGGAGAGGTTAAACTGTGAGCAAACGAACTACGGAAACGGAGTGGAAACAGGGGCTTAAGTGCGGGAATTGGCTGCCAGCTCAGGGTATTGGCGTTATTGTGCGGACGAGGTCAGTGTCTTCGTCGAGGGCCTTCGAAAGGGACATGCCCTGGGGGGAGAGGACTTCGACCAGCACAACCTGGACGCCCTCGCGGCGGGCGAGTTTCATGGCGGGGATCATATCCGTGTCGCCCGAGACCAGAATGATTCTGTCCACAATTCTCTTGAGGGTGAGGGTAGCGACATCAATGCCGATGCGCATGTCCACGCCCTTTTGTTCAAGGGCGAGGAAAACGTCGCTGGCCAGGGGCGGATTGGGCGGGGTACCGGCGATTGCGCGCCGAATATAGCCGTCGGTCAGGGTCCATCCCCGGTTTCTGGCGACGCCCAAACGGAGCGCGACAAAATCCTTGGCTTTCATCTCAGTGAGGAAGAGGCTGCGAGCTTGGAATTTTTTGAGGCTCCTGAAATCCACCGTGGATTTGTCTATGGGGTTGGTTTCCTTGCCCTGGTATGGCGGGCAGTCGTAGTAGAACAGGCGGGATATCTCTTCGTCTTTGTCCAGGGCCAGCAGGGCGTTCCTGTACATGACGTCGGCGGTGACGCCGTGTGGAAGCGAACCCCTTAGGGCGATTTCCAGGCTGCGGCGAAACCACTCCCCATCAATCAAAATGGCTGCTTTCTTCATTAAGGGCCTGCACGGGGTGGAAAACAAAGTCCCCCCGTGACTTACGCCACGGAGGGACAGATTGTTGCCCGCCTACGGGCGTGACGGTCTTGTATGGCACAGTATAGCTGACTTCATACCAGCGTCAACACAAGTTTTCATGTGTTTTCGTGAGATTGCACGGGTTCTCATCCCGGTTTCCTGGCCGCCTGCCAGAGCCGGTTGAGGCCCTCGACCCAGATGACCAGAGCGGCTTTGGCGTCGGTGGGATTCGTTAGCGGCGTCTCTTGGTGGGCAACCTTGGTGTTCCTGAACTCGTTGATGGAATTGACGCGGTCCAGCAGGTCACGGCCTCCGGTGAAGCGAAGCTCTGATTTGACCGCCTCGAAGACGCCGGTCAGCTTCGTGTTGTCGTTGAGGGCGTATTCGAGGGAACTGCGAAGCAGTCCGAGCGGAGAGAGGCCGTTTTTGTAAACGAGTGTTTTTCTGAGGTTGCGGGCCATTTCTTCGTAGTGGCGGAGCATTCGACGATCCACCCCTGCGAGGTACGGCTCGAACCAGGCTTTCTGGTCCTGCATGTTTGCCGGCATGTGGGGCGTGAGTTTTTGCAGGAGCAGGCCTTTGGCTGACTCGTCAATGACGCCGAGGAGGGCGGTGAATGCCGGGGCGTAATTGACGCCCGGTTTCTTCTCGAAGAAGCGGTAGAGGGAGATGGATTCTTCGGAGGCTTTGCGGAGCCTCTCCGGGAGCGAAGCGAGAATCTTTTCGTCAACGAGTCCCTGGGCTTCGGAGGCTTTGCTTTCGAGCAGCCCCAGGCAGGCAAAGAGTGGGAGTTCCTCGCGAAACTTCTGCTCGTTTAGGAGGTCGTTCAATGAGGGCGCGCACGCGCGGGCCAATTCGGAAAAGGACGCGCCTTGAAAGCGTTGGAAGACGCCTTCCGGCACGTAAAGGTATTCCCATTTAATTTGTTTGGTGGAGGCGGCCTTGCACCACTCGGCGGCAGCGCGAGCCTTGGTGGGAACGTCTTTGTCCACCTGTCCCTTGGTCTCGACCAAATAATAATTTCCCGCGCCGGTGCGGACAAAGAAGTCCGGGGTGTAAAACGCCAAGCGGACGCCACCGGACAAATAGTCAATGCGAAGCGATTGGGGACCAGCGTTTTTGGCGAATGCGGCGACATCGGCGGCGCGGTTGCACTGTTCGACAAATGCGGTTTCGAGTGAGCGGTTGCAAGGAATCAGATTGAAGAGTGTGCGCGGGGACTGGTGAACGGGCCGCCGCTCGCTGACGGTGACCTGGAATGGTTTCCATGACGACAGGGGCACCGGCAGGGCCTCCAACGCACGCACCTGTTTCTGCGCGACTTTGCGGCGGATGAGTGGAACGAAGACGGCCCGGACGTGCTCGCGTACGTCGCTGTCGGAAAGGCGCTTTACCAGCAACGGATCGAAAACGGAGGTTGGGGTTGCGAAGAGGAGCTCCTCGAAGAACTTTTGGAGCAAGGGTGCGAGGACCTGGTGGGTGTTCCTCACCTTGCAGATGTATTCGAGTTCCTGGATGTAGAAAGAAATTGCGCCAACGCCGGATTCGAGCAGGGCGAGGCTGACTTTCATGTGCTCAACCACCTCGCCGGTGATGAGGTGGCGGCCTTCGTACTGGACTTCGTCGGGGCCGCGGTCGCCGATGGGCAGTGGTTCGTAGGGGACGAACGCCTCGCGCATTTCCGCCTCGGAGATTGGCCCGAGAACCGGAAGGGTTTGGTTGGCGGCGGTGAGGCGGGGGATGTCGATATCCAAGGCGTTCACGTCCTTCTCGGCAGCGTCGGGAAAGATTGAGACGGTGGTGGTGGGGACTTCGTTGACGTCAACGATTTCGATGGGCAAGCCCTCCTGGGCGAGCTCGTCGCGATAGAGGCGGGCGAAAGCCTCGTGCTCAATGACGGCGACAACCTCGTTCGCCTGGCCTGGCGGGGTCATGCGGCGGAGTCCGCGCCCAAGGGTCTGCTCGGGCAGAATGTTGGCCTTTGAACTGTAGGGGCGTAGCGGGACAATGGTTGTGACGTTCCGAACATCCCAACCTTCGCGGAGCATGAGGACGGAAACGATGCAGAAGTAGGGGCTGGCGCCGGAGTCGAGTTCGCGGCTGAGTTTGCGGAGAGCTTTGAGGTCTTCGTCGCTGATTTCCTTTTCGCTTTCGACGAACTCCGTGCGCGCGTCGGGACCCTTGCCGATCTTTTTGAGTTTGCCTTTGAGGTTGGTATGGAGATTGACGGTGCGGCCGTTCAGTTCCTTAAAAACGGTATCGCCATTGAGACGCGCGGCGATTTCATCGGCGGCCTTGGTGTCCTCGCACATGACGAAGATGAGCGGTTTCTTGCCGCTCTTGAGCCATTCGTCGCGACTCCTGAGCCAGCGTTCATAGCCGAGTTTCAGGTGCAGCTCGTACTTGTAGCCGGAGTTGTCGGTGGCCTGTGGTTCGAGGCGGCCAGCGCGGCCGATGATTGGCGTCTTGGTGATGCCTGCGTCCACTGCTTCGCCCAGCGGCGTGTCGCAAACGATATGTTTGAAATAATTGGCCTTGTCGTCTTTCGGCGTGGCGCTGAAATCAAGTTGCGCAAGCAGACCGCCGCCGGTGCGTTTGCGGATGGTTTCATGGAGAAAGGTAATGGCTTCGTTCCAAGCTGAATCAGGGTCCCAAACGTGGTGCGCTTCGTCATTCATCACCATGATGCGCTGGTGGCTGGTGATGCGGTCGCGGAGGGCGGCGGCGGTGTCGAGGGCTTTTGCCTTTGAGACGGCGGGGCCCATCCAATCGAAGGTCTCGCCTGATTCGCGTTTGCGCGTGTTGTCGAAAAGGCGGTGGATGTTTGTCAGGTACAGTGTGCCGCCGGTGCTGGCGCCGCTGGCGTCGTCCTGCAGAACGGTGGTGAGATTCCAGTCACCGCGCCACTCGACGGGTATGAGCGGGTCACGGTCGAAGATGTCCGGTCCTCCGCCTTCGGGCTTGAAGTCTTCTTTGAGGCGTTCAAAGACGGTAAGGTTTGGCGCGATGATGACAAAGTGTTTTGCCATCGGGGAATCACTCTCGCGCAAGGCGTGGAAGTAGCTCCAGACGATGGCCAAGCTCATGACTTTGGTTTTGCCGGAGCCGGTCGCCATTTTGAAGGCGTAGCGGCTCCAGGCGTCTTCTTCGTCGGTGACGCCCAGGGCGGCGGTTTCGGCATAGGCTCCGCCGAACTCGGCGATAAGTTGCGAGAGCGATTCGAGCTTTCGGACTTCTTTGAGGTAGATGAGGGTCTCGATGGCCTCGCGCTGGCAGAAGTAATAGCGGAATTCAGCGAAGCCCGTGGTATGGGTACGGCCAAACCAGTGATTGAGGAGGTGGCGGGTGGTTTCGCTGGCGCCGAAATAAAAGCTGTCGCGCCATTCCTTGACCATCGCCCGGAGGTTTTGGGCGATGGCGATGCTGCTGGGCCGGCGGCCTTTGCGCTCGGCGGCGCCCGCGCCTGAATCGGCGCGAATGCGGTGCTTGTTGGGTTCTTCCCAAGCCGCAAACAGCGGCTCAAGGGCTTCGGCTCGGATGGTGAGCTGGGTGGACATACTCAGGCTTCGGAAATGACGGTGAGTCCCGGCACGTCCTCGAAATGTTTGCGGTTGTGGGTGACGAGGGGCATGGCGTGGCGAAGCGCGGTGGCGGCGATCCAGGAATCCGGCAGGGACATCGGGCGGCCTCGGCACGTCTTCGCCACGAGTTCCGCCCAAGCCCATGCCAGCGCGTCATCGTAGGGCAGGACGGTGTAGTTTCTCAGGTACTGGGTGAGGCCCTGTTTTTTGGGGTCGCCCCAATTCCGCTCGAACGGCCATTTGTAAAGCTCGGCCACGGTCATGAACGAGACGAACACCGTTTTGCCCGCGAGGTGCTTCTCGTAGGCCGTGGCGCGGGTGTCGTTCCTGTAGAAGTAGGAAATGATGTTGGTGTCAACCAGCATGGGCGGGTCAGTTCACGGGGGTTTCGGCGTGCCAGCGTTCGAGGGCTTCATCGAAGCCTTCCCAGTCCTGCGGCTCGCCGGGGCCGTAGAGGCTGGCGATGTTGGTGACCGGCTGGACACCCTGGCGGCGGGCGTATTCCTCTGCCGTTGGGCTTTCCCAAAAACCGTAGGTCCAAGTTGACGCCTGCCCCGCGGACGGGCCGGCTGGCTCGTCAACGCACTCGATGTCGGCGATCTCAAGCCGGCGCGCTTCGCCGCCGGGGCTGTATTCCATGCTGCCCGTCACGCGAACAAAGTGGCGGATGCACTCCTCGACTTCGGCGCTCAGACTTTCTGGAAATCCGCAGAGGATAGGGTGGCCGACTGAGGGGTGTAGGCGTAGTTGCATTCCGGTCTCCTTGAAATCGGCCATGAGCAAGCGGCCCTGGAGGGTCTGTTGCTGCGGCTGGGGCTGAGCGATGCGCTGGCGAACGCGGTCCTGCCTGGGCAGGTCGTAGGTCGCCTTTATCGCGTGGGGCCGGTGGTTCAGAGTGAACTCCACGCGGGACACGCCCTTGCTGAAAAGACGCCCGAAATCTCGAAGCTTCATCAAGACACCCAAATCGAATCCGGGCGGCAGAGCGGCAGTATCCTGGGAAACGGCTTCGATTCCTTCCAACAGGGCTTTGTAGGTCGTCTCGCCGAAATCGGCGGTCTGCATCATCATCTGGCCGTCGCTTCGGTCCAGTAGCGCAACGGCGGCAGGGCTGCCTTCGGTGAACCCGATGAGGTCAAGCGAGAGCGCTTCCGTGACATCGGTTGGCCGCCGGCCGGGAACGGCGCTAGGGGTGTGTTGCAGCGCGAGTGCGACGCGCTTGGCACAGGCAGAAAATTCGCGCGCGGCCTGGATGAAGTCATCCAGCCGCATGCGGCTCGGCTTTACTTCCGGGCCTTCGAAGCGAATCGTGAGGTAAGCATTCGGTTTGTTGCCATCCATAACTTCTCCTTCCTACGTGTTCACGTCAACCGTGATGCTGGTATCGCAACCGAACACGTCAACGACTTTGACGCAAAGGGTATGTCTGCCCTTGTTGGGGTAGGCGTGGCCGGCGTCGCTGACGGTTTTAAGCGAGCGGTCGTTTCGGGTGCGGTAGTCCTGCCAGTGGTGGTTGAATGGCTTGCCGGGGTGCCAGTCGAAATCCACAGCCCAGAAGTCAATGAAATCGAATCCGCTTTTGACGGCGCGCTCTTTTAGGGCCTCCAGTTCTTTGGTCGGCACCTCGGCCAACGAGGGCAGAAACTTGCTGAGCTTCACGTCAACGCTCCTGCTCTTTCCTCCGTTGCGGATCACTGGCTCGGCTTCGAGGACGGCCATTTCGAGGAAAGGCGGAGGGCTTTTCCGGTTCTTCTCCATGATCTCGCGGGGGATTGGGATGAGTTTTATCTTTACGCCAAGCTCGGCCTCAAGGGCCAGAGTAGTTTGGCGTAGCTCCATTTCGAACTCCCAAGCGAGGCAATAGACTTCGCGGCCGCCAGCCTGAGCCGTTGCCGTGGCCACTGCGCGTGCGTCATCGCGCGTGAATATGGAATCAATCCCGTCAACGTGGCAGAAGGCGCCTGCCTTGCGCCCGTGTATGACCGGGCTGGGAGCGTTCGTGAGAACCTCCGCTTTGAAAAACTCCAGGACGATACGGCGGTGCTCTTCTTCCGCGCCTCTGAGGCGGTCCTTTTGCCACCACTGGCGCTCGTAGCGGCCCAGGTTGTGAACGTCGAACGCCCGGTAGGGCTGGCCGGCGTTGTGGAGCTTGCGTTGAAGTTCGATCAACCGCTTGCGGCTGGTATGGATGGCGAACCGGCCCAAGTCGGACATGATCCAGCGGCGACCGAGGCGCTCGGCGACGGCGCCCGTCGTGCCGCTGCCGCAGAAAAAATCCGCAACGAGATCGCCTTCATTGGAAGCGAGTTTGATAATTCTTTCGAGGAGTGTTTCCGGTTTTTGGGTCCTGTAGCCCAGCATTTCCTCGCTGGAGTGGATGCCCCGAATCATCTTGATGTCATCCCAGAGGTCCTGGAGCGGCACTCCCTTGCTCTCGTCGAGATATCGTTTCAGGTAAGCCTGGCCGGATTTCGAGTAAACGATGCGCCCCGCAACTTCCAGTTCTTCCATGCGCTTCTTGCTGAATCGCCAGGCTCTGGTGATGCCTTTCCAGTCGTAAACCGGGTTCCCTTTAACGGCACCACCTGGCCCGGTAATGTCCGCCTTGTTATATCTCCGCCCGGTGCCTTCTTCAACGTGGCGATACCACCTCTCCACTGTGGTTTCTGGTAACGGCGCATATTGCATGTTACAGGTCTGCATCTCTGGCGACTTGGCATATAAGAAGATGGTGTCGCAGATTCGACCGAGGTGTTTTGCCCCTTGGCCGATGTCGCTGTGGGCGTCGGACCGTTTCCAGGTGACGCTGTTTACATAGCTCTGGTCGCCGAAAACCTCATCGAGAATGACTTTGACGTAGTGGCTTACCGTTTCGTCGAGGTGTACAAACAAGCAGCCGGTGTCTTTGAGCAGTTCACGCATCAGTACGAGTCGCTCGAACATCATGTGGAGGTAGGAGTCGGTGCCTTTGCCCCACATGTCGCGATAGGCGACCATTTCGAGAGTGGACTGGTCCTTGCCGACGGTTTCGTTGCCGTCGCCGATGGGCACATGCATGGTGAAATCCGCCCCAACGTCAAACGGTGGATCAATATAAATCAGGTCAATGCTGGCCTTGAACTCCTTGAGCAAACTTGCCATGACGAGCTTGTTGTCGCCCCAGATCAGACGATTGCGGAAATCCTTGGTGACCTTGTATCCTGATGCGGCCTCCTCGATGCGGAGAACCCGCTGCTCGAACATCTCTGTTTGTCCTTCGGCTGCGGCGCGCTGGCGCGGCTCGTCAACGGTTTCGATTTTCTGCATGGGCATGGCGCAAGCGGCGATGTCCACTTCGCGGCGGTTGCCGAACTCATCGTACTTGCCGTCCCAAACAAGTTCGGTCCGCATTCTGGAAAGCGGATGGGGATTGGTTGGTCCCCAGTGAAATTCGTTGGACATGATAATTGTTGTTCCGGGGGCGATGATAGACCCGGCTGGTGAGGGTTCAAATGGAAAAGAAGGGGCCTGGGGAAAAGCAGAGTGTGGAATGCGGAGCGCGGAGTTGTGCGACAGGGGCCGTTGCGCTGGCCAGCTGTGGCAGCGGCCTTCGCTCAGCATCGGCCCTGCCGTTTCAAGTGCCACCGTTCAATCTACCGGGCCATCCCACCACCGCCTTTCCACCGCGCCTGGCAGATGTTGAGAGGGAATCGCGCCTGAACCAGCCGGGTCAGTTGCCGTAACAGATCACCGTCAGCGTTTCCCCATCCTACTGTTACTATTAAGACTCAGTCTCAGTTTAATAATGACTATCTCTAGGTTTATAATAGAGTATATACTACTGTTTAATTACAACAGTATCAAGTATCTGGGCTTCAATTTGTTGCGCGCAAAACACGCTTGATCAGCACCACCTTGGACGCCCGCCGACGTGAAATCCGCCTGACATCGCCACCATCACCCCCTCGG
>ORJL010161175.1_pt1 | contig 12560 bp, 11 predicted proteins | sample 1779941 | NCBI WGS metagenome assembly ORJL01 (sample SAMEA104232317, study PRJEB22302) | groundwater metagenome | biome: forest; feature: aquifer; material: groundwater | place: USA | collected 2011-08-07 | depth 5.8 m
CTATTAATAATTACGGCATATATTTGGATTCTTCCGACGGTAACATCATTAGTGATAACTCTGTTTCGGATAGTTCCGCGACAGGAATTTTTGCCCAAGGATCCGATAACAATACGTTTTCAGGAAATGAAGTTCGTCGTAGCGGTTTCGGTATTTTTCTCGGAAGTTCTTCTGGAAATACTTTATCGAATAACACTTCTGCATCAAACGGTCTTCACGGCATTACGCTTGACTCGAATTCAAATTCAAATACCGTTGCGGACAACTCTGTTTCGAATAACGGCGCAAATGGCATTGCTTTGTTTCTGAACTGTAGCGGCAACGTCTTATCCGGAAATACGCTTTCAGACAACGGCGCTAATGGGTTACTGCTTTATTTTTCTCCAAACAATGTTGTAAGAAACAATGTTTCGGAGAGGAATCTTAACGGTATTCAGATTGGCTCTTTTTCCAGCGATAACAATATTGTTGGCAATACCGTAAGCAATAATTCTAATTACGGGATTTTCATTTTCGATCTGAGTACCTCAAATACTGTTAAGAATAACACGGTTTCGGATAACGCAACCGGAATTCAAATAACCAGCGCTTCGAATAATTCTGTCTACAATAATAATTTTGTAGGCAATGTATCTCAGGCAGGCGTTACAAGCAACAGCAGTACTTTTGGCAACGTCTTTTATAAGGATTTGCCTGTGGGAGGAAATCACTGGAGTGACGGAACTTCTCCGGACGCGGATAGTAACGGTTTGCTTGATGAGCCGTATATATTTTCGGGCGGATTCGATGCATTTGCTTGGATTGAGTTGAATGGTTGGCTTTCACCGCCGCCTCCACCTCCTCCTTCGGATGCAATTGCTCCCAGCACATCTGCTTCTTTCAGCGGAGCTTCAGGCAATAACGGTTGGTATATTTCCGAGGTTACCGTTGAACTTATCGCAAATGATAATGAAGGCGGTACTGGGGTATCTTCAACCGAATATAGTTTTGATGGCTCCTCTTGGAATTCTTATAGCGCTCCGTTTGATATAACGCAGCAGGGCGAAATAACACTCTATTGGCGTTCAGAAGATAACGCCGGCAACGTCGAAGAGATTTTGTCGCGGACCTTACACATTGACACAAGTCCTCCGGAAATTGTTATCAATACGCCGCAGAATAATGCGGAGTATCTCTTGAACCAAACCGTTAATGCTGATTGGAGTGCAAGCGATTCCGTATCGGGTCTTTTGAATTCCAGCGGAACTTTGCTAAACGGTTCTCTTATTGATACTGCGAATGTGAACGCAAATACGTTTACCGTTACAGCTGAAGATAACGCAGGTAACGTCAGCACGCAAAACGTCACGTATTACGTGCGTTATGTGTTCGGCGGAATTTTGCAGCCTATCAATGTTGACGGTAGCAGTGTTTTCAAACTGAAAGGTGCCGTAAAAGTGACCTTTCAATTGTTTGATGCAAATGGTAATCCCGTCAAAGACGCAGTTGCTACATTGACTTGGAAAAAGTTGAGCAATAGCGTTTCGGGCTCAGATAGCGAAGCGGTTGTTGCTGAAATCGCAACAGAAGGCAATGTCTTCCGTTACGATACCGATAAAGATCAATATTTCTTCAATCTTAAGACGAAGGGTTTGTCTGCCGGCACATGGCAACTCTCCATTTCTCTTGATGACGGTACTGTTTATACGGTGAATATTTCACTAAACTAATTTATAAAGCCCCCGAAAGCAAATCGGGGGCATTTACTTTTCATTTTATCCTTAGCGAGATATACTAGTTATTATGGATGAGGAAATATTAAAGCAATTGAAGGAAAATCAAGTTTTGCTTGAGAAAACATATAAAACAGTAAATCGACTTAAGCAATATTTTTTGATTACTTTAATAATAACGCTTATTACTGTTGTATTGCCTGTTATAGGTTTGATGTTTTTGCTTCCGCAGCTTATGGGAAGCCTGGGTAGCGCTTATGGATTATAAAAAAATTAATTAAGAAAAATATAGACATGAAACAATTCGCACAATTTTTGAGATTAGTTGATAAGTTTTATCCTCCGGCAAATGTTTATGCCCATTGTGATGTGCCGTGCGGTTTATATGATACTGCTGCGGCTAAAATGGCCGCAAATACTGTCGTTAAAATGGTGGAAAAAATCAATTCGTTGCCTGCAGACGAAAAAGATCCGCAAAAAATGCTTGAAGCGCGTAATTCTTTTGTGCGTATGGTAGTCACAAAAGAGCAACACGCGGAAATATGTAAACGTGAGCTTTTGATATTATGGACGGATTTTTTCAAACCCGAACATCTTGATATGTACCCGCAGCTGCATGAAACGTTTTGGCACGCCACTAAGCTATGCTCAAAAAATAAACAGAATATAAGCGCAGACGCCGCAAAAGAGTTGCAGGACGCAGTAGCAAAGATAGATGAAATGTTCGTGGCCGCCAAGGCAAAAGCTGCTAAGTAAATAAAATGTTTTTTCCGTTTGCCCGTTTTATAGTCGAAGGGAATAGTATGTTGCCCACATTCAGGCCAGGAGAGCATCTTTTAATTAACAGGTTTATTTATAAAATTGAAAAACCAAAAGAAGGAGATGTTATAGTATTGAAAGATCCAAGAGACGCGCAAAGATTGTTGTTAAAACGCATAGCCGAAATTCAAAATAATATTCTCAATGTCATAAGTGATAATACAGAAGAGGGAAGTGATAGCCGAATTTTTGGTGCGACAGATAAGAAAAATATTGTTGGAAAAGTTTTTTTTCGTTATTAGCGGATACAATAAGAAAACCCCGACGAGATGTCGGGGTTATTTTGTTATTAAAATTTTAACTGCGGTTCATGCCAATTTTCATTGGCCGGAGTCGGTACGCTTTCGACAATTTTTTGAATTGCTTCCTCGGCGGATTTGATTTCGGCTTCGGAACGCACTACCCGCATATTCACGCCAACGCGATGCGCAAGAACAGGCACCGCTAGAGCTCGAACATCTTCAGGGATAACATAATCTCTGTTATGCATGAATGCATAAGCGCGTGCTGCGTCACGCAAGGCAAGCGAGCCTCGAGTTGAGGCGCCGTATTCCAGCATCCTTTTTGTCTTGTCTTCTTTGTCAGCTTCCGTGCGCGTGGCAACAATAATCTCTACGAGATATTCTTCTATCAGTTTGTGTATGTACATAAACCCGCCATCGGATGGATTAACAGTTAGCGCATGCTGTATGTGCAGAATCTCTTCACAACTCATTACGGTTTTAAGGTCGTGGATAGGGTGATGATTTCTTTGACTGGTCAGAATTTCGAGTTCAGCTTCTTTACTAGGATATCCCAGACTTAATCTGAGCATAAAGCGGTCGAGTAGAGCTTCGGGCAAAACGAAAGTGCCTTCTTGTTCTATCGGGTTCTGTGTTGCAAGAACCAGGAAAGGTTTAGGCACGTTGTAGGATATCCCATCGATCGTGACGGTTTCTCTGGACATGGCTTCAAGAACAGCCGAATTAACTTTGGGTGGAGTTCGGTTGAGCTCGTCATCCAATACAATATTTCCTGTAGCAATAGGACCAAGCTTAGGTTCAAATTCGCGTGTTTGCGAATTATAAATACTGATACCTGTGACGTCTCCGGGCATAAGGTCAGGAGTGCCCTGAATTCTTTTGAACGCCGCGGTTCCGCTTTCTCCATCGCTAACAGAACGGGCGAGAGATTCAGCCAGAATACTTTTACCCGTTCCCGGAATGTCCTCATAAAGGATATGTCCGCGGGCGAAGAATCCGGCCAAGGTAAGTCGAATGACTTCTTCCTTGCCCTTAATCACACTATTTAAATTGGCGATAACCTTATTGGTTTTCTCTACGGCCGTCTTGCGGTCGATTATGGGTGTATTGCCCATTTCAGTACCTCTTCTGCAAAGTCAAAGTGCAGATTTTATAAAATAATATACTAACATGCCAAAATAGTCAATATGTGTTCATGTGAAAAAATAAAAAAATCTCGTAATTTATCCATATAAAAGACGGTTTGTGGTATAATATCCTTATGGATATCGAACTTCTACAGACCGTCTTTTTTGTTGTAGCAATTATATTTTTTATCGTTGTGGGCGCTTTGGCTTTACCTGCCCTTTTACGTATAAATCGTATATTGGGACGAGTCGATTCTATATCCAAAGATCTAGTTGGTCCGGCAAAGCATTTAGCCCGGGCCGCGGCTGCTTTACAGGAAAGCGCGATAGCTGCCGGGGTAGCGTATTTTATAAAAAAAGCCCACGATTTTATGGAAAATAGGAACGAAGACCACAATAATCAACCCCCAAGACGGGTTATATAATATAAATAATAATTTTTAATTTAATTTTATGGTTAATAAAAAATATACATACGAAAGCAATGCGTTAAAGGCAGCAAAAAGATCAGCGGCTTCGGCCGGAACTTTAGCCGCTTTGGTAGGTGCGGCAGCCGGTTTTGCGGCAGTTCTTTTTTCTCCTAAATACGGCAAACAATTAAAATCGGAAATTGGTTCAGTCGCCGAAGTGGTTAAGGCAGAGGTTGCAGCCGAAGCTGCTTTGCAACTCAATAAAGCCAAAGGAATGTCCAAAGCTGTTTATGACGCCATAGTACAGGAAGCCATGGCCGAATATAATAAAAGTTCAAGAATGGCTGAAAAAGATCTTAAAGTTATCGAAAAAGATCTGGATATAAGATGGAAACACATTTTACGGGTAGCAAAAGCAAATCAGAAAAAATCTTAAGTAAAATAAATTTATTTAGAAGTTAATATTTATGGAATTACAGGATAATTTGAAAAAAGTTTTAGCCGGCGCGCTTTTTATTTTCTTAATGGTTCTTTCCGGAAGCAAATTGCTGGAAATCTTTATTGATTATACGCAATTTAAATCCCAAGTACCCGAAAGAACTATTGCCATATCTGCCGAAGGAGATGTCGAAGCTGTGCCTGACGTTGCTACAATTAATTTTTCTGTAGTTAGCCAGGGCAAAGACGCCCGGACAATTGAAGACATCAACACCAAGAAAATGAACGACGTTATAGCTTTTCTCAAAGAGCAAATTGTTTCGGATCGTGATATTAAAACAACAAATTATAACTTAAGCCCACAATACGATTACAGCAAATCTACCGATCAAATAGGCGTGCCTTATCCGATAGTAGGATATGTTCTTACTCAAACCTTGACCGTAAAAGTTCGTCAGCTTGATAAAGTGGGAGCAATTCTGGAGGGAGCCATATCTCGTGGTGTTAATGAGAGTGGCGGAGTAAATTTTGATATTGATGACCCTGATGAATTAAAAGCGCAAGCTCGAGCCGAAGCATTTGCAAAAGCCAGAGAAAAAGCAGAAGCTTTAGTCGCACAAAGCGGAGCACGTATCGGGAAAATTGTCAGCATATCCGAAAGTGATTCTTATACGCCATATCCGTATGCTTATGGTATGGGTGGGGGGGCCCTTGAGCGAGACTCTGCCGTTCCAAAAATAGAGCCGGGAACACAAGATATAAGAATTACTGTTAATGTGGTGTTTGAACTGCTTTAGTTTAGCGGAAAATATTTAACAAAAACCGCTTTTTGCCGAACAGCAAAAGCGGTTTTTTATGTCGCGTCTGAAGCATGAGAATTAGATATGCGCGATATTTTTCTTAAAATTTTCTATCTTTTAAGAGATCATCTTCAAATAACTTAATTCCGGCAATATCTTTTGAATAGCCGGAGATATCCGGAAAATCTAACGATAGAATTTTAGTATACACAGCGTTAACTAGCGCTTTCATGCGCGTGACCTCTTCGTCTTCAGTAATTAATTCTAAGTCTATTATTTTTTCGTGCACGGGTTCAACAAATTCGATAATGCCTTTGTTGACCACATATTTATTGCCGAAATCTCGTGAGTTTTCGACAAGTATTTTATAAAAAATAAGCTGTTGACGGTATCGCCACGCCTTTATTTTTTCATACGGATCGGTAGGGAACCAGTTTTTTATTGCTTTGCCGGTCTTAAAATCAGATACTATAATGTTGCCTTCTAAAAAAGAGATGCGGTCGATCTTTCCGGTTAGTGGCGCATTACCAATTATCACGCCTTGTGTTTTAAAATTGTATTCAATTTTATCATTGAGCGAGAATTCTTCGCTTTTTTCTTTATAAAAAGTTTGCAATATTTTTTCTCCATGCGTAAGCATAAGGTTAAAATCTCTTTCGTTGAGCCGTTCGTTTTTAAGGAATTCCCGAAACCATAGAAGAACCTCGGCTATTGCAGGAAGCTGCTCTTCTTTTTTGAAATGCGTGTAAGCCCGTTGAATGGTGCTGTGTACCGCAGAGCCAAACGCACCGCTTACGGTTTTGGGCTCCGGAAACATTAAGAGATTCTTTTCAAGAAAAGTAAGCGGCCCCGCGTCAATTATATTTAAAAAGTTCTGCAGATGCGTAACGCTTAACTGATATTGTTCTAAAAGCGGTTTTAGTAAAGCTTTCTCGTCCGGCGCAAACGGTTTTGCGTGACGCGCATTCCATTGAGCGGCGAGTAATTTTTCGGAACTTTCCCCGATCTTTTCAACGGGTATAAATTCGGCCTTAAAAGATTCCGGCGTATCGTTTCCCGGTGTTAAAAATCCCAGCCTTGCTGATTCTTTTCCTCGGCTATCTATTCTGTACGAAGTAAGATAAAGCATTCGTTTTGCTCGAGTAAGCGCTACGTAAAATAAACGCAACTGATCATCTAAATTATCTCCTGCCGGCGCTATAGATAAGTTACCGGGAAACGCTAGGGTGTATTTGTGTCCGCTATCGGCCCAAACATTCTCCTGGCAATTAATGACAAAAACCGCTTCAAATTCAAGTCCCTTGGCTTTATGCGCGCTCATGAAATGTACAGTTTCTTCTGAATTCACAAAAGGACTTATATTATTTATGGCTAAGTTGTTCTTAGTATGCATGTCTACAAATGCAAGCATGTCGCTTGTTTTTATCCGTTGACCGCGTCGATACTCGCGCAGTGATCCGACAAATGCCTGCAGCGAAGATAAAAAACGCAGATAATCCGGACGATGCTCGTTAAAGCGTTGCTTGCTGAAATAGTATGAACGGAATGGACTGAACATATCACGCCGTATGGTTATTTCATCATCATTTTCATCAGGCAATATTTGCTGCGGCCCGCCTATAAGCTCGTGTAAGATTTCTTCGACCGTTTCATGTGTTGCTCTTCCGCCCAGATCAATAAAAAAATTAGCGATATCTTTAAGTTGTCCGTTTGAATCAAGCATTAGGGCAAGCCACGGTTTACGCTGAGTGCGCGCTTTAACAGAAAGATCCCAAATAGTTGAGCGTTTAATTCCCCAAAACGGATAGTTTAGGATTTCCGGCAATAAATCGTCGGCATCTTCTGATTTGCGCATTATTGAATCCACAAATCTCGCCATAGTTATAAGCTGGAGAATATGAGATTCTTGCAGAACATTTTGCTGACGCTCATACGAAATTGGGATTTTCGCTGAATGAAAATAAGGCACCAACGCTTCAAGGTCTTTATGTTCACGGGCAATTACTACGATTTCTCCCGCAGACATGCCTTGAGTCATAAGTCTTTTTATTTCAGCGCAAATCCAATGATATTCCAAATCTTTGGAAGAAAACTCTTTGCTATGAATTGCTCCGGGAAGAAGATCTTTGTTTGCCGCAATAAGCTCTTTTTCCAGGTTTGGTAATATATTTTCCAGTCGTTGCACGCCTTTTTTGATTATATAACGAGCGACGTTAAGAATGGCTTGTGTTGATCTGTAGTTTTCTTTCAACACAATAACAACAGGATCGCGAAACGCTTTTTGAAAATTGAGAATGTTTGAAATTTCAGCGCCTTGAAATTTAAATACGGCCTGATCGTCGTCGCCCACGACCATGATATTGGGCCTTCCTTCATTTACCGGATGATCTGTTAATAGACGCAATAGCCGCATTTGGGCGTCATTAGTGTCTTGAAATTCATCGACGAGGATATAAAGGTATCTTTCTTGAAGATCAAGCCGTACCCCGATATTGTGCTCAAGCATAGCAATAGTATCCAGAATCATATCGTTGTAATCAAAGTATCCATTATCATTCATGCTTCTAATGTATGACTCATAAATATCGGCTAAGGCATCTTCTTTATCAATATTCAAAAAATCTTTAAGATGAGTTATTTTATCGTCACCTTTCATAGTCCATTGTTTTTTCCATTCTGTTAGCGCCTGGGTCTTATTTTTTTCTTCGGCTTGGTCGAGCGCGTTACTTAAAGAGGAGGATATGGTTTCGCTCAAAGATTTAAAAAATCCCGGAAGGGGTTGTGATTTATACTGACTAATTTCTTCGGCTGCTGAGCGCGCGGAGGCGAACATTTTTTTGGAAATTGTATTATTGAAGACGGTCTGAATAATCGGATCAATTAAAGCTAAGGCCTTTTTATTTTCAGCAAGAATCATCTTGAATTCCGAAGGAGTTAGTCCGGCTTTTTTGATTGATTCAATTGCTTTTTTTGTTTTGCCAAGATGTATAAATTGACCTTTGTGTTCTGCGCGCAGAGGATTTCCGTGTTCTAGTATACTGAAAATATCTTCCAGAATTTCAGTTTGGGTAATATCATCGGCGGGAACAAATGAGGCGCCATTATAAAAATGCTCCGGATAGCGGTTAATAATTTCTACGCCAAAACTATGAAACGTATGTATTGCGACACGATATGCCTCATGACCAAGAAGGCCCGCTAGGCGTTGGCGCATATTGAAAGCAGCCGCGTCCGTAAACGTAAGACATAAAATGTTTGAGGGAGAGACGTCGTCACTATTGAGAATATTTGCAACGCGTTGGCTTAACAGCTCAGTTTTTCCGGATCCCGGCCCGGCAATAACGATTACGGGACCCTCAATAGTATCGACAGCCGCTTGCTGTTGCTCAGTGAGTTTTTCGATTTTTTTTCTAGAATCAGACATGTCGCTTAAAATTTTCTCATAAAATTTATAGGTTGTCTATTTTTGTAAAACCTTTCAGTTAAGAATTTCTTGCCTAATTTGATAACGATATATAACTAGGGTAATATAAACGTAGTTCTTTAAGTTGGGAGATAAATAATGCCGGCAAAACTGAAAATTGAATCCAAAACAGAAAAGAGAATTGCAAATGCCGCCAAGATTGAAGCCATTAAAGAAATCAATAACATAGGCTTTGAAGAAGCGGCTAAGAAATTGGATTTATCTGTAACGGGCTTGAGGCGCTTAATTTGGCCTACTGAATGGAAAATTGCTGAAGCCATACGTGTCGCTGAAGCGCTCAACTTGCCTATTGTAAAAAAACTTTTGAATGTAGTAGATGAATCGGATATAAAACCGGAAGGTGATACGGCAGATTATCCGGATTGGGTAATATAAGCCCAGCCCTAATTCTTAATTAGAGCTGGGCTTTTAAATTTTATTAAAGGAAAAGCGACCCGTTTATGGGTCGCTTAAGGTTGTGGAAGTTATCGTACGTGAACTTCCATTATGTTTGGGTATCCTTTGGGAATCCACCGGGTTTCGGTGGGATGGCGTCGATGGAGCAGATCTGTTGGTCCACTGACTTCGTACGCGTCTTCGGTCTGCGCGACGACTAAGAACATGTTTCCATGTTCATCGGTGTTTTCGGCAGGGCGAATTACAACGTAGTCCCCTAGGATGAGTTGAACAAAGAACGAAAAGAGCTTTTTGAACACCTTAGTATCCTTTCTAGATAAGGATAGATGCGCCATTTGTGTATATTATATCACAAATAGAATAAATGTCAATAAGAGAGAAATGCCTATTTTTATTGTTATTTTTTAAGATTAAGATATTTTGTCTCTAAGTTTATGATGATAGCTTTGGGCAAAGCGGTGCGATTCATCGCGTACGTGCATGAACATAAGCAATAAAGGATGGTTGTGCGATAACGCATACGGTTTCTTTTCGGTGGTTAAATATAATTCTTCTTGTCTTTTTGCTAAACCGATTATTAGAGGCATTCGTTTAAATGGAATAGTATAAAGCTTTTGCCATTCAAGCAAAGTATTGTTAACGGCATTTACCTGCGGTCTGCCGCCGTCGATAAGAAAAATATCCGGCAACGGCCAGTCTTTATGATGCGCAAGACGGCGTCCCATTACTTCTTTGTGCATTGCAACGTCATTTGCGCCTTCAACTGTTTTAATCCTGAATTTTTTATATAAAGCCTTGATTGGCTTTTTGCCCAGAAAAGATACGAGCGAGCCGGTGGCATCATTTCCTTGGATGTTAGAAATATCGTAACCTTCTATGCGCCACTCGGACATGTCTTTTTTGGGAAGATATTTTATAAAGCTTTCCGGGAGTCCATTTAAAAAAGATTTTTTATATTCTTGATTTTGATTGCTTACAATTTGTTTATGAGCGTATATATTTTCTAATCCAACTACTTGGTCGCGTAACGTAGCGGCGCGCTCAAAGTTTTCTTTTTTTGCGTAATTTTTAAGTTGAGTTTTTAAATTTTTGACGAGATGTTTTATATCGCCGCGCAAAACTTCTTTAATCGCCTTTATATTATTTTGGCAGTTTTTAATTTCTTCTTCTGTGGGGTTTCCGGATATCGGACAAAGGCCCAACGTATACCAAAGGCAGTTTTTAGGCATATCTTTATGTGTTCGATACGGGAATATTTTACGTAATAATTTTAGCGTGCTTTTTAGCGCGGCTCCGTCAGTAAACGGGCCGATATATTCTGCGTCTATTTTGTGGTCCAGTTTTGTGGGCTGATGGGTCAGGAAAATGCGCGGATATGTCTCTTTAGTGAAGCCCACATAAAAATATTGCTTATCGTCTCTTAGCGAGACATTGTAATAAGGTTTGTGCTGTTTTATTAATTTTGCTTCTATAACAAGAGCTTCTATGGACGAAACGGTAGTCTGCCATGTTATACGATTTGCGCGTTCAACCATAGTTGATTTTCTTGAGTCAGAATTACTGTCATTAAAGTAAGAACGCAGGCGCGATTTAAGATTGCTCGCTTTGCCCACGTAAATAATCGTATTTTTATCCCAAAAGAAATAAACTCCCGACTCAGTCGGTGCTTTTTTTAATATTTCGTCGGCTTTATCCTTTGTCATAGGCTAAACAGCTTATACTTGCCCAGCACCAGAGCAAGCACGGTGCTGGACTGCGCCAAATATTGTAAATAATCGTAATCAAATTTTAAGGCAATAGAACCCTCAAATAAGCGTTATTATAGATTTTGCCTTTGGCTTGCTTATAACACCAATAATTTGTATAATTAGTGGTTTCCACTCAAGGATATATAAGCATGAAAAAGGCACAAATTAAACAAAGCGGAGATTTTATAAGTATACGCGGGGCTCGGGTACATAATCTTAAGAATATAGATGTAGATATCCCGCGTAATAAGCTTACTGTTATAACCGGTCTTTCTGGCTCGGGCAAATCATCTTTAGCTTTTGATACTCTTTATGCGGACGGCCAAAGGAGATACGTTGAATCCTTATCTGCTTACGCGCGGCAGTTTTTGGGTGTTATGGAAAAGCCAGATGTGGATAATATTGAAGGCATTTCTCCTGCAATATCCATAGATCAAAAAAGCGTTTCAAAGAATCCAAGATCAACGGTAGGAACAATAACAGAAATTTATGATTATTTACGTCTGCTTTATGCGCGTGTCGGAACTCCTCACTGTCCAATTTGCGGACGGGAAGTTAAAAGACAAAGCCCTACACAAATTATAAATCAGATCATTGCTTTACCTCTTAAAACTCCAATTGCAATTTTAGCTCCGGTTATACGTGGAAAGAAAGGGGAACATAAAAGCGTAATTGAAGAGATCGGGCGTGCCGGTTTTAACCGTGTGCGTGTGAACGGCGAAATTCTTAAAGTGGAAGACGCGCAGACAAAATTATTGGCAAGATATAAGATACACGATATTGAGGTTGTTGTTGACAGGTTGGAGGTGGGACGCAGTGCGGACGACCGTATGCGTATTGCTTCTTCGGTTGAAACCGCGTTGAAGATGGGAAATGGAATATTGATAATTGATGTTCAAAACAACAAGAAAAAAGCCGATATGGTTTTTTCGGAAATGTTTGCTTGTGACGTGGACGGTATTAATTTGCCGGAAATTGAACCCAGGACATTCTCTTTTAATAATCCTCATGGTGCGTGTTCGACCTGTACCGGTATAGGATATCAACTTCAAGTTGATCCCGATTTGGTTATTCCTAACCCCCGATTAACTATTGCCGAAGGGGTAATACGCGCATGGATGGGCGCTTCGCACAAAGTAGGAAGACAATCATGGTATTGGTGGATACTTTCTGAGTTTGCGGGCAAAAGAGGTTTTTCATTAAATACGAAATGGCAAGATCTTCCCAAGGATGTCCAAAAGGAAATTTTATACGGAGAAAAGGAGTCCGAGGACGTAAAAAGAAATCGTGACGACGAAGAACCCGCACTTTTTGAGGGGGTTGTGCCGAATCTTTTACGTCGCCATAATTCAAGCGATTCTGATTGGACGCGTGCGGAAATAGA
>ORJL011066977.1_pt1 | contig 12554 bp, 9 predicted proteins | sample 1779941 | NCBI WGS metagenome assembly ORJL01 (sample SAMEA104232317, study PRJEB22302) | groundwater metagenome | biome: forest; feature: aquifer; material: groundwater | place: USA | collected 2011-08-07 | depth 5.8 m
CTGCAAGGGCAAGGGCGGCTCGATGCACGTGGCCGACCTGGACCAGGGCATGCTGGGCGCCTACCCGGTAGTGGGCTCGAACATGCCTTTGGCGTGCGGTCCCGCCCTCACAGCAAAGGTGAAGGGGACCGACAACGTAAGCGTGGTCTTCTTCGGCGACGGCGCCGCGAACCAGGGTACCTTCCACGAGTCCATGAACCTGGCGTCCATCTGGAAGCTGCCGGTCATCTTCGTCTGCGAAAACAACAGGTATGCGCAGAGCACCCCGGTTGAATACGCTTCGTCGATCAAGAACATCGCTGACAGGGCGGCAGGCTACTCCGTTCCGGGGCTAACCATCGACGGGCAGGACGTCTTCGCGGTGTATGAGGCCGCCGGCCAGTTCATTAAACGCGCTCGAGAGGGCAAGGGCCCAAGCCTTTTGGAGTGCAAGACCTACCGGTACTCCGGTCATTACGTCGGCGACAACGACCTTCGCTACAGGACAAAGCAAGAGGTTGATTTCTACAAGGGCAGGGACTGCATCGAAACGTTCAAGAAGCGCGTTCTGGAGCTCAAACTCCTTGACGCCAAGACGATGGAAGACATCCAGACCAAGGCCCGAAATACAATGGACGAGGCGGCCCGTTTCACCGAAGAAAGCCCGTTCCCCAGCCTCGACGAGTTGACCACGGACGTATACGTCTCGTACCCGTAGGACACCGACGGAGACGTATCTAGCGATCTGAAGAAAGAGGATGCAAATGGCAGGACGGACCATCACCTGGATACAGGCTGTGAACGAAGCTATCCGCCAGGAAATGCAGCGCGACCCTACGATTATCCTTATGGGCGAGGACATAGCAGGTGGCGCTGGCAAAGAGAAGGACGGCATCGTCGACGCGTGGGGCGGGCCTTTTGGCGAGACCAAGGGGCTTATCAAGGAGTTCGGGCCACAGAGGGTCCTGGACACCCCCATCTCGGAGGCAGGTTTCATCGGCGCGGGAGTTGGAGCGGCTGCGACAGGACTCAGGCCCATAGTCGACTTGATGTTTGTCGACTTCCTCGGCGTATGCTTCGATCAGATAATGAACGAGGCCGCCAAGATGCGGTACATGTACGGCGGCAAGTGCTCGGTGCCTATCACCATAATGACCAGGACCGGCGCAGGCATCGGGTCCGCGGCCCAGCACTCGCAGACCACCTACTCCGTGTTTGCGCACTACCCGGGGTTGAAGTGCGTCGCGCCTTCCGACCCGTACACCGCCAAGGGCCTGATGATAGCCGCCATTCGGGACGATGACCCGGTGGTCGTTTTCAACAACAAGCGCCTGTTCTTCGACAAGGGCGAAGTGCCGGAAGAGGCGTACGCGTACCCCATCGGCAAGGCCAGAGTCATGAAGCCCGGCAAGGACATTACCCTTGTGGGCATATCGAGAATGACATCCATTTGTATGGATGCAGCGGCGGCCCTGGCCAAGGATGGAATCGACGCCGAGGTAGTCGACCTTCTGAGCCTGTCACCCATCGACAAGGAGACGATCGTGGGCTCCATCAAGAAGACTCACAGGGTGGTCGTGGTGGACGAGGACAACCCGATGTGTAGCATGGCATCCGAGATAGCCGCCATCGCCGCCGACGAGGCCTTCGATTATCTTGACGCGCCCGTGAAGCGTGTCAACGCTCCCCATTGTCCAGTACCCTACAGCAGTGTCCTCGAGCAGGCGTATGTCCCAAGCCCGGAGAAAGTGGTAGCCACCGTCAAGTCTTTGCTCAAGTAGAGCGGCGCACTGCATACCTGCCTGAAGGAGTTGTATGGCGGTCTCACTCGTAATGCCCAAAGTGGGCATGATTATGACCGAGGGCACTGTCGCCAAGTGGGTGAAGAGGCAGGGCGACAAGGCCAAAAAGGGCGAGGTGGTCGTCGAAATCGAGACTGGCAAGACCACGTTCGAGGTCGAGGCATCTCAAGACGGGGTCGTGTTTCCAGTTATCGGTGAAGGCACCGTTGTCCCTGTCGACGCCCTTATCGGCTACCTGCTGGCCGATGGTGAAGCACCCCCGACAGGCACCGCTTCTGCCACGCCTGCCGTTGCTCCGAGCGCTGCCAAAGCGGCAGAGACATCTGTCGTGGCGCCAGCCGGTGAGATCAGGGCGAGCCCCATCGCTAAACGTCTTGCATCCGAGCTTGGCGTCGACATCACCAAAGTGACCGGCACTGGCCCCGGCGGACGTATCACCGAGTCGGATGTCCGCGCGTTCGCTGAGAAACCCGCGGCAGCCGCTCCGGCAAAGCCCACTGCTGCTCCGGCTGCACCTTCGGCCGCCAAGACCGTCGTTCCTGTTCGGGGGATACGGAAGGTCATCGCTCAGCGAATGCAGCAGAGCCTTCAGAACTCGGCGCAGTTTACACTGACGCTCGAGGTTGATATGACCGAGGCGGTGGAGTTGCGGAAACAACTCGCGCACGACTCTGGTGGCGAAGGAACAGGCCGGATCTCGACGACCGATGTGGTCATCAAGGCCGTGGCCGAGGCCCTGAAGCGGCACCCGAGAATCAACGCGATGATCGCCGGGGACGAAATCCACGAGCTCGAGCAGATCAACATCGGGGTTGCTGTCGCGCTCAAAGAAGGCCTGACGGTTCCCGTGGTCTTCGATGCCGACAAGAAGAGCGTTTTCGAGATAGGTAAGACAACCGCAGCGCTGATAGACAAGGCGGAGAAGGGGACTCTTCTACCAGAAGAGACGATGGGAAGCACCTTCACAATCAGCATGCTGGGCCAAGTGGACGCCTTCACACCAATAATAAACCCTCCCGAGAGCGCAATCCTCGGGGTGGGCCGCATTGTGCAGAAGCCTGCGATCTACAAGGGCGAAATCGCCAAGCGCTCGATGTGCGTGCTCAGCCTTACAGTCGACCACCGCCTTATCGACGGGGCGCCCGGGGCTGCGTTCCTGCGACGGGTCGGGCAGTACCTCGAGAGCCGCAACATCCTCGAAGGGTTGCTGAAAGCCTAGAGAAAGATACTGGTCGTGGAGTAAGAAGATGGCTTTGACAGGACCAGACATACTCCTCTATGAAAAGAAGGGGAAGATCGTCTTCCTCACGCTCAACCGCCCAGAGAGAATGAACGCGCTGAGCGGCGAGCTATTCGAAGCCCTCGCTAACGCTTGGGGCCGGTTCAACGAGGATGACGATGCCTGGGTCGCCGTCTTGACAGGCGCAGGGGAGAAGGCCTTCTCGGCAGGCGCGGACCTCAGGGAAGCAGCAGACCGCTTCTCCGGTGGCAAATCGACCCCAATTCGAAGAGGTCCCTTGCCTACCCTGGGCGAGGGGCTGGACTGCTGGAAGCCGGTCATCGCGGCAGTCAACGGATTCTGTGTTGCGGGCGGATGGATGCTGGCGCAACGCTGCGATGTCCGCATCGCAGCCGAGCACGCCGAGTTCGGCATCGCCGAGGCGCGTTGGAATATGCCGGCCCACTGGATAGCAGACCTTCCCAAGATCATCGGCCTGGGGCATGCCCTCGAGATCGCCCTGTGGGCGGACAAGCGCATTACGGCCCAGAGAGCATACGAAATCGGCTTCGTGAACAAGGTAGTGCCAAAGGAGCGTCTGTTGCCCGAAGCCACCGAATGGGCGGAGCGAATGCTCGACCTGGCCCCTCTTTGTGTCAGGGACCTGAAGCAGACCCTGTACAGGGGAGCCACGTTGAGCAGCGCCGAAGCCCTCGCCTTCGGCAAGGCGGTCCAGCAACGGCTTTTGACCAGCGAAGATATGAAAGAAGGCCCGAAGGCCTTTGCGGAAGGCAGAAAGCCCAAATACAAGGCTAAATGATCCTACCGGCGAGCAGAGCGACTGTGTGATTTGGCGGGTGGTGAATGAAGTTTGGGCTCTTCCTGAGCTTCCGAAATGCGCCGCAGTGGGCGAGGCCTTTCCCTCAGGTATACCAGGAAGCTTTTGAGCAGGCTGTCTTCGCAGAGAAGCTCGGGTACGACGCTATCTGGCTAACGGAACACCACTTCGTCGAGGACGGGTATAGCCCATCCCTTTTCCCCATCGCCTCTGCTATTGCTGCAAGAACCACAAGGATCAAGATAGGCACCTTCGTCCTGCTTGTCCCGTTCTATCACCCTGTCAGACTGGCTGAAGACAGCGCCACGGTTGACATAATCTCGAACGGCCGACTGATGCTTGGCGTCTCGGCGGGGTACAGGGCGCCCGAGTTTGCGGGGTACGGTATCCCGTGGAAGGACCGAGCGCCCATGCTCGACGAGTGTCTCGAAGTGCTGCTCCGGTGCTGGCAAGAGGAATGCTTCAGTCACAAGGGGCGGTTCTACAACTTGACCGACGTCAGGGTCGTGCCCAAGCCCGTCCAGAAACCGCACCCACCCCTGTACTACGGAGGTTCCTCGAACGCAGCCCTGCGGAGGTTCGCGAGGCTGGGCATAAAGGGTTGGGCTGGCGGGCCTCTAACCGGCGAGCGCTACAAGCAACTGGTCGCGGAGCTGACCAAACAGGGCCGAAGCGCCAACGAAGTGTTTTTCCTGTGCCAGCTTTTCACCTGGGTCAGTGCAAGCAAACAGAAAGCGTGGGAAGACGTCGGGGAGCAGGCAACCTACATCCACAGGCTATACCACGAGTGGAATGAAGAAGTGCGACCTCTCGAAGGCGGGCACGGGGGTGTGTTCGTGAAGGACCCGAGGGAGGACTTTGCCATCGGAACGCCTGAGACTGCGATCGAGGCCATACGCAGGCTGCAGCAGGCGAGCCCGGCGCCCATCGAGCAGATCGTGGTCACATTTCCGGTGGCCGGGATCGAACATGGTAAGGCGATGAAGGCGATAGAGCTCTTCGCGGAGAAGGTCATGCCGGTCTTCGGGTGAACGAACCTACAGAGATTGTGGGCGTAAAATTGTCAAACCTGGTAAAATGTCAGGTTGGTAGGCTACGAATTGCGGGCTGATTAGGGCTTATTCACTGTCTTGCTTTTTCAGGGAACCGCAGGCGGGAAACCCCAGTGGCAGTCTGGAGGTCGGCGTGAACATAAAAGGTAAGGCCGCGATCGCCGGGCTAGGCGTAACCCAAATGGGCGCTATCTACGGCCGGGACGCCCTGGACTTCGCATCCGAGGCCATCACGATGGCTATTGAGGATGCCGGCCTCAAGATGAAAGACATCGATGGGGTCCTGGTCAACACCGGCGTTGGCTCTCAGGGGCCGTCGGGCGACATGGCCTACGGACTTCTGCCTTACCTGGGGTTCAACGACCTCCGGTTCTACAACAGGCTCGATGCAGGCGGTTCGACCGCGTGCTCGATGGTGCAGTTCGCGGCAATGGCCATCGAGGCTGGAATGGCAAACGCGGTCGTATGTGTCTTCGCAGACGCTCCTCGCGCATCGAACAAATCGGCGGGCGCTGCATATGGCTCGTTCAGGCCGGTGGTCGGCATGGCTAGCTTGAACCCGGCGTACGGCGCGTTCGGTGTGAATATGTTGTACGCCCACGCCTGCCGCCGACACATGCACCTCTTCGGCACTAAACAAGAGCAGCTCGGGGCAATTGCCATAGCCCAGCGACAGTGGGCCTGCATGAATCCCCTGGCGGAGATGCGCAAGCCGATGACGATGGAGGACTACCTGGCGTCGAGGTACATTATCGAGCCGCTCCGCCTCTTCGACTGCTGCCTTGTCTCCAATGGCGGGGTTGCCGTCGTTGTGACTTCGGCCCTGAGGGCGAAGAGCCTCAAACAGCCTCCTGTCTATGTACTGGGAATGGGCCAGGGACACCCGGGCGACAGCGGACGGGCCAGGCCCAATGCTTACATCAAGTATGGAGCTGTCATCGCAAAAGAGACTGCCTTTAAGATGGCCGGGGTGACCGTCAAAGACATAGACATCTGCGAGCTCTACGACTGCTACACGTATACGGTCCTGGAGACCATCGAGGACTATGGCTTCTGCGAGAAGGGCGAGGGCGGCGCCTTCGTCCAGGACGGGAAGCTCGGCCCCGGTGGGTCCCTTCCAACAAACACTGGCGGAGGGATGCTTTCAGGCTACTACATGTGGGGAATGACGCCGCTATCGGAGGCGGTCATCCAGGCCAGGGGACAGGGAGGCCAACGACAGGTCGACAAGCATGACGTCATCCTGGTCAGTGGCAACGGCGGCAACATGTGGCACCACTCGACGCTGGTCCTCAGCCCCGATCCCTCTTAGGGTGAGCAGGAGATAGAACATGGTGCAGGACTACAAGAAACCCCTGCCGGTCGTCGACGAGGAGTCGAAGCGTTTCTTCGATGGGGCGAAGCAGCACAAGCTGCTGCTCCAGCAATGTCGCGAGTGCAAGGCTTACAGCTTCCCATTCAGGCGATGGTGCAATGTTTGCCAGAAGCGCAGCCTCGAGTGGGTGGAGGCGAGCGGCAAAGGGGAGGTATACACCTACGGGCTCATGCACTATGTTTACAGGCCTGCGTTCGCCAGCGAAGTCCCCTATCCGGTTGTGATAATCCATCTTGACGAAGGACCGCTCATAACGAGCAACTTGATGGGCTGCAAAAACGAAGAGATAAAGGTGGGCATGCGGGTCGAGGCGGTCTTCGATGATGTTACCAGCGAGTTCGCGTTGCCAAAGTTCAGGCCTGCCGAATTTGACAAGAGCAAGGCTAGATGAGTATATCCGTGCTTCTTTGCACCGGTAATCGTTAAGGAGGAGTCATGGCCGAATTTAAGGTAAATCCTCAGAAGCGCTTTTACAACTTCGACGGCAGAATGCCGCCAGTCGCCATGGACAACGTCCTGGCCCAGATACCACCCCAGAGTCCCAAGACGCACCCCAAGCTCATCACCGATACGACACTTCGAGATGGCGCCCAGGACCCCCGCTTCGCTCTATTCCCACAGGAGGCGCGGGTAAAGTACTTCGACCTGGTGCATGACCTGGACAATGGTAAGGGGATAATCGAGCAGGTCGAAGTCTTCATCTACCAGAAGCGTGACCTGTGGTCGTTGGAGAAGCTCCTGGACCGGGGGTACGCCTACCCACAGGTGACGACGTGGACCAGGGCCAATCCAAAGGACATCAAGCTCATGGTCGATGTGAGTCAGGGGCGGGTGAAAGAGACGGGGATGTTGGCCTCCGCGTCGGACCACCATATCTTCGACAAGCTGGGCTATCGCAGCAAGGAGGAGGCGGTGGAGAAGTACCTCCAGCCAATCCTCAGCGCGGTCGAGCATGGAGTGACACCTCGCGTGCACCTGGAGGACGCTACCAAAGCTGACATCTACGGCTGGGTCATCCCGTTCATGCAAAGAGTGCTGAAAGAGACGAACGGTAAGGCCAAGTTCAGGCTCTGCGACACCCTCGGCATAGGCGTGCCGGACCCTTATGCTGCACTGCCTTTCGGAGTGCCCAAGCTGGTCTCGACTGTGCAGAAAGAGACCGGGGCCGAGTTGGAGTGGCACGGCCATAACGACTTTGGCCTGGGCACTGCGAACAGTATCGCAGCCTGGCGCTACGGGGCCAAGCGCGTCAATGCTGCCTATGGCGGTCTTGGAGAGCGCACGGGCAACACCAACGTCGAGCAGATGGTAGCGAACTACATCCGTCTTTACGGCGACCCCGGTTTCAGACTCCCTGTGCTGCGGCAGATCGCCACTCTAATCAGGGAAGAGGTCGCTGATGTGCCCGTGAAGACGCCTATTATTGGCGACGCGATCTTCACGACCCAGGCCGGAATCCACCAGTCAGGAGTGGAGCGTCAGAAGAAGGCCGAGGGTGGCCCCATCTACCTCCCATTCGAACCAGGGCTGCTCGGTGAGGAAGAAAGGGAGCTTCACAAGATAGGCGCATTGTCGGGCGCTGAGGGCATCGTTGCGGTGCTCAACCAGAAAACGAAGGAGACCACCGGGCAGGACGGCACCTATACAAGCGCCAGCAGGGTTGTGAAGTACGTCATCGACAAGGTGCAAGACGCTTACGATGGTACATGGGACGAAGCCACCAAGTCGTTCAAGAACGTCAGACGCAGCTTCTTCAGCCCTGACGACATCTTCGCGCTGGCCAAGGAGTTCGAGGCATCCAAGAGCGGGGTGACAGCCTCCTAGTCGAGGCGTCTAGCCAAGCTTTTCCAACCTGACTGCGCAGACTTTGAACTCCGGTGTCTCGGTGATAGGGTCATATGCGTCGTTGGTGAGCAGATTAGTGGGCGTGGTCTCGGGAAAGTGAAAACTCATGAAGACCACGCCCCTGGGTGACACGTCGGTGACCTTGACCCACGCCGACACCCGGCCCCTTCGCGATACGACGGAGACCTTCTCTTCGTTGTGCAAACCCATCGTTGACGCATCCTCGGGGTTTACCTCAACCCACTCGTGCGGCACCAGTACGTCGAAGCCCGATGCCCGTCCGGTCATTGTCCCCGTGTGGTAGTCAGGCCTGCGCCTGCCGGTTGTCAGGAAGAGCGGGTACTCCTGGTCGGGGACTTCGGCCGGAGGAATATGGTCGACCTGGGCGAAGTATCCCTTGCCCGAGCCCGGGCCGTCTTTGTGCAAGTACGGCGTGCCGGGCTGGTCAGGCGTCGGACAGGGCCACTGGATTCCCCCCTCGTGTTCCAACCGGTGATATGAGATGCCAGCCAGGGTCGGCGTCAGCCGGGCGACTTCGTCCCATATCTCTGAGGGGTGGGCATAGACCATCGGGTACCCCATCCGAGTGGACAGGTCCGCAATGATGACGTGGTCAGGCCTTGCCTGGCCCGGCGGTTCGACCGCCTTCTGGACCCGCTGAACCCGGCGCTCGGTGTTGGTGAAGGTGCCATCCACCTCAGCGTAGGAGGCAGCAGGGAGCACGACATCGGCGAGGCGGGCTGTCTGTGTCATAAAGAGGTCTTCCACGACTAGGAAGTCCAGCTTCTCGAGGGCTGCCCTGGTGTGCGATGCATGGGCGTCCGAGACAACGGTGTTCTCTCCCATTATGTACACGGCTTTGAGACGGCCTTTGAGAGCTTCCTCCAGGGCGAGAATCTTGTTGATGCCTCGGCGTTGCGGCAGCGGGCGCCCCCAGGCCTCCTCGAATTTGCGCCGGACCGTTGGGTCGTCCACTTTCTGGTAGCCAGGCAGGTCTGTGGGTATGCACCCGACATCCCCGGCGCCCTGTACGTTGTTTTGCCCTCGAAGCGGGTTCACTCCGACACTGGGCCTGCCGAAGTTGCCGCAGAGGAGGGAGAGGTTCGCCAGCGCCTCGACGTTGTGGGTGCCACAGGAGTGCTCCGTGATGCCCAGGGTGTAAACGATAGAAGCTCGGGAAGCGCCTGCGTACTCCCTGGCCACCTGGACGATCTGGTCGCGAGGTATCCCCGTAACCTCCTCGGCGTATTCAGGCGTGTAGTGCTCGAGGTGCGCCCTCAGTCCTTCGAGGCCCTCGGTGTGGTCTCGAACATATGCTTCGTTGTAGAGACGCTCCTCGATGATTACACGGGACATGGCGTTGAAGAGTGCGATATCGGTGCCGAGCCGCAACGGGAGCCACCAATGGGCGAGACGGGTCAGCTCGATCTTGCGCGGGTCGACCACGACCAATCGGGCGCCGTGGCGCACCGCCTGTTTGATTCGAAGGGCGATGATGGGGTGGGCTTCCGTTGTGTTGCTGCCGACCACGAGCAGGAAATCGGCGCCCTCAAGCTCCTGGATGGAGTTGCTCATTGCCCCTCGACCTACCATGACCGCCAGACCGGCGACCGTAGGGGCATGTCAGGTACGGGCGCAGTTGTCGATGTTGTTGGTGCCCACGACCGCCCGCGCGAACTTCTGCATGAGGTAGTTCGCCTCGTTGGTGGCGCGGGCAGAACTCCAAAAGGCAATCGAGTCCGGGCCGTGGGTGTCGCGAATTCCGGTCAGCCGGGTGGCTATCAGGTCATAGGCTTCGTCCCAAGTAGCCTCTTGAAATACGCCGTTACGGCGAATGAGCGGGGCTGTCAGGCGGTCTTTGCTTTCAGCGAACTCCCAGGAGGCAAACTGGCCCTTTACGCACAGCGACCCCAGGCTGACGGGAGAGGAGGCGTCGGGCTCGACGCCAACGAGTTTACCATTTTGGGCCAAGAGTTGGATTCCACAACCGGTCCCGCAGTAAGGACATATCGTTTGGGTGCGGGTGACCGCGCCGAAGCCAAGCTGCTGCAAGGCCTTCCGATCCATGAGAGCCCCGGTCGGGCAGGTGTTGATACACTGGCCGCAGGAGGTGCACTGGGCATCGAGGAGTATGTCGTTGGGGAAGCTGAAGACGTGCGTCTGCTGTCCACGCCCGGCGGGAGCGATGGCGTGGGCCATCTCCAACTCGTTACATATCCTGGTGCAGCGGTAACACGAGATGCACCAGCGATAGTCGCGTTGGATGAAGGGATCCTCGTCGGGCGCTGGCCGCCTCGGAGCCAATTTTGGGAGCCGGTCATCTCTGGCGCCGTAGCGGGCGGCCGCTGCGTGGAGCTGGCAAGGGCCCAGGGCTGACAGACAGCGCGGACACTCACTCGCCGGGGGCAACTCGGAGAGCAGCAGCTCGAGTACACCCCGGCGATAGTCGCGAAGGGCCTGGGTGTCGGTGGAGATGCGCATGCCGGGCTGCAGCGCGGTGGTGCAGGAGGCCACTGGACTGGGCATGCCTTCGACCTGCACCATGCAGAGTCGACAACTGCCCTGGGCTGGCAGGCGAGGGTCGTAGCAGAGGGTGGGCAAGTCGATGCTGGCGCTTCGAATAGCCTGAAGGATGCTCAGGCTCTTCTGAAACGGCACCGGCTTGCTATCGATATAGACCAGTTCTGGCATTGGCCTCGCTTTCAGCCTGCTTTATCGATTAGTGATAGCTTTTGAGACCACATCCTATCACCGAGTGCGGCACATTTCAACAAGCCAATCCAGCGGTTCAGGTACGGTTGAGGCGTTTTCTTCAAGACATCCGAGGTTCTGGTAAAATGTAGGTAAGCGGCGCGGAAGTCGTGGTGCCCTGACAGGAGGTGTGCTATGGCGGAGAAGCAGGAGAAGATGTCACTGGGCCTGAAGATTCACAATGCGACGTGCCCGGCCTGGCTGCTGAAAATTGGCCCGCTGCGAAAGGTCGAGCCAGGCTGCCGAGCGGCGAGCAAACACACAGGCGGAAAACAGGCCGCCTGAAGCGCTCCGGTCCAAAACCGACTATAGCCATCCCCAAATCACCCCTATACCCCCATTCTGGCAGGTATGCGGGGTGGGTTAGATTGGGGCGGAAGATTTCGCGCAAGGCCCTTGATTAGTGATGGGGTCTTTTTGTTTTGGCTGTCACGTGCTAACCCTATAGCCAGTTGTTCGTTTCAATAGTATTCTGCTGGTAGCGGTTTTATGGGGACGGCGATATGGCGGATGGGTCGGGAGCGGACAAGAGAGAGGGCGGCGAGGGCGATAAGAAGGCCGCATCGAGCACCAGGCGCGATGTCCTGAAGGCTGCAGGCGCTCTGGCTTTGAGCGCTGCAGCGGTAGGCACCATCGAGGCCTGTGCGCGTGCGGTGGTCCCAACTCCAACACCTCTGCCGATCCCCACTCCTACCCTCGTGCCAACACCAGTCCCCACCCCAACCCCCTGGCCTACTCTGACTCCAGTGCCCACACCAGCTCCGACGCCTACCAGTACCCCCCGACCAACGCCCTCTCCTGCAGAACGCGCACGCATAAGCTACCTGCTGCGTCGAGCGGGTTTTGGCGCCGGGCAAACAGAGTTGGGCCGCTTCGAGATGATGGGCCTCGATGCCACAACAGAGTACCTGCTCGAGTTTGGCAGGGTTGACGATAGTGCCCTCGAGACCAAGCTCCAGGCTTTGAAGCTTGACCTCACGAAGCTCCCCGACCTCCAGCGCTGGTGGCTCCTCCGAATGGTCTACACTCAGCGACCCTTGCAGGAGAAGATGACCCTCTTCTGGCACGGACTGCTCACCAGCGCGTTTAGCCGGGTTGGGCAGACAGGGCCGATGATATACCAGAACCAGCTATTCCGAGAGCAGGCTCTAGGCAATTTCGACGTGATCCTGAAGGCCGTTTCCCGTGACCCTGCCATGCTCATATGGCTCGATAGCCGGATCAACCGCAAGGCGGCCCCCAACGAGAACTTCGCGCGGGAGCTAATGGAGCTTTTCACCATGGGGGTAGGCAACTACACCGAGCAGGACGTTCGGGAGTCGGCTCGGGCTTTCACAGGTTGGTCTCTTGGCAGCAGCGCGTTCTTCTTCAACCCAGCCCAGCATGACGATGGCGTAAAGAAATTCCTCGGAGAGTCGGGCAACTTCACCGGCGATGACATTATTGACATAATCGTCAAGCAGCCTGCGACCGCCTCGTACATCAGCCGCAGGCTTTTCAGCTTCTTCGCCTACGACGACCCTGAGCCCGAAGTTATGGCGCGACTCGAGCGAGTGTTCCAGTCGAGCCTGTACAGCATCAAGGCCGTCGTTCGGGAGATTCTGACCTCCGATGCGTTCTACTCTCAGAAGGCCTTCAGGTCTCACCCAAAAAGCCCGACCGAGCTTGCGGCGAGCACAATGAGGACGTTGGA
>ORJL011162388.1_pt1 | contig 12554 bp, 12 predicted proteins | sample 1779941 | NCBI WGS metagenome assembly ORJL01 (sample SAMEA104232317, study PRJEB22302) | groundwater metagenome | biome: forest; feature: aquifer; material: groundwater | place: USA | collected 2011-08-07 | depth 5.8 m
AATGCTGGCGCGCGCCGTCGATCGTGAACTTTTCGTCGTAAAGCAGATGCTTTATCACCTGCAAAAGTTCGACGTCGCGCCGCTTATAAAGCCTCTGCTTGCTCTGCGACTTCACCGGCTTTATATCGGGGAACTCCGTCTCCCAATAGCGCAGGACGTAGGGCTTCACCTCAAGGATATCCGCCGCCTCGCCAATGCGAAAATACATCTTGTCCGGAATGGACTTTTGTTTTGACATATGCAGAGGTGGCTGGTGGCTGGTGGCTAGTGACTGGTAACCAATGGCTGATTTTTCCAGCCACTAGACACTAGTCACTAGCCACTGTTCACTAGTCACCGGCCACTAGCCACTAGTCACTGTTGTGAGCCTTCTTTGTTCAGCACCGATTTCAGCACATGGCTCGGCCTGAACGTCAGCACCTTGCGAGCCGTGATCTCGATCTGCTCGCCGGTCTGCGGGTTGCGCCCGACCCGTGGCCTCTTCTGGCGGACGACAAAATTGCCGAACCCGCTTATTTTGATCTTTTCGCCCTTGGAGAGTGTCTCCTTCATCGTGTCGAACACCATTTCCACGATGTCGGCAGATTCTTTCTTTGAGAAACCGATCTTCTCATAGATCTGTTCTACTATCTCGGCCTTGGTCATATTTCCTCCTTTGTTTATCTTACTTCCGCCCCCAATTTATCTTTTAAATACGCCACAAGCCTTGTGTGCGTATCGTTTACCTCTTCGTCCGTCAGCGTCCGTTCCGGATGCGAATAGAGCACCGCATATGCCACGCTCTTCTTGCCGTCCGGTATCCCCTTCCCTTTATAGACATCGAACGGGAAGACAGACCTTATTATGTTGCTCTTCAAATTGAACGCCTCGTTTATCAAACGCTCCGAAGCAATACCGTCGGAGACCAAAAGCGCGACATCCCGCCTGACCACGGGGAATTTTTCGATCGGGGCGAACCTCTTCGCGTGGAACGCCGCCCCCTTCGCCAGCCTCTCCCAGTCGAGTTCAAAGACATAGACCGGCGACTCTATCCCCCACTTCGATGCGACCTCCGGATGCAGCTGCCCCGCGTATCCAAGCTCCTCGCCGTTCAGCTCGAACGTGATACTGGCGGTCGGATGGACATAAATGCGGCTCGTCCCTTCTTTATATTTAACTCCATCGACTTTCAGGAACTTTATCACCGATTCGGCAACGCCCTTGATATCGAAGAAATCAGACGCAGCGTTCGGCGACGCCCAACCGACGCCTCTCTTAAACCCAGACATGATGCCGGCGAGTGAGAACCTTTGAAGGACGCCACTTTGCCCCAAGCTGAAGACAGGCCTTAGTTCAAAGAGCCTCACCACATCCTGCCCGTTACTGATATTGAACTTCAAATTGGTCAGGAGCCCCGTCAAAAGTGTGGGCTTCATCTGGGAAAATTCGACCCCTAATGGGTTCGAAATGGTGACCGGGGCCTCCTTTGAAAAGAGCCCCGCCTCCGTTGGAGAACAGAACCCGTAATTTATCGCCTCGCTGAAACCGAGGCTCGTCAAATATTCACGGACGTCCCTCTTTAAACCGAACGATCCCGGCCTGACGACCGACGACATCGTCATCAACGGAAGGGTCGAAGGGATCTTGTCATAGCCATTCAGCCTTGCGATCTCTTCAACGAGATCCGCGCTCCGCTCAAGGTCCGGCCTCCTTAAAGGTGGTATATATATGTTGCCGGAGCACTTGACCCCAAGGGCGGTCAGGTGTTTTTTGCAGGCGGCGGGGTTCAATTTGATGCCGATCAGCTCCTCCGCCTCTTTAATGTTGAACTTTATCTTCAGCGGCTTCAACGGTTCCGGATAGACATCTATCCAGTCGCCCGTTGCCTCGCCGCCACAGTGTTTAACTATGAAATCGCCAAGCCTTTTGACATATTCAAGGGTCGTATCGGGGTTCACAAATCGTTCGAATCTCTTCGAAGACTCGCTTGATAGCGCCAGCCGCTTAGCCGTCTTTCGAACAGAGACGGGCATGAACGACGCGCTTTCAAGAACGACCGTATCGGTATCGCTTCTCACCTCTGAATTAAGCCCGCCCATGACACCGGCCAGAGCCACCGCACCTTCGCCGTCGCAGATCAAGAGGTCGGTCTTTACAAGTTTTCTTGTCACGCCGTCCAATGTCACGAACTCTTCCCCTTCAATCGCCGTCCGGACAATGATCTTGCTGCCGCGCAGGGCCCGGTGGTCAAAGGCGTGGAAAGGCTGGCCTGTCTCGAGCATCATGTAGTTCGTGGCGTCGACGACGTTATTTATGGGGCGGATACCACACGCCTCGAGCCGCTTCTGAACGAACGCCGGTGACGGCCCTATCTTCAGCCCCAAGACCGCCATGGCGGTATATCGGGGACAACGTTTTTTGTCTTTTATTGTTACGGAGAGGAGGTTTTTGATGCTGCTATTCTTTTCGTAGCGCAGACCTTTAGGTCTTCCAATATTGGCAGGTCTAAAGACCTGCGCTACAAATTTTCTGCCCGTCACCGCTGCCGCCTCACGGGCAACTCCCATGACCGAGAGACAATCGCCCCTGTTGGGGGTGATGGCTACGTCGAACACGACATCGTCCGGCGACTTTGTGACAGACTCGACCTCAAGCCCGGACATAGTGAGGCGCCGCGCCAACTCGTCGGGGCTGATGCTGATATCCACGAATTCCTTTAGCCAGTTGAGTGTTACTAACATCGTGACTAGTGACCGGTGACTGGTGACTGGTGATCAGCAAAAAAGCCTTTTAAGCTTTTCACTGGCCACCAGCCACTAGCCACCAGTCACTATTTCAAAACTGCCTCAAAAACCTCAAGTCGTTCTCAAAGAATAATCTTATATCCGAAATACCGAACTTCAGCATCGCAAGCCGCTCAACACCCATGCCGAACGCGAACCCGCTCACCCTTGAAGGATCGTAACCCACCGCCTTGAAGACGTTGGGATCGACCATCCCGCAACCAAGGACCTCAAGCCATCCACTTGCCTTGCAGACACGGCACGGTTCGCCGTTCACCTCTTTTTTCCCGCCGCAGATGACGCACTGGATGTCCAACTCCGCCGACGGTTCGGTGAAAGAGAAGAAGCTCGGCCTGAAGCGAACGGGGAGCTTTGGCCCGAACATCTGATGGACGAACTCGGTCAGGACGCCTTTAAGGTCGCTCATCTTCACGCGCCCCCATTCATCGACCATAAGCCCTTCGACCTGATGGAACATTGGCGAATGCGTGATGTCGGCGTCTTTGCGATAGACCGCCCCGGGGAATATCATCCTGATGGGCGGCTTGAACCTCTTCATCACATGGATCTGAACGGGAGAGGTGTGGGTGCGTAAAAGCAGGTCACGATCAAATCCCCCCTGCCCCCCTTTTGCAAAGGGGGGTGATTCACTGATTCCCCCCTTTGTAAAGGGGGGTGAGGGGGGATTTACATAAAAAGTATCCTGCATATCGCGCGCCGGATGGTCCTTCGGGATGTTCAGCGCCTCGAAGTTGAAATAGTCGGTTTCGATCTCGGGTCCCTCAAGGATGGAAAAGTTCAGGCCGGTAAATATCTCCTCTATCCTGTCCATCACCTGCATCACAGGATGCAGCCTTCCCGTATCGTAAAAGCTTCTGCCGGGGAGTGTCACATCGATCCGCTGGCCAAGGGAACTTTTGAGCTGGCTCTTCTTCAACTCGCCTTCGAACTCATCGATCTTTTTCAGGACCAACTCTTTTAATTCGTTTATCTTCTTCCCTGCGGTGGGACGCTCTTCCGGCGTCAAAGTGCCGAGCATCTTCAAAAGCCCGGTCACAAGGCCGTTCTTGCCAAGGAACCGCGCTCGATAGAGCTTCACGTCCTCCAAAGAGCGTAACAAAGGACAGCCCTTCGAAGCCTCACCTTCAATGCTGGAAAGCTGGTTGAATAAGTCGCTCATTTACATTCAATTTGGAGTAGCACCCTTCAGGGTGCGCCAATTTCACACATCTCGCGCAGCCTAAAGGCTGCTACTCCAAAAGATGTTCATTTTGCCATCTGCGCGATCGCCGCAAAATCGTTCGGGTTGTGCACAGCGATGTCGGCCAGAACCTTTCTGTCGATGACCACGCCAGCCTTTTTAAGACCGCAGATCAGCTTGCTGTAGCTCGTTCCGCATTCCTTGGCGGCCGCGCTGATACGGACGTTCCAAAGCCCTCGAAACTCGCGCTTTTTCTGGCGTCTGTGTCTGAACGCGTAATCAAGCCCCTTCTCGACCGCTTCTGTCGCGGTCCTGATGAGCTTGCTGCGCCCGCCGTAATAGCCCTTGGCCTGTTTCAGCACTTTATTACGGCGTCTTCTTGCTTTAAATCCTCTTTTTGCTCTTGGCATAAAAAACAGTGGCCAGTGACCAGTGGCCAGTGGCTAGAAAAACCCAGTCACCAGTCACTAGTCACCAGTCACTTCCTCACGAATAGGGCATCAGCTTCTTCACCTTATCCCAATCCTCTTTCGCTACATAAGTTGACTGAGACAGTCTGCGCTTTTGCGCGTTACCCTTGGATGTCAGGATATGGCGAAGGCTCGCCCTTTTACGTTTGATCTTCCCGCTCTTGGTCCATTTGAACCTCTTCGAGGCCCCGCTGTTCGTTTTTAATTTTGGCATATTGAAAACAGTGACCGGTGACCGGTGACCAGTGACCGGTGAAAAACAGGTCACAAATCATAGATCGCAAATCACAATCCTTATCCTCTTTCTATCTTACCATCTGGCCATTTTACTACTTCTTCGCCGGTGCTAAAAATAAATTCAAAAATCTTCCTTCAAATTTTCCCCTTTGCTCGACCTCGGCCATCGGGCCGATTTCAGCGATCATCTTCTCCATCAACTTGAAGCCCAGGTCCTTGTGCGCCATCTCGCGCCCCCTGAACTGAATGACCACCTTGACCTTATCGCCCTCTTCTAAAAATCTTTTGATATGTTTCACCTTGGTATGAACGTCATGCTCGTCGGTCGCCGGGCGAAGGCGTATCTCTTTCAGCTTAACGACCGCCTGGTGTTTCTTTGCCTCGTGTTCGCGCTTGGCCAGGTCGTATTTATATTTGCCGTGGTCCATTATCTTGCAGACCGGCGGCCGCGCCATCGGCGATATTTCCACCAGATCGAGCCCGAACTCTTCGGCCTTGCGAAGCGCGTCCCGCGTTTGAAGAAGACCCATCTGCGACCCGTCCGGTCCGATCAAGCGCACCTCCGGGACACGGATCCTGAAATTCACCCTAAGTTCTTTTCCTTTGCTGATATGACCTCCTTGGTTAAATCCCCTCCCTGTCATTCCCGCGAAAGCGGGAATCTCCGGAATTCACTGGATCCCCGCCTTCGCGGGGATGACAGATCATTTTTTCTCCTTTATCTCCTCTTCCGCCATCTTAATGAACTCATCCACCGTCACGGCGCCAAGATCGCCCTTCACCCTTGAACGCACGGCGACCTTGCTGGCCTCGGCCTCTTTGCCGCCGATGACCAGCATATACGGAACCTTTTGCATCTGCGCCTCGCGGATCTTCATTCCAAGTTTTTCGCCCCTGTCATCAATTTCCGCCCGAAGCCCCGCAGCCTTTAGTTTATCAACGACGCCTCTGGCATATTCGACCTGCGCCTCCGAGATGGTTATGGCCAGTGCCTGCACAGGTGCGAGCCAGAGCGGGAACGCCCCGGCATAATGTTCAAGCAACACTCCAAAGAAACGCTCAATGCTCCCCAACAGCGCCCGATGGACCATGTATGGCCTGTGTTTGGCGCCGTCACTGGCGATGAACGTCATATCGAACCGCTCCGGCAGGTTGAAATCGAACTGGATCGTCGTCATCTGCCATTCGCGGTCAAGGGCGTCTTTTACCTTCAGGTCTATCTTGGGGCCATAGAACGCCCCGCCGCCTTCATCCATCTCGACCGGGATCTTTTCTATCTCAACGGCACGTTTCAACGCCGCGATCGCCTGATCCCAACGTTCGGGCTCACCCACCGCCTTCGCGGGGCGAGTTGCAAGATACGCCTTCACATCCTTGAACCCGAACGACTTCCACATATAGAGCGAGAAGCGCAGCACCTTCAATATCTCGGCCTCTACCTGATCCGGCGTGCAGATGATGTGCGCATCGTCCTGTGTGAATCCCCTGACCCGCAGGAGCCCCAGGAGCACACCGCTCTTTTCATAGCGATAGACCGTCCCCAATTCTGCCCAGCGGAGCGGCAGGTCCCTATAGGAACGCTGTCTGCTCTTATAGATCATTATATGGAACGGGCAATTCATAGGCTTTAAATAATAATCCTGCCCGTCGATATCCATCGGTGAATACATGGAATCTTTGTAGAACTCCAAGTGCCCGCTCGTCTCCCAAAGCGTTGAACGGCCGATGTGCGGTGTGTAAAGGAGCTCGTAGCCGTTCTTGTAATGTTCGTCGCGCCAGAAATTTTCGATGGCGTTGCGGATGCGGCCCGCCTTCGGATGCCATAAAACGAGCCCCGCGCCGTAGTCTTCCATCGTCGAGAAGAGGTCTAGCTCGGTCCCCAGCTTTCTGTGGTCGCGCTTCAGAGCCTCTTCGAGCTTCTTCAGGTGATCGTCCAGTTCCTGTTTCGAGGCAAAGACGACGCCATAAATACGTTGCAACTGCTCGCCGCGTTTTTCGTCGCCCTTCCAATATGCCCCGGCGACCTTCAATAACTTGAAGGCCTTTATCTCTCCGGTGTCCTTCACATGGGGGCCGCGGCAGAGGTCGGTGAATTCTCCGTGCTGATAGATGGTGACCGTATCGCCCGGGAGTTCTGCGATGAGTTCCAGTTTATATTTCTCGCCCCTCTTTGAAAAGAGCTCGGTCGCCTCTTTCTTGGAGATGTCCTTGTGAGTGAACGGCGACTTTGCCTTGACGATCTCTGCCATCTTGGCCTCGATCTTCACCAAGTCTTCGGGCGTAAAGGTCCCCTTGAAGTCAAAATCGTAGTAAAAGCCGTTCTCGATAGCCGGGCCGATACCTAGTTTGACGTCCGGGTAAAGCCTTTGAACCGCGTCCGCCATCACATGCGAACAGGAATGTCTGAGTGTTTCTAGATCCATGGTGGGCTCTACTGGATTCGAACCAGTGACCTCTTGCATGTCGAGCAAGCGCTCTAACCAGCTGAGCTAAGAGCCCTAAAATCGTAGTTGCCCCATTTATGGGGCCTCAAGTTGGTGATAACCATATGTATTTGCTTACATAATGTCAAGACCTTTTGATTTTTATAGAGTTTTTCTGAAACATTAAAGTGTTAGGTGACGGATTGGCAGAATTTTGGCCTATCCAGCGGCGTTTTACTTCTTTCTTTTTGCCTGTTCCAGTATTTTAATGTCTTCCTTGTCATGCGGACGACCAGCCGCCCGTTTTGAAGCTATCAGGTCGTCAATATTAATGGCGGGGATCATTACATTTCCAAGCGAGAGGAACACTTTCTTTTGCCATGCACTTGTGAAGTCAAGGCCCTTGACCTGTGTCAGCGCATCTAGACGCACCACGTCTTTAAATATGGTCACCTCTGTATTGCAAATATCTTCCGCTGTCGTTAGGCTCGCCGTCCCCATCCCGAGTTCGTTCAAGGCCGTTAAGAACGCCCTTGCGTTCGAGAGGGTGGGATTTAAAAATATGTCTAAGTCTTTGGTTACACGCGGGACACCATAAGCAATGGAGAGCGCTCCGCCGATCAGGAGATACTCAACATTATTTTTGTTCAAGCACTCGAAAAGTTTTAAATAGCGATCTATCATCTGGCGGCTCGAATTGTAATAGGGCGTTCACAAGGTCGATGCTTTCAAGCGCCTCGATCAGGCGTTCTTCAAGCGGTTTCTCCTGAAACCACGCGGCCTTTGCCTCAAGTGTTTCATCTTTAAAACTATGTGAAACGCCGTATTTCATAACATAGAAAGAATAACACAAGACCATCTGGGAGTCTATAGCATTTTTGTTGGTTTGATATTCTACTGTGAAGGAGGATATTTTGCCCGATGCCAGGAGGTCTCGCCCATCAGCACATCGTCAGATGCGACCTCATTTATAGAACGCGGCCCTAGTAAGAGCCTGGCGGGAGAGACTAATGCAGAAGCCACCGCAAACATGCCAACCAGGACGCCGGCCCCGATTATTCCGCCACATTTAACAGATGATGCAATTTTAGATACGACGAATCCTACGCCTGCGCCAATGCCCCCAAATACAGTTAAACCTATTGGTACGTCTATACCGGTGTTATCGTGAGACGAGAGTACGCTGTTCAGTATATCATGTGGATAGACCGCCCGGTTGAAGCGCATTTCTTCTTCAAGATTTAGAAAAATCTTGTCATTTGCGCTTACATATAATTCTCTGGCCCCCCTCTCAAGGCAAAACGGGTCGTCTCTGCCAAGGTTTCCTGCCGCGATCATTAACGCTTGAAATGTATCGCGCTTGGCCGCGCTGATCTTCCAATCGATGATCCGGTCGTCAATATCGCCGTTATAAAATAACGGAACGGCCTTTTCGTTCACGGGGCGGACAAACCTTTCATTGACGATCCTTGCCGCCTCTTGGGAATGTTTCTGCGCGCATGTCAACATATCATTATAATATTGAGCCTGCGTCTGCCATATCGTTTCCGATGCTTCATAAAACCCCGCCGTTTCCGGCCCAAAGCAATCTGCAAGACATGCCTTATACTGGTCGAGGTCGCCGAAACTTCGCCCGCAGTATTTTACGCACAACCCTGAAGCCCCTGTCTGTGATCCTGTTGCCATAATTTCCTCCGTTGATTTATTGTTGACATCACCTGTCACGCTTATAAGACGTTGTCAAGAATAAAAATTACACCAGCCTGATATCATCCGGCACAAATTCGAGCCTCTCTTTCGCAAAAGAAAGCCAACGGTCCAGAACTTCCATTTCTGGAAATGAAACATTGAGTTTGTAGATCGTTGCCTTGCCCGCCTCGCGCCTGTTTGCCAGCCCGCCTGCGACCGCTTTTTCAAGCGCCGTAACGAATGTCTGACGCGCCATCTTTCTTTTTACGGCCTTGAACAGATTCTTGAACTGAAGCTCGCGTCTCTTTATCAGCGGCTTTAACGCGGCCTTTGCGTTGGCCGTGATATCCTGCCTTGCAATAAAATTGCCTCGTTTTATCTCAAGGCTCGTCTTCACCACCGAAACGATGGAAAGAACGATCGCCTCTAGAACAAAAGAGACAAAGTGGTTCAAATTATTTCTCTCCAGCGAATATAACAATTGCTTGTAATAGCGTTCCTTCTGCTTGTGATAATAATATGAAGTGCCGTAGAGGTTCTTTTTGTTCAGCCCCGCCTCTTTTAACAGGATATGTTCAAGGACCCTGCAGACTCTCTTGTTGCCGTTGTTGAACGGGTGGAGACCATAGAGCGCCGTATGAAAAAAGGCCGCCGATACCGGAGATAAATTCCCTTTTAGCCACACGATCAACTCGCCCACCCCACCTTCTATCTCGCCAAACGGCGGAGGCACATATTCGCCGACCCTTATGCTGTTATTATCCCTCCACTGGCCCGACTTGTACGGAGTAAAATCCGGCAGATATTTCTGAAAGACATCCATTCCGAAGGTGATCTTGCCATGAAGTTCTTTTATGAATTCCGGTGTCAGATCGGATATCTTGAAATTCGACGCACGCAATTCTTTGAACGCCTTCGCAATGTTGTAGAATTCGAGCTTTTCGTAATCTTTCTTCAGCAGGCTTAATTTGGATATGATCTTTCCACCGATAAATTTATATTCTTCGTTATTGACGACCTTATCGTAAACATCTTCGGCCTCTTTTATCGTTAGGGTTGAATTTTCGGCCTTTGAGATGGCAAACAAGGTTAATATCTCATTCTTGGATATCAGATATCTTTCAACATCGGGGCTTAACGAGGTCTCCTCGTATTGAAACAGCTCGCCATCAAGGGATAAAATCTCTCCGTTCTTAAACGGTAAGAGTTCGGGTGCGAATGAAAGGCTTCTTAAATAATCGTTTATAAACAATGGGTTAGACATATCGGTTTATGCGTTAATCAGTCTAAAATCAGTCTAAAATCAGTCTAATTATTAGTCTAATTTATGGTCTAATTATAACATTACGCATGGCCCATTGTCAAACGGGTTTTGAGAAAAGTAGCCTGTCCCCTTTTCTGATGAATTTCACTCCCCTTGGCAGGCTGTAGTGCCCCTCTTTTTTACCCGAAGAGATCACCCATATCATCTTATCTATGTGGTCGGTGAGTAAGTCGGCGGTTCCGCCAGTGAGCTTGGCGTAGACAAGGCGGAGGATGCGGCGTTGGATGGCGGGATGGTGTTTGAGGAAATGAATGCGCTTGAACGTGACCTTGCTGTCATCCCCGAGGTAGTAATCGGGGAGCTCCGGAACACAATTGCACACGTGGGATCCCCCCGCCAATACGGCGCGGCGGGCACAGCGCTTTCGCGGGGATGACAGACTTCCTCGGGGATGACAGGCCCGGCTCGCTATTTCATTCAGTGCATCGTCCTCATCCCGAAGTATCGCTGCGGTTTTGCACAGGTGCTGGACGATGTTCGGATTATACTTTCGGAGCAGGGGCAGGAGGTCGTGCCTTATCACATTTCTGTGATATTTTCTGGTCCTGTTCGTCCTGTCTTGAACGAATTTTAACCTGCGCTCTTTGGCGTAGAGAAGGATGTCTTCCTTCGTACAGTTGAGTAGCGGCCGGACGAGCTTAAGGGGCGATCTTTTGGCCCCATAAATGGGGCAACTACGGCCACGGGTAAAATCGCGAATCTCCGACATACCGGCAAGCCCGCTTAAACCGGCACCACGGGTCAGATGAATAAGTATCGTCTCGGCCTGATCGTTCGCGTGATGGGCAACGGCGATCTTGTTGGCTCGCACCTTCTTGGCGACCTTGAGGAAGAAGTTGTAACGGATGTCGCGGGCGGAATTTTGGAGATTCCCTGTCATCGCGAGCCCTGAAAGGGCGTGGCGATCCCCTGAACTCAATTTCTTGCGGGAGATTGCTTCGTCCCGCTTTGCGGAACTCGCAATGACACACGGGATGTTATATTTTTTAGCTAACCCCTTTACAAATCTCTCATCCCTGTCCGATTCGCGACCGCGCAGGCCGTAGTTCACGTGCGCAACACACAATTTGAATCTATATTCAGGCTGAAGCCGGGTCAGCGCATCCAGAAGGACCACGGAATCGGCTCCGCCGGAGACGCCGATGACAATACGATCGTCCTTCTCGAAAAGATGGCTAACTTTAATAGACTTCAGTAATTTAAAATCTGCGTCCATATAAAAAGTCATTGCGAGGCCACTTTAGTGGCCGCGGCAATCCCCTGAAATTAACTGATTACGGGAGATTGCTTCGGGCTAAAGCCCTCGCAATGACACGCAAATTGATCCCAACAGGCCGCCCAAAAAGTCGGACAACATGTCCAATATCTCAACGCTCCGGCCCGGCACGAACGACTGATGAAATTCGTCCGATAAGCCATAGACTCCGGCCAACAAGGTAGCAATAATGATGGCCTGATATTTTTTTACGTCATGGCCTTTAGTCAGCGCCCTGGCGATAAAATATCCAAGCACCATATAGATGCAGACATGGATTATCTTGTCGGCTCCGGGAAAAAGAGGCAATCCGCTGAATTGGCGCGATGACAAGAAGAAGATGAATCCCGCCCAAATGATAGCGGGGAGCCAGTGTTTTAATTTCGTGATGGTAACCATCTGTGCTCACGTCAACGGGGGTCAGGCTTTCCTAATTAGCTTATTTTCGTAGAAAGTAACAAAAGCTAATTAGTTAAGCCTGACCCCAATTCTCGCAATCTCACATCTTGTATTTTCCAAAATCCTCCGGGGCAAGGTTCTCAAGGATCTCGGCCCACTTGCGCTTTTTCTGCTCGTCGTCGGCGGTCCCGATATCTATCTTTCGCGATTTTTCTATCACGGTCTTTTCGACGAATATGGGCGACTTTGTGCGCAGGGCAACTGCAATGGCGTCCGACGGGCGGGCGTCCATGTCCATCTCTTTTCCGTCTTTCTCAAGGACCAGCTTGGCATAGAAAGTGTTATCACGCAACTCCGTCACCATCGCCTTCAGCACCTTGATGCCAAACGAATCCATGACGTTCTTCATCAGGTCGTGCGTCATGGGGCGCGAAAGCTGAATGTGTTCAAGTTCGGTCGCGATCGAAGATGCCTCAATGAGGCCTATCCAGATGGGCAGGACGGCCTTGTCCTCCATATCCTTGAGGATGATGATAGGCATGCTGGTGAACGGATCGATCGTCAGCCCTGAAACTTTCATTTCAATAAAGATCATATTTAAATCGCCTCGAAGGGGCGATCTCCTCAGATAGTGCCATGCTTCATCAACTGCGTTCTCTCGTCATCGCTCGCTGTAAGCGAGCGATCTACTCAGACAGTGCCATGCTTCATCTCCGCTTTCTCCCATACATCCACATTCTCGAATCCCGCTTCTATCAGCGAAGCGTGGCACTTGGCTCGCATTCTCCCATAGT
>ORJL010631066.1_pt1 | contig 12553 bp, 11 predicted proteins | sample 1779941 | NCBI WGS metagenome assembly ORJL01 (sample SAMEA104232317, study PRJEB22302) | groundwater metagenome | biome: forest; feature: aquifer; material: groundwater | place: USA | collected 2011-08-07 | depth 5.8 m
CTACGACCGATCAATTGGAGCAGGTCATCAAGAAACCGATCCAAGCGGGAGCGAACTTGGTGGAGTTGTTTTGTATTCATACCCGACAATATAATCATTGTCGGATAGAAAATTAATACTACTTAACGTTGTAGTGATAATTTGTCAAGTAGATACTAGTTGTTTTGCCTTATCTACAATCCAGTTCCTTTGGGCTTTAAAAGCAAGACCACTTCACTGCCAAAAAACAAACAGGCTCCAAGGATTGCTCCCTGAAGCCTGCTGAAGAAAATCCCCCGCAAACGACCACCTCTCTCACCGCGGCGAAGTTGCAATACCATCGGCGTGCGGCGGTTTAACAAGTTACTTCAAATCAACTTTCGGGACGCGAATAAGGCGATGCCCCAAAAGATCGATCACAGCTTGTGACTGTTCCAGCGGAATATAGCCGAGCAGCGGTTCGTAGCGTTCCTGTCCATACCAATCTTTTGCAGGTTCCATAGCGAGATACCTGAATCCGCAAACAAACTTCATGAAAATCTCTGTAAATACTTGTATATGAAGGAATATGATTGTATATTGTAGTGATAGTAGTATTCACCTCAAAGGTGCAAATGACGATCGGCACTACATTCCAATTTACCCAATCTACTGAAGAATTGATCTTCAACCGGAGGAAGTTGCTTGACTATTCGGGGGGAACGCATAACCCCCCAATTCCCCCCCTGCAAGCAGGGGGGGAAAGGAATCCGATTTGGCTTACTCATCGATTGATACCCTTACTCCCCCAGCCTCACACTCCTATATCTCACTGTCCCCTCCTCTACCGGCCTGGTCGTCTCTATCTGCATATAATAATAGTTGTTCGGATAATCGACCGGAACCGGGTCGGAAAGGCTCTGCCAGGCGTCCCATCGGATCAGCTTCACCTCGTCCGTCCACATCTGGTTAGCGCCGCCTTGCTCCGCCCCATAGAGCTGCCAGCGGACATTGAGGAACTCGCAGCCCTGCGGCACGCTAAGCTCCTGCCAGACGTGCTTCCAGTCGAATGTCCCCTGGTGGCGTCCTTCGACCGCGTCATCCGCCCCGATGATGTTCTGAGGCTGGTTGTCGTAGCGGTAGCGGTAGTATCTCGCCGAGAGCGCCGCGTCACGGCCGTTATTAAGCCTTATCCACCCGGCAAGCGTCAGCGGATCGCCCTGGCGGGCGATGATGCGCTGGGTCAGGTCGGTGACGCCATCCACCTGCCCCTGATTGCGCCAGAGTTTGGACGAATATCTTCCCGCGACGACAAATTGCGAATCGCGCGCCTCGAAATTGGAGTTGTAATTCCAGATCGTAGCCCCTTCAAGCTCCATATTCCCCACCAACAAAATCTCCCGCCCCAGCCTGACCTGCACGTTCTCGTCGAATGCGTCGGGCAAAAGGCCGGTTACTTCGCGGATGTAGCTGCCGGGCTGAATCCTAACGGGCGCCGAGCGATAATAATCGCCTTGCTGGAAATAGCGGAAAACGACGGGAGCGGTCGGAGTTTCCTCGCGGCGATGCAGCGATTCAGGGTGGAGCGAGACCACCCCTCTCATTCGCCCGTAATCAGCGTAGACCGTGGCGTTCAGCGGCGTCGAGTAGCCGCTTAGCCGGTCGAGGATCGCCGCGCCGAGATTGCCTATCGCGGGCGTTGGGTAGTAATTATCGACGAAAACCGGTTCGATTTCGATCGACTGAAGCCCGTCGCGCGTGAATTTCGCCCAGATCAGCGCCGAAGGCCAGGTTTCGAAAAAGTCTTGATCGAAGGCAAAGTTACCGAGACTTGAAGCGATAGGGACGCCATTATAGACCTCAAACCCCTGCAGGACGTGGGGGTGGTGCTGGATAATCAGGTCGGCGCCGAGGTCGATCGCCATGTGAGCTAATTCCCGTGTCGCCGAGTCGATCTCAGCCGGCGGATAGTGCGGCCATTCCTCCGACCAGGCTGGATCATCATTACCCAAAGCCAAAGGCCGCAGAGCGTACTCGGAACCACCGTGGATCGAAACGATCAGGTAATCGCAGACTTCATCTGCCGAAGGAACGGTCTGCATAATGTTGTCGGCAGTGAGATAGAGATAGCCGTCCTTATCGAACCCGGCATCAAGATAGGGTTCGTAATTATTGTCCCGGCCAGTGCGGTTGCAGAAGCCGAGAAAGCCAAATCGAATACCATCGACAGATTTGAACGCAGGCTTCATCGCCTCGTATTCATTCATTCCGGCGCCGCTGTGAAGTATTCCTGCCGCGTCCAAGACCTGTTCGGTCTCCTCAAGGCCTCGCGCGCCGTAGTCGCTCACATGATTGTTGGCAAGGTTGGCGACGTCGACTCCGGCGTAAGTCAGACCGGCTACGTTGGCGGGACTTCCGCGGAAACCGATTCCTTTCGTTGGGTGGGGAGTTCCTTCGTCGGTCAGAGGGCATTCGAGGTTAATAACGAAAATATCCGCCGCCGTCGTCCGGTGGCGAATACGGGAAAAAACCGCCTCGGGGCCGAAGCGCTGGATGATACCACCCTGTTGTTCGTAGCGGCGCGCCAGCATGACGTCGCCGGAGAAGGCGAGATCGACCGACTGCGCCAGACGAATGTCGCCGATTTCGACCAGCAAACTTGTCCTGCCAATTAAGCCTTCGGCGCCCACTGCGTCGAGACCGACGCGGTAGAAGCCGTTATCTCTGAAGAAATGGAGCGGTTCGAAGCCCGAGCCGGTTTTGCCGTCGCCGTAGTCCCACAGGAGCGACAGGCTGCCCGGGTCGCGGTTCTCTACATTAGCACGGAAACGGATGGCGACGCCCGGTCCCTCGACCGTCGGATCGACGAACCAGCGCGCCTTGGGCCGCGGTTCGGGAGGAATGGTCAATGTGATGTCGAGCAGCTCGTCGAAGTAGATCGTCGCAGCAGGATTGACATTGTCGTTATCATTGATAAAGTAAAGTTCATCGATGGAGGGGAGATAACCGTAACGGATCTTCCAGTCATAGCCGAGTCGCATCCGGAACGTCTCCCAGCGCTCACGCCGGCGGGCTTCCTGGTTGGCGATCATCCACTCCTCCACCCAAACCGTTTCAGTGCCATAAAATGAGTAAATCAGTCTCTCTGAGCCATCGCCGACGCCGAAAGCCTGCACTTCGGCCATTGTATCGCCATCGACCGACATCACCGAGATCTGCCAAACCGTCGTGTCGCTCAATATCGCCCGCTCGAAGGCAAACTTTTTCCAGGTGTTGCCGAACAGCCGCAGCGACCGTTCCGACGGCGGGAATGACTCGTCGCTGGTGACTTCCCAGCGGTCGCCCTGAACGTCCTCGTCCTCATCGAAAGGCATAAGCTCGATTTCGCCTTCCTCAAAATCGAGCAGAACGCCGTCCTCCCGATCAGCGATGCGCAGCCGGCGGAAATTGGGATCGTAGGGCTGGTATACGGCTTTGACCGCGAAATATCGGGCTGCGCCGGGATCGGCGGTGTAGTAATTCGATGCGGTGAAGTCAGTGGGTCCAAGCGCCGCCGGACTGACGCCGGAGTAGATCAGATAGCCGGAAAGCTTCAGGTTGTTCAGATTGCGTCGTGCTGCGACCCATTCAAGGGAGACAAATCCGTAGTTGACGTCGATTTCAACAGGCTCAACGGCAAGGGTTTCCGGAAGTATCGGGCTGACTTGCTCAGGCAGGAATGTGGGAGTCGTTGCGCGGGTGGTCCTCCCGGCGAAGCTGGCGCCGGCAAAGAGGACGGCGATAAGGAGGCTGGCGAAAAGGTGCATTGCAGTGCCAGATAAATAGGTTGTTCCGATAAGATAGGGAAAAGAAAGAGGAAAGGCAAGAAACGTTTGGGGAGCGGCGACATATTTTGTCGCCGACATGATTTGCTTATTGCCGTAACGCCGCTGTCTCGCGGAAGTGTCTTCTCATGCCACCGGGACGGTGGCGGCTCGTGCCGGCGAGACGCCGGCGTTACACAACCACGAAACCTACCTTATAACCGTTATCTTCCGGGTTATGGCCCTGTTTCCGGCTTGAAGACGGAGGAAGTACAGCCCCGACCCAATTGTCTCCGCTGACCATACAAAATTGTTGACTCCCGCTGTCGCTCTCCCGGCATCGAAAACCACGACTTCCCGCCCGGAGAGATCGTAGATCGACAGATTGACCTGCGACTCTTGCGGAAGGGAATACCTGATGGTGACGATAGCATTAAAAGGGTTGGGATAGACGCCAAGCAGTCTAAAATCTCCCAATAAGGAGTTTTTATTTTCGCCAACGCCGAGGAGGGAAGCTCTGATATTTACTCTGGTAATTTCTTCGCCGGGCACGTCGGATACAATCAGCAGTGTCGCGCGATGCTCGCCCGAATCGACCGGGGCAAACAACACCCACACAATGAAGTCCGAGTCGGGTTCAAGCGTTACAATTTCATTATTGCCGCCCAGCGAAAATGGCGTATTGTCGGGCGTAATCCGCCGGGATAAGATCGAAATGGTGTCGATTCCGGCGTTATGTATCCGTAAGTGGATACTGTCCGGGACGCCAATTTGATATTCGCTGAATTCGATTATCTCAGGGAGGACGACCACATTTCTGAACCTGATAGGCAGAGCGCCCATATCGGCGCGAGTGCTGTCGGGATCGAGGGGTGATTCGGGATTGCCGGCGTTGACGCATGGACTGAGTGGGGAGAGGTGAAAGTTGCCCGCGTCGGGATCGATAAAATTTGGATTTTCGTCGATATTGCCTTCGCCCCAAATTATCTGCGCGTTATTGCCGGTTTCGATTTCCTCTGCGCCACCCTCAATATCTGACCAGCCACAGGAAATGCCGTTTGCCGGACCCAACCGAAAGAAAGAAATATCCTGGGGTTCATTTCTAGTTATTATGCTGTTGATAATTATCGGATGCGAAGTATTCCATCCGAATATCGCTCCCCCTCCATCAAGGCCTCTGTTTCGGGAGAACGTGCAGTTGATGATAGTAGGCATGGAATTATCGCAAAACATTCCGCCGCCATAGCCTTCGGCCTCGTTGTCGGTTACGATGCAGTGGTCGATAACCGGCCTGGCGTCGGTCATGTAAATGCCGGCTCCATCGACGCTCCGCCCTCCTCGGATAGTGAAACCGACTATTTTTGCCAATTCGCTCTCACCGCCCTCAAATGTGACGACGCTTCCCTCTCGGCCGGCGATGATGGTTGAGTCGATGTCGTGTGCATTGCGTGTCGCCAGGAAATTGCTGGTAATCAACAGATTCTTGCGGTGGTAATTGATCGATTCCGCATAGACGCCCGGCTGAACCATGATCGTATCCCCTCCGAGCGACCCGTCGATAGCCGCTTGGATGCGATCGTAATCGCCGGGAACCGTGAAAAACCTCGTGCGATTGTAGTAGGAATAGATGGCATGGTAGAGTGGACGGTAGAACTCGACGGCGTTAGCAAAAGTCGCGTAGGTGGGGACGCCGTCGGCTGGGTAAAAATCGAGTATTGCCTCCGTTATCACATCGGGGAATTCGTCGTGTTCGATGTGCATGTAGTTTTCAATGTTGCGCAGCGTATCCCGACGATCGGACGAGTAACTTCTTTGCGGAGATAGCCAGCCCTGTAAATTAGGCATAGTGTTGGAGATGGGGTATTCATTGTTGTAGAATATTTGCGCTCCGTCATTCCATATCGCATAAAATTCATCTATTCGGACCGCGTTGTGGTCGGCGTTGCCGATGCTGTTGGCAGCAACGGGGTAGAGAGGCGTTAGATGTAGAAAATCATAACGGTTAACCCGGTCGATGATGGGTGGAGACGGGTCGGCGTCAGGATAGGTAGAAAGGAGGCACTGCGCCAGGTCGCGATTCCGGCTGTCGTAACTATGAATGGGCAAAACGAATTCATCGGCGATGGAATCGACCACAGCTCGATGAGCCTGCTGGAATACGCTTCTGTTGATGACCCGTGTCGGATCGGAACGAGATTTCGAATTGTCGTAGTCGCCGACCTGCGTCCATTTCACCTCGCGACCCGCTCCGGCTACAAACATCGCTGAAGCGCCCGAAGAAATAAAGGCGTCTATCCCGATGTAAGGCGTGATATAGTCGTCGTTCGGATGGGGAAGTTCGAGGATGAGTTCGGGCGTCGTCGGTTCCGGGTTGAAAATATAGATTCCCCAGCCATAGCGGAAGGAGCCTTCCACATCGTCGGCCTGATCTTCTGTGCCATTGTCGTCGAAATAGCGCCCGTCCAGAACTTCCCGGACGATGATATATCGCCGGTCCTGATCCTCCAGAACCACCAGATCGAACAAATCGGCAAAATCAGAGCTGTCCAAAATTGCCGATGCGTCGTCAAGATTTCCGGCAAGAATATTGGCAAAAATCCGGTACCAATCCTGCAAAATCGCTTCTGAATTCTGAAGACTGTCGAGAATCTGATAGTCTCCGAATCCATTGGTTTGACGATCCAGCTCGACCGGGCAATACTCGTTATATCCGGCGCGGGCAATGCCTTCTGAGATATGACTGACCCAGTTGTCGTAGGCGCAGTTCTCTTCGTGCCCGGCGAAAAATTCCAGCAGCGACCCTGACTCCTCGACGATCTCGGCTTGGCAACGGTTCACTGCCAGGACTATGATTGTCGAAACGACTAATGCCGTGTTCAGTTGAACCGTTTTCATCTCTAAAGTCCGATTATGGGATTTGAGTTGATTTCTTTCAGGCTGGCGGAACGGTGCGATGCAGTGCGTGTTTGCAGGAATGATGTATAAGATAGGGAAAATAAATGGGAAAGGCAAACGGGCGGGGGGAGCGGCGACATATTTGTCGCCGACCAATGGCAGTAGCGCCGATATGTTGAAATGTATGCCTAAGCGGTTTTTCCATGGCAGCTCTTGTATTTCTTGCCGCTGCCGCAAGGACAGGGGTCGTTGCGGCCAACTTTCCGGGAGACCGGATTTGGAAGTTGAATCATTGGCTGAGTTCTAAAGTCGAATGCCTGCTGGGAAGGCATCCTGAAAGAAAAGACAGTCTTGCCTGCGGGGCTTCCTATCGCGAAATCACCAAGCGAGATTATATCCATCCCGATCAAGACGTCAGCGCCAGCTATATCGCCCTCGCAAACTAAGAGGCTTGGAAATGAAGCCACTCTACCCGGTAGGAAAAGAGAGACTAAATACTGTAGTGACAATCTCACGCCGTTAGGTGTGCTCAAAGGTATGACGCCCATCGCCTGCAGGCCGCACAAATCGATTATCTTTTGGGTCACGACTGTATTTGTCGCCCCAGTATCCCAAAGCGCATTGCATTCTACCGCTCTTTCCAGTGCTTGATCTGCAGTAATTTTGCTCGTCTCCGCAACAAGCGGTCCTACCCTAACCGGGGTGACAATAGCGTTCACAACATTTGGGTATTCAACTGTAAAAGCGCGACTTATCGCTTCAATCACGCGACCTCAATGGGGAAACGAATCCTAGAGTGGAAGGTCGGAATTTCTAACTCAGGTTGACATTTCTGAACCAGGAAAGTCCCCATCTCGTGCTTCTTTGAAGTCTCTACAACTGCTTTGACGACATCATCAAAAACGCCAATGACCTCCTCGTCTTTGATCACTACGACTCTTCCGTTGTACTTGGCTACCATTTCGTCCTGATGGTCCAAGTAATACTGGAATTCTTTTTCCAATGGCTTGGCCATAGTATTCTCCTTGATTTTGGTGTTCTCTAATATACGACCTTCGATATTGGAACGCAAATTTCGAGGGGCGTTCCCCTCAATTGATAGAGAAGAATGCTTTCAGCGGCAGGTGCGGGTTCGAATCCCGCCGGGGGCACAGATTATGTAAAGAAAACGGCAGTGCAATAACTATAATGATCTGGAAATGCACTGCCGTTTCTAATCGGAGGTTCGCTGTTAGACGAGCCCCGTCATCGCAAGAGACAATATAGACTCGTCATTCTGATTTGTCAAGCCCTCGCTACCCCACCAACCCCCTTATCCATTCCATGTCCAGATTCGGGCAGCTCTTCGGCGGGTCGCCGGGGGCTTGAGCCTCGTAGTGCCCAACCACTGTTAACCCGCCGAATTTGCCCCTCAGCTCGGCGATCATCTTCGCCAGCGAGGCAAACTGCCCGGCCGTAAAGGTTTCCTGCCCAATCAGGCATATCCCGACCGATCCGGCGTTTGCGCTGCGCACATGCGCCCCGACCTTATCCAACGGTCTTCCCGACTGAACTTCGCCGTCACGCCAAAACTGAGGCCGTTTTGTCCTTAGCGACGCTTCGTCGGGATAGCCGTTAAGGATCACATAATGATAGCCAATGCCTTTCCAGCCGCGATCTTTATGCCAGCGATCGATCTGCGACGCATCGCCGAAGATCGAATCGCTGCAATGCACAACTATTCTGTCGATACCGCGCATACAAACCTCAGTTGTAAGTTGTAAGTTGTAAGTTGTAAGTTGATAGTTTTCAGCTTTCAGCTTTCAACTTTCGATCTTCATCCCCTGCCGCAAGCCATTGGTGAAATCCTCGACTGTCGATTGGAGCTTTTCACGGACGGAATTTCCTCCCGCCACGCCAAGCCTCTGCCGCAGAAAGAGCGTGATAAACCTTCCAATCCTCCTGCCCCAATCCTCCGTTGTCTCGCGCTTAAGAAGACCCTGCCAGAAAAAGAGGACCAACGGTGCAAAAGCTGCCCCGGCAAGGCTCCACCCCCACTCAGGCATGATACGCCTCACGGTTTATTCTCTGTCGCAGGGCGTCCCCACCCTGCGACAAGTAATTATGAATTAGCAACTTTGCCGCATGATGAGGAGACCTCGCGGCAGGGAAACTACACTCTCGGACAAACTCTTGCATGATTATCTTCGTCGTCATTTTTTCTCACTTTTTTTCATCAGCATTTCGACTCTTTCGCCAAGCCGCGCCTGTTCGACTTTGATCGAGTTGACGTCGGCGGCGATCTTCTTCAGCATTTCGCTATTGGCCTCCAGTGTCTCACGGACAATCTGCCGGTCGGTGAGATAGGGCGATTGTTCGGCGATCATGCGCGAGACTTCCTCCCGTCCGACGACGCCCTGATCGAAGACCATCCAGGCGGAGGCTCCCGTAGCTACAATCCCGAACAGCGCTATGGCGAGACTTTTCCATATCGTATCGCTTCTTTGACGCGCCGGCCTCATTTATCACCTCCAGTTCTTGCCCACGGGCCCCGTCCGCCCCAAGCCCGCCCGCCTCCGGCGAGTAATTGATTCACTAACGGAAACCATACCCCGATATGAACTCGGTCGAAAGGAGCAGCTTGGCTATGAATCGCCAAGCCAAGCTTCATTTGGATATTGTGCGGCACGTAACTCCCCCTGAATTGTGGGTTGACCGTCAAGTCGGTCGCATGGAGCGCCGCCGCGTAATTGCTTGTATTGCCGAAGAAGTCGTTGTGGTCTTCAGTCAACGTCTGGAGAGCCGCTTTGGTCAAGGCTGTTGCACAGTTGACGAAGATGCAGTTCTCCACGACGACCGTCACTGCGCTCGACGTAGTTGCCCGGAAGCCGGTAGAACCGGGCAGACTCGCCCCGTCGATGGTGCAGTTGACAAGCGAGTCGCCGCTTGCCGTCGAATCGAAATCTACCGCGTTCAAGCAGCTATCAAACTCAAGATGATGGAATAGACTGCCGTCGCTCGTGGCGGTTGCCAGCAATCCTTGCGCTGCGATATAACCCCTGAAGGTCAGAAACCTAAGTTCGTTATCCGCGCTCACCGTTGCCCCGACCGTCCCTGCCGCCGCCGGAAGAGCCGCCCCGTAAAGTTCGGCTCGGCTCCCCTCTTGAGCACTCCAGCACTTGAGCACTTGAGCACTTACTATCGTCTCCTGATACCGACCTGGTTGCACGAGAATCGTATCACCGGCGCTCGCGGCGTAGATCGCTGATTGGACTGAAGGAAATGGCGAGGCTGCCGTCCCCAAAGGCAATGTTGCCGTGCGCAACGCGCTAAGTTGTGCCGATGAAAGCACCGTCCCGTTCCAAATACCCATCCATGCCAAATCCATATTGGCGTAATTTGCGGCATTGTATCGACCGACATCGATGGCAGTCAGCCCCGTCGTATAATTCCCCGTGTTGTTGTTAATTAGAGCGGCGATTTTCGCACCATCCAAATACAACTTTGCGCTATCGCTACGAGAATATGTGAGCGCCAGAAAGTGCCACGTTCCAGAGGACAGGGCAACTCCGGCGTCCATGAACATTAAATTCCCAACATTGTCGCGGATCGTAAAAAACGGGTTAGCTGAATACGCCAACCTAATGGTGCACAGGTCGACGCCATCTCGTTGGTCAAAAATACCGCTCGCGACGTTTGAAAGATTTCTAACCCATACTACTATCGTAAATGACGTTGCGGTGATCGGCGGGAAGGCCGCTGATATTGAAAGATAGTTGGCTGCCCCATTAAACGCCAAAGCTCCCTGATGAGGTTGCATCACGCCTTCAGACAACCCCGGTTGGTTAGCGTTCGTCAGTTGAGCGCCTAACGTTGTTTTGCCGTAGTTGCGGTATCCGGTTGCGCCGAGCGTGTCGAAGTCCAGCCCGTCGCTTGAGGCAAACCGCCAGACGGCGTTCGCAGTGTCCGGCAAGCCGCCTGTTCCCCACGCAATCGCCTGAAGATTGACTGCCGACGAGGCATACTTCGTCGCCGCGAATGCCGGCAATACCTGACAACCGATGACCATCAGCATTGACGCCAACATTATCATCAGCATCTTCGGTCGGACTTTCCGACTTTCCGACTTTCCGACTTTCCGACTTTCCGACTTTTTCATGGCAATCCCCCGCCTTGATTCCACCCGCCGCTTTGCAGGAATGTCGCAATGCTGTCGCTCCCGATCACATGAAGGCTGTCGATTTGACTGACCAGCGCAATCCCGGCGGGTGTGAACGGCACGTTCCCGGCAAGGCTCGTCAGGCGAAGCGCCCCGTCCGGGTGCGTTCGAGGCAGCCCCAGCGGCAAGCCAAGCGCATTGATGTTCGCCTGTTGTGAAACCGGATAGACGATAAACTGATACTCCCCTGCAATAGCGAGTGATACTGCCAGTAGTATCAGCACTGCCGACATCTGTCGGCAGTACTTTACCCTGCATCTCGTTCGCTCGAGCACTTGTGCACTTGAGCACTTGAGCACTTGGAGTAGTGATACTGCCAGTAGTATCAGCACTGCCGACATCTGTCGGCAGTACTTTACCCTGCATCTCGTTCGCTCGAGCACTTGTGCACTTGAGCACTTGAGCACTTGGAGTGAGGATTTCTCATTGATTAGAATTCCGGTGTCCATTAGTGTTCTCCGGTCAAAGTCCATTCGATCACAACCGCATCCGACGTCGTCGTCTCAAATACCAGCCTTATGTAGCCACCCTGAAGCGCCCTTAAGGGGTAAAGATATCCGCGCGAAGCATTGGCCTGTTGACCAAATGTCCAAATACCATAATCAGAACGTGAAGAACTGCTCGCCGATAGGAAGGTGTTGCTTGAGTCCCCAATCCAGTACCGGGTCGAAGAAGTATCGTAGGCGAGCTCGAATCTTGCCGAGGAAACAAGCGTGCTGTCGGCCCCTCCAGCAAGTGAAAGCTTCAGACCCAAAGTGAATTGTTCCGGATTGTAACGCCCGATGTTGCTGTTAGCTGCCGCGGTTGCATTAGGACTGTACCCCATCTGCAGCCATTGAGTCGTGTAGCCAGCCGAACTGGAAGCTTGGCCCGACCCGGAGTAGATAACGGGAGTATGTTCACCTGAAAGCAGCGTGTAGGCGTCGCCGACGGGCGGCACTCCCGGTTGAGCGATAACCGGACCAATCAGAAGGGCGGTCATCGCCAAATTGATGATGAATTTTTTCATGATATTGATTTCCTAATAGATTAACTTTTCGGGATATCCCCGATATGTGGTTCCCTTCCAGCGGAAGCGTGGAAGTTTCTGTTGAGGATCGTTAAGTCCTGATGGATCGATAAGCATAAAGCCTGTTCCCGGTTGAGAGCCTCGATAGACGAACGACCCTTCTGTTACCCTTAACAGATCGTCGTAGTGGAAAAAGCAGGTCTGATCGCCATAGCGCTGCCCCGGAACATGCTCGCAGCGGCGGACGTCCTCACTGCAGATCGAACAGCTCGGTCGCTTGAATACAAACCCGAGCGACGCCTCCGACCAGATTCCGCCGTCGATGTTGACGCGCAGGTCTTCGGCAGCAGAGTGACCGCGCATCCAGTAAAAGTTTGGCACTATGTAGCTGACGCCGGTTGGAGGGTCGCGCCAGATGACGCCGCCGAAGAACCGCGCCACCCCCAATGTCTCTTTGCGATGACCAATCAAGGCTGGCGCGCCTTGAACCATCTCGAGCAGTTTGGGGAGATCAAGCGTCCGAAACCTGCCCCACCCAGCATCGACCGCATCGCCCGCCAGACGGCAGCGTCGGACGTAAATGTCATTTCTTGCCACCGGCAGCGGCGGTGGATTGTTCAGCCTGTTAATGGCGATGATGTCGTCATCCAGGACTTTCGTTTCCATAGAGAGCATCACGCCTGCCAACTC
>ORJL011214801.1_pt1 | contig 12553 bp, 14 predicted proteins | sample 1779941 | NCBI WGS metagenome assembly ORJL01 (sample SAMEA104232317, study PRJEB22302) | groundwater metagenome | biome: forest; feature: aquifer; material: groundwater | place: USA | collected 2011-08-07 | depth 5.8 m
AAAAATCATTAATGAAATAGGTTATAATTTTCTATGTATCAAATCCGCATCCCGATAAATCGGGACGCTACATCGAATAAAGCCCCGTAAACGGGACTTGTTCTATAGTCCGATTTATCGGGCTTTGTACGTAATAGCGTGACCATTTATGGTCATGCGGGATTCATCGCTAACCTGACAGCATTGGGATTGAGGGGTGTGTTATCATCAAAATAATCTACCTTCAAAAAATAACCACCTCTCAAACATAGTCCTTTTTCAGTTGTATCAATAAATTCCAGAACGCGGACAGTTTCATCATCTCCGCGTTCTCTGCGCCTACTTTGCGCTCTTTGCGGTTAACTCTTTTTCCATTACCACCACAACCCAAGCGCTCAATTTCCAATGTTTGCTTTTTTACTTTTTATTTTTGAATTTTGACTTTCTCAATAAATCTTACAACGCACCAATGAAAAAGAAAATCACCTTAGACGAACAAGAAGCATATCCCCCCTTCGAGGGCTTCCCCAAAGAGGGCTTAACGTTCCTCAAGCAACTTAAGAAAAACAATACCCGAGAATGGTTCACCGAGCATAAATCGGAATACGAAGACTACGTCAAATTCCCGATGCAGACCTTCATCGCCTCGATGAAAGAACGGATGGAAGAATTCGCCCCTGAAATTGAAGTCAATCCCAAGAAAGCAATCTTCCGCATTCATCGCGACGTACGCTTCAGCAAAAACAAAGACCCGTACAAGACAAACGTCGCCGCAGTCTTCCACCCCAAGGGACACTGGGAAGAAAGCGCAGGATACTACATCCATATCGAGCCGGGAAACATCTATATCGGTGGCGGCATCTACATGCCCACAGCCCCTCAAATAAAAAAAATACGCACCGCCATTGCCGGACCGCGCTCAAAAGAATTCCTTGCCATTGTAGAAGACAAAACATTCAAAAAACAATTCGGCGGACTCCAGGGAGAAAAGCTCCAGCGTGCCCCACTCGGCTACCCCGTCGATCACCCCATGATTGAATGGCTCAAACACAAGCAATTCTTCACCGGAGTAGAATGGCAAGAAGAAGAATGTCTCTCACCAAAATTTTTAGAGAAAGTTGCCAAACCCTACAAAGACCTGCATCCTTTGATTGAATTTATGAATGAAGTGATTTGATTTTTGATTTTAGAATGATTATAGAAAAGAGGTATAAATAATGACTATGCAGAACAAGCCTAGATTAAAATGCTTTATTGCCATGGCATTTGATAGGGAAGATACGGATTTAATTTATTCGAAAGTGTTCAAACCAATTTTAAAAGATGGGAAAAGGAATATCAAACCGATACGGATTGATAAAATTACTCATAATGATGATATAGATGAGAAAATTATCTCTGAATTAAAGGAGTGTGATTTTGTTATAGCTGATTTGACCTATGCCCGTCCATCGGTTTACTTTGAGGCAGGGTTTGCTCAGCGTAGTGTGCCAGTAATTTATACCTGCCGAAGTGATCATTTTAAGCCACAGCAAGCAGATCCTTTGGGAAATCTTAAAGTACATTTCGATCTTCAAATGAAAAATATTATTAAATGGAAATCTTTTGATGATAAAACATTCAAAATAAATCTTGGTGCCAGAATATCTCATGTTACTAAACCAATTTATCAAAAGCTAGAAAGGATTTCGTTAAAGCAAGGCGAAGAAAATGCTTTTCAAATGCTATCGCTTAACGAAAAACATTCTAGAATATATACATCATCAATAAACATACTTAATGGAAAAGGATTTAATACTGACAAATCAAATTTTCATAGCTTAAAATTTGCTCGAAATTATAAGCAGGGCTTGATTGACTTAACAAAAACAGGAAACATATTGAGAGAGGGTTTAATAGGTAGTGGGCGAAAATATTTCAATCATACTTTATATACCAGTACTATTATTATTGCGAGTTCGCTTAATAAAAGTTTTTATCATGAATTAAATTGGTTTTTTATTAATCAAATACTGCACAATTTAATTCCGCAAAATGGAAAGGCAAATAAAGTTAAAATGTATAAAGAAGATATAGTCTTATGTTGTTTGTCAAAAATCAATAAATCTGTTTATGCAAAATATTTTCCTAGTCAAAATTTTGTTTCGGAAAATCAATCTTTTACAAGTCGATCATTATGTCCGACTGCGTATCCATTAAGTAATTCTATTAAGTATGTGTACCAAAAATATTCTCCCGCCCAGATACAAATTGCGTATTCCAAAACTGACAATAAGAATTTTAGCATAGCAACAATAATAAATCCCAAACGTACGCACGACATTATTGAGGATGGTCAGTATTATCTTGATGATGAGGAAAATAAAATAGCTATATTCAAAACGGTTCCCATAGAATTTAATATAAAATTTGTTGATAATATTCGATCTATTCAAGATTTTGAAAACAAGTTGAATAAAGTACTTTAGACCTTTATATTCTTTATTTTCGTTCCAACGCTCCCTATCATGTATCCGCGTTGGAATGCAGAATAGGACGCTCCCGCGTCCAGTAGCAAAATTATTATTTTTCCATGCCGTCAGGAATTTCTTCCTGACGGTTCTAACCACGAAGAACATTCCTTTTAGATTTATACTCATTTCAGAACGTCGCGTAATGTTGTCCACCATCCGTTGAGCATATACAGGCGATTCATTGGCAATATATTCATAAATTGCAACCAGGTGCCTTAGAGCAGTGGGAGTCCACTCAACCTTCACTTAGGCAATCCAAATTTTGCTCGTACCTCTGCAACTGCTATTGTTCTTCCTGCATCGCTATCCTTAAGCCCTGCTTCAATAGCTTGCCGTACATAGATTTCATACATAAGATCATCCCAGCTTGCATTTTGGGGCAACTTATCAATGATGGCATGTGCTTCTGATTTAATATCCGTTTCCAACATATCGATATTCCAAAAAGTTAAATATTCTATGAAGAAAGTTACATAATTATTTAATACTTCCAAATCTTTTCTTTGTTCTCGTTCCCATGCTCCTTATCATATATCAGCGTGGGAATGCAGTGTCGGACGCTCCTGCGTCCAGCATATTTCTCTTAAAGATTATCCACAAACATATGCGCGCCTCATAAATCCGCTTTCGGAGAAAGAATGATAATTCACAAATGAAACTTTACAATTTTTTAAATATGTGTTTTCGTAGGAAGGGTACACTCAAGCCAAACAAGCACAAAATCCTCGTATCTACTTCGTATTCGGTACTTTGCAGTTTGCAACTTTGCAATATTGCAAACTTTTTTGAGAGTGTTGTCCCAAGGGGATGCGCCTGTGGAGCACAAAGTTGCAAACTTTCACCTCCGTTCACCATACCCAATCCAAAACCTAAAATCAGAAATCTAAAATTCTTTTGTTTCTCCCTCCTTTTTTCCCGACATTTCCCGTGGCGGCAGGAGTTTCCTCCTGCCGCTCAATCCCACGAATAACCCCAATACCGTCCGTTCCGGGTTTGCTCACATAGGTTGCAGAATAGGTGATCGGTTGCTCCCCTTTTGTATTTCCTTCTAAAAATTGGTAAGTTTGCAAGTCGTTCATGCAAAAGCAATGAAGAAAATACTTGTTATTCGGCTCAGTTCCTTTGGAGATATTGTGTTAACATCTCCGGCGCTTCGTGCGCTCCATACTACCTACCCGCTTGCGCAGATTGATTTTTTAGTCAAATCACAATTTGCCGATCTTGTAAAATTCAATCCCAACATCACCACCGTGCTTGAAATGCGAACAGGAGATTGGTCTGAGTTACAACTTGTTCTCAACAGAATCCAATCCGAGAAGTATGATTTGATTGTTGATCTCCATAACAGTTTACGGAGCCGTTATATACGCCTGCTTGCAAAAGCAACGCGAACCGCTGTGATTAATAAACGTGTGTTTGCGCGTTTTATGTTGGTAAAATTTAAAGTACATTGGTACGGAACTCCCATCTCCGTTGCCGATCGTTATCTTGAAACGTGCCAACAGTTCGGTGTTCAAGGTGACGGTAAGGGATTGGAAGTATTTGTCCCCGACCAGACCATTGAAACAATTTCATCGTTCATGAGTAAATATAAACTTGAACGGAACAAATTAGTGATCGGGTTTGCCCCCGCGGCGAACCATGCAACAAAGCGGTGGCTCCCGGAACGGTATGTTGAACTTGGGTGTATGCTTGCAAAAGAGTATAATGCACGGATTGTTATCTTCGGCGGGAAGAGTGATGAAACCTATTGCGATGATATTGCCCACATGATTAACATGCAAACAGGCGCGCACACAGCCGATACGTTTGCAGGAAAGTTATCGCTTATAGAAACTGCCGCCGTGTTAGATTATTGCAATGTTGTTGTAAGTAATGATACCGGTCTTATGCATCTGGCGCAAGCGCGCAAGAAAAAGGTTGTGGCAATATTCGGCTCTACGGTGAAAGAATTCGGTTTTTTCCCCCAAGAGACGATGGGTACGGTTGTTGAAGCGAGTGATGTTGATTGTCGCCCGTGTTCACATATTGGCCGTTCTGAGTGTCCCAAGGGGCATTTTGATTGTATGAATTTGATTCAGGTAGATGAAGTTGTGAAGGCGGTTCGCGAGTTTGTGGGATAAAGTTGTTTGATGGTCGTTAGATAAGAAATATTTTGTTTCATTTATAGTAAGAAGTATGTCTCAAGAAGGAAGAATAGTATCGCTTCAATTCTGTCCCGGTCATAGAAAACCGATGACAGAAGTATCGGTTACCGAGATGGTTACAAATCTCGGGATGAAGGATGACGCACATGCAAAAGCAAACAGCAAGCGACAACTCTTGTTATTGGAAGTAGAGACATTACATTCGTTGGGTCTTCAACCGGGAGATGTGAAGGAAAATATTACAACATCAGGTATTGAACTCATGAACTTACTTCCGGGTACGCGACTGCAATTGGGTAACGATGCAATTCTGGAAATTACGCAGGAGTGCGATCCGTGCTACCGTATGGATGAGTTACGCGCAGGTTTGCAACAAGAACTTGCCGGAAGGCGGGGTATGTTGGCAACCGTTGTATCGGGTGGTAACGTTTCTCAAGGGGATTCAATTCACGTTTTAGAGAATCGCAGATGAATATTTGGCAGATTCTCTATAATGGTATCATCGTTCCGCTGGGATGGATGTTGTTTCAACTTCTTGGTCTGTTTAACGCAAAGGTACGACGCGGAATTGAAGGGAGAGAATTCCTTTTTGAAAAGTTGGAAGAAGATGTTCAACGATTATCACAGAATGCTAAACGTGTGTGGTTTCATTCTTCATCGATGGGTGAGTTTGAACAGGCGAAGCCGATTATTGCAGAATTGAAAAAGCGTTATCCCGATATTCAAATTATCGTATCGTTTTTTTCCCCATCCGGTTACGATCATTCCAAGCGATATAAACTTGCCGATGTGATAACATATATTCCGTTTGATTCAAAAGAGAATGCAGAGCGTTTTATTTCACTCATCAAACCGACTGCGGCAGTGATGGTGCGCTATGATTTGTGGCCCAATCATCTGTGGGCATTGAGGCGTGAAAATGTGCCGATTTTTATCGCAAATGCCACATTCCGGAGCAGTTGGGCGAAGGATGCCCCGCTTCTGCATAGCTTTTTTTATGAGGTGTATAATTCCATTCATCATATCCTTACTGTATCGGAAAAGGATAAGCAGGGTTTTGAGGGTTTTCGGTTATCGTTTCCGAATATTGAAGCGGTGGGCGATACACGATTCGATCAGGTGTGGCAGAGAAGCGCGGAATCGAAAACGAAGCATATTGTACCAGCGCATATTACCGATGAGAAAAAAGTATTGGTGATCGGGAGCAGTTGGTCGGAAGACGAAGAGGTATTGTTCCCGGCGTTGATTCGGTTTGCGAACGAGCATTCAGATTTTCTTACAATCCTTGTTCCGCATGAGCCTGACGAGCACACGCTTGAACGTATTGAGTATATGGCGAACGGTACGCTGTCTTCGATTCGTTTTTCATCGCTGGCGGATTATAACGGACAGCAACTCATTATTGTTGATAGCGTCGGGATTTTAATGACATTGTATAAGTATGGGCAAGTTGCATACGTCGGCGGAAGTTTTGCGCAAGGGATTCATAATGTTCTTGAGCCGGCGGTGTATGGTGTTCCGTTGTTGATAGGACCGAAGCACACGAACTCGCAAGAGGCGGTTGAAATGGTGAAACAAAACGCCGCGTTTGTTGTTACTACGCCGGATGAAGTGTATGGATATCTGGAGGAATTTTTCGGAGGTGAAACGCTTCGCTTAACAGCAGGGCAAGCGTCAAGTGAGTTTGTGAAAAAAAATATCGGTGCAACGGGAAGATTTTTGGCGCGGTTGGAGAAAGCGCTTTAGTTTCTTAGGTGTTTGGTTTTAGGTGGGAGGTAATAGGTGAAAGGTTGTTTGTTGGAGGTGGATTGTGAAAAAATTAGAGAGGAGTTGTTAACAGGGCATGAGTATCATGGCGGAGCCATGACATCATAGAGAAAATAAATGATACATGATAAAAAATTAATCAGTAGGCTTTTCATAATAATTATGGTAGTAATATAAATGGGACTATTTGACTTTTTATTAACAAACAAGAATGCTGAGAAGCGCTTTGTGTCTGAACAGGAATTTGAGAATAATAAAAAAAGCCAGGAGCAAACTGCTCCAATAATGGACCAACTAAGAAAAGTTGGTGTAACACCAGATAAAGAACTCAAACTTGAATTTTTCTTTTATACGGATACAGTTGACAAGGCTCAACTTCTTGCGGCAGAAATTCAAAAATTAAACTACTCTGTCCAACACAATCAGTCTGCCGGCGACAGTAACCTCTTTGTTGTAACCGGTTGGACAATAAAAATGAAAATGACAGATAGTATTGTAGCGGAATGGGCAAAACAAATGTGTGAACTAGGGTATAAGTTTGACTGCGACTTTGACGGCTGGGGAACATCCCTAGAACAATAAATAGTTTACTTCATAGGAAAATAAGAGTTGGTTCTAAAAACCATCTTAGACGATCCTTCCCGGTATGGTTAATACAGAACAATTGCCAATTAGCCATTGATAATTGAGGGTGGGTTTGTATTATACAACAACATTGCTTGAATATCTTCTTGTTCCAATTCGGGATGCTCATCAAGCAATCCTCTGATCGTTGGATTCGAGTGTCATGGTGGGGCTATGACACCCCAGAAAAAAACGTTAGGCGGGCTCTCATGATGTTACCTTACAAAAGTATGTCGGGAGGAAACTCCCGACACCACACTTATTGTTAATCTTCGTATTGGTTTTAAAGTGAGGTTGTGAAGGAGGAAGTCAACGCTCGTTAGGGTTTCAGTTTTTTCAGAATTTCAGAGCGACCCACTTTTTTTGTGCGGTCAACTGATTTCATAAACATAGCTAAGCCAGTATCTTCCATCTCTTCTCGCGAAAGTATCTTTGATGGTATGCCGAGTCGTTCTAGGACATCGTTGAGTAGTCTTAAATCCGATTTATTGTTTGGTGTGATGAGTATATATTTGATAGTTATTTCCTTTCTTCCTTAAAAGAAGAAGGGTTTGTTTCAATCGTTTTTCCTCGGCAACCGTTGATCGCGCTGCGCTGTTTGGTACACAAACGCTACGATAATTTCGGCTGACTGTTGCAGGTCTTTTTCAACGAGATGATCGTACTCATCCATTACCGAATGGTGCGTCAATGTCCTGTATTCGATCAAGTCTTGAATAAACATGAACCCCGGCAATCCGGCAACATCGAATGGCATGTGGTCGGAACCGCTCCCGCCGCCAAGTCCGCCAGGAGAGAGAGTGGAAGCACCATATTCCTGAAACGGTTCAAGCCATTTGCGAAAGATGGGTAACACGGCAAGATTTCCCTGAAGATATACTCCCCTGATTTTTCCGGTTCCGAAATCGAGATTGTAATAAGCGGAAAGCGACTCGTGTTCTTTCAGGATTTTTTTCCTTTTCAAGTTATAGGACTTTCCTTCAAGTTCCGCAAAGTGTTGATTGACGTAGGCGATGGAGCCCTTTAATCCTTGCTCTTCGCCGGACCAAAGAGCCAATCGAATTGTGCGACGCGGCTTAGTTCCTGTTTCATTAAAGACCGAACGGAGAATCCGCATGACATCCATCATCACTGCGCACCCCGCGGCATTATCGGTCGCTCCTGTTCCTCCATGCCATGAATCTAAGTGAGCGCCAAGCATCACAACTTCCTGTTTTAGACCCGGGTCTTCTCCGGGAATTTCCGCAATGATATTGTATGCTAATGAATCTTTCTCGTGAAACTTCACATCGAGCTGCATTTCGATTTTTACGGGGAAGCCCATTTTTGCGAGACGGTAGAGACGGTTATAGTGTTCCACCGAAACCAGAACTTGAGGAACCATTGGACCTGCGGAGAGGGAGTACGACGGGCTTACATTCATAAACCAATCGGGCGTTGTTGTATCGGAGGTGTACGTTAATGCGGCATCGGGAAAAACAATGCCGCGGTCTCCACCCACCTGCCCGCGAAAAAAGATTGCCGCGGGTTTCTCTTCGATAAGAAAATTATACACTTTTCTATCCCGCTTAAACTGAGCAAGAAGCCAATCCGGCAACTGCATCCCGTGAGATTCTTCGGGCGCCGGGGCATTTGCATAACCGAGCAGTTCATCATCACCGAGTCGCGTTGCCAACGGCTTGAACCGGGGTGCAATTGTTTTCACGGTTTCTTCTAAAACTATTTTTCCGGCAAGCGTTCCCCGGTATTTTTCGAAATCGGAAGGATCATGGGCATCAAAAATAACGGCATCGGCAAGGATGTTTCCGTTCGTTCCGGGCGACCATGCCTCCGGATACGCAAGAACCTGAAACGGCACAGGTTGAACGGCATTGATCCAGAATGTTTGCATGCTCCATCCCCTACCAAATTGCCATGATTCTTTATGGATATTATTCATACCCCATTCGCGTAATTGAGTCATAACCCACCCGGAAGCCTCAGTCAATTGAGGAGAACCTGTCAACCGTGGTCCATAGACGGTGCAAAGCTGATTTGCTGTTCTCATAGTTGTGCTCTGCTCCGTGCTGAGCCGGTGAATGACTGCGAGGATGTTTGGGTTAATCTCCTCTTGAGCATGGATGGATGTGGCTCCATGGATAACAAACATAACAACTATTATGAGGATGGATACTATTGTTCGGCGCATGGCTTTCCTGTATGGTAAAGATAAAATAGAAATCTCTATAGGTTTAGAACGTTTAGACGGGTTGACATCCGGAAAAGTTTTAAAGTTTTACAAGAATTTCATTTATCTCCCTATGTCTCGGGACAGGTTGACATATACGCGGGTATGAGGGGTTTGATACCAATCGTGCTTTCCGCCTGATCTAATGAAAACGTGACCCATTTCGCTTAGGTGACCAATAAAGAAAAATTTGCAAATGATTTGAAGTTCGGAGACCTTCCTTATGCCGGGAAAAAGGATGGTTGGCTAATGAAAAAATTGGAAGAGGGATGAAGTATAGATTATAGATCGCGGATGGAATTGGCACGCTGAGAATTGGTCCCGCCTTGCGGGATCACCCCGATGGAACCGGGTTATCGGAATGACAGTCTACTACGGTTCTCGGACGCCTCATGGTCCATGACAGTAGGTAAGAATAATTCCTTACGGTTCGTAATTTAGTCATTTATAACATTAATGCAATGGTTTAATATGCGGCTCTGTAGTTGATATGAATCTGTATTTTAGTAACAGCATTTTGGTGGACTTGAAACCCTCCAACGCCTATATCGTTACTCGTTCCGGACCAGAAGAGGGTATCTTCTTTTATAAATGCGCTGTAAGTCCCTGGTTGTAATGCAAGTTGGAAAAATCCGGTTGGGTTGGAATGTGCTGTGGCAATAAGTTGTGTATGAATGCTTCGATACATCCCTCCTTCAACAAAGTCAACAGAATCAAGAGGTGTGGCTTCGTAGATGAGGATATCGCGCTGAACGGGAGTGACTGTCCCCGATGGTTCTGTCGGTTGGAAATTGCCTTCCCAAAACCAAACATTTCCCCATACCCCTTGCGTAATCGTTTTTTGATTACTTGTATCCCCGGGGTATTTTATTTGGTGGTCATCACAACCGAAAGAGAAAAAACTTACATACAAGAACAACATAATTATGACTCCATGAATTTTTATCATACGATATGCTTTCTCTGTTTTTCAGAATGTTGAGCATGAATTTATTTCGCGTGGCACATGTTAATTTAAATTAAACTGTATAGATTATCAAGAAACGTGGAAATTACAAACTTGCCACGCACCTGTTTACAAAGAGCCGTAATCAACAATCATTGCAATAAATCCATAAAGAATAAGTGCGTGGCAAGCTACCGCTCTAAATATTTGTCTTACCAATATTAATATTACAATTGTTTACGTAGAGTCTGTTTTGTAAATTGTTGAATACCATGCTTGCCACGCACTTTATCTCAAAAAGCTGCAATCAAACTAAAATTACATTTAATCCACATACAACAAGTGCGTGCAAGTTCATCTCAAAAAATAAATTCATTATGAAGATAGCATATTTAGATACAATTTCCGGAATCAGCGGTGACATGACCTTGGGCGCTATGGTGAGCGCCGGTGTACCGTTTGAGACTCTTAAAGAAGAAATTTCAAAACTTAATCTTTCAGGGGTGGAGCTTCAGGCATCGCATGTGGTACGGCATGGAATTACTGCCGTGCATATTGATGTTGTCGTTTCGGGGCACCATCATCACCATCGCTCGTTGAGTCATATTAACGGCATGATCGATAAAAGCGCGTTATCTGACAGGGTGAAGGTAAATGCCAAGAAAATTTTTCTTGAGCTGGGGAAAGCGGAAGCGAAGGTGCATAATACTGATCTTGAGAAAATTCATTTTCATGAAGTAGGCGCATTAGATTCGATAGTGGATATTGTCGGCGCGGCAATTTGTTTGGATGTGTTGGGAATTGATGCGGTTTATTCTTCACCGGTTAAACTGGGAAATGGCGGTTTTGTTAAGGCGGCTCATGGTATGCTTCCTATTCCAACTCCCGCTACAGTTGAGATTTTGAAGGATTATCCTACGGTGCTGACAGACATTCCGATGGAATTGACTACACCAACGGGGGCGGCGATTATTAAGGCAATGTCGGTGGGTATGTTATCGCTTGAGAGGTTGAGTGTTTCGAGTATCGGGTATGGAGCTGGAACGCGAGATATTGAAAGTATTCCAAATTTGTTGCGCGTGATGGTGGGAACGATTCAACCACAATACGAACAAGATGAGTTGGTACAGGTTGAAACAAACATCGATGATATGAATCCCGAGGTGTATCCATACGTTATAGAGAGGCTGATATCGGCGGGCGCGCATGATGCGTATCTTGTGCCCGTTATTATGAAGAAAGGCAGACCGGGTATATTGTTATCGGTACTTACTTCACGTGCATTATTAGATGAAGTTGCTAAGATCGTTTTTTATGAAACGACTACGCTTGGTGTGAGAATAATTTCGACTGAGAGAAAAAAGATACATAGAGAAACAAAAAAAATAAAAACGCGTTATGGAATAGTGGATGTGAAAAGTGTGATAAAAGATGGTGAAGAAAAGTTGATTCCGGAATTTGAGGAATGCAAGCGAATTTCGAGGGAATTTCAGAAGCCATTGCTGGAAATATACAAGTCAATAGAAGACGATAGTTCGCGGTAATGAATACATATTCGCGAAAATGCGAAAAATAGCGCGGAAAAAGGGGAGTAAATTTATTTTTTTAAAAAGTTTGAAACGCGCTTGCCTGATATGGGAAAAAGTAGTATATTGTTATCCCAATATGAATTAGCTCTGTGCAAGCAATTCATGATAACAGTCGGCAGAAAAAACGACGACTGAAAAATATCGATGTTCTTTGACATAGTGTGCATAGCCTTAAGTTAATTTCTTAATTTTTTTCAACACTTCAAATATACAATAAGAGTGAAGATCAATGCTCGAGGTTGCGAATTTAAATATTTACAACGGAGAGTTTGATCCTGGCTCAGGATGAACGCTGGCGGCGTGCCTAACACATGCAAGTCAAGGAGAAACAGGTAGCAATATCTGGAGTAAACTGGCGAACGGGTGAGTAACACGTAGACAACTTACCTTGCGAACGGGAATAACTCCGCGAAAGCGGTGCTAATACCCGATATTGTTCAGCTGTGGCATCACAGTTGAATGAAAGGTCTGAAAGGACGTCGCATGATGGGTCTGCGTCCCATTAGATAGTTGGCGGGGTAATGGCCCACCAAGTCGACGATGGGTAGTTGGTCTGAGAGGACGACCAGCCACACTGGAACTGAGACACGGTCCAGACTTCTACGGAAGGCAGCAGTGAGGAATATTGCTCAATGGGCGAAAGCCTGAAGCAGCGACGCCGCGTGAGGGATGAAATCCGTTAGCATGTAAACCTCTATTAAGAGTGAAGAATATCCGCCTATGGCGGAGGTGACTGTACCTCGTGAATAAGCACCGGCCAA
>ORJL011067329.1_pt1 | contig 12550 bp, 7 predicted proteins | sample 1779941 | NCBI WGS metagenome assembly ORJL01 (sample SAMEA104232317, study PRJEB22302) | groundwater metagenome | biome: forest; feature: aquifer; material: groundwater | place: USA | collected 2011-08-07 | depth 5.8 m
AGGCTTCACATCGGAAGCTCTCAGCGCGGTCATTGACTGTGCCTTCGAAACGTGCGACCTGAAGAAGTTGTTTGCCACGGTTGTCGCTGACAACACAAGGTCCAAGCGAGTCTTGACGAAGGTCGGGATGCAATTGGAGGGAACGCTGCGAGGACACGACAACCTCCGGGGGCGGAGAGTGGACGTAGAAGTGTACGGTCTCTTGACTGAAGGGTGGCGGAACAGATGAAGGGGCCTAGCCCCGTCTCTGCCGCCCGCAGAACGGACGCTGAACTCTTGCCCGCCTTCCCTACCGCCCCTCCCGCCGCACCGTCACCTGCACCCCCTGTGCCCCCACCACCACGCCTTCTACCCGCGCTAGTCGCCGCTTTTCCACCGATCGCCCGTCCTCCGCAGCTTGCCGCAGCAAGGTCAGCGCGCTGGCCCGGATGTCCTGCGTCTGCGCCTTCTCCTTAAGCCCCCGGCGCAACAGCCGCCGGACTTCTTCCGCCGTCTCCTCCGACACTATCCTTGTCACCTCGGGCCGGTGGTGGTTCAACTCCGGGGTCTGGGCCAGCACCTGCTGTTCCAGCTCCTCCGCCGGGTGCGTGTTGTAGCCGCACATGCCCCGGTTCGTCCGCGTCCCGCACTGGTAATAGCGGTATGTCTTGGACAGCTGCGTCCCGTCCTTGCGCTTCCACGCCTGCTTCCGCGTCACCCCTATCATCTTGCTCCCGCACTCGGCGCAAACGACCATGCCCGATAGAAGGAAGGGCTGCCCCTTGGCGAACCCCGCTTTTTGCGCCGCCTTGTCCAGTCGCGCCTGCACATGGGTGAAAAGCGGCCGGGTGATGATCGCCTTGTGGTTCCCCGGCACCCGGATCCCAAACCTGTCGTACACGCCGATGTAGAAGCGGTTCCGCAGCATGTCCCGCACCGTGACCATGCTCCACGTTCCGCCCCTTCGTGTCACATAGCCATGGCCGTTCAGCTCGCTCACGATTGCCCGGATGCCCTTCCCCTGGAAAGCCATCTGAAAGATAAGCTCCACCTTCGGCGACTCCTCTGGATCGACCTCCGGCTGCCCGCGCGGCCCCTTCCGGTACCCGTACGGCAGCTTCCCCAGCGTGAGCCCCCGCAGCGCGCGCGACTGCATGGCCGTGCGCACGCCTTTGGACCTCCGGGACCGTGACCGCACCACGTTCAGCGTTGATTCTAGAGGATCCCCCTCGGTGGACAGCGCCACCGTGACCCCTACGCTCTCCAGCGCCAGCGTCCGCAGCGCCGCCTCTCGCGGGTCCGTTGCCAGCACCGACGTGTCGTCCAGGATCAGTCCCCCGCCCCTGGCCTGGTCCGCCAGCGCCCCTATGGCATCCAGGTCAAGCCCCTTCTTGGACAGCGTCCCCCTGTATGCCCACCCCCTCTTCTCCGCCGCCCGCCGCAGGGCCGCCTCCCTCTCCTCCGTCCCTTCTCCGTCCCGAAAGACACCCCATGCGTCCATGTTGTCACCCGCCCCGAAGCAAAAAGTATTGAACGCACCCTACCATGGCGGTACCGTGCCCGCAAGCCTGTTTGCAGCGACTTGCCTACAAGTTGCAGGGGTGTTGCGCCCGCGCCCATCATTGTAGAGCTTGTCCTGAGGAGCTCGAAGGAGGCAATTCACGAAGCCATCCCCCAAGTCCTTGGGGCGGGGGGATCCGTTCGTCCTGTCGCAGATCCCGTATGCGTCCTCGAATCGGGAAGCGGAGTCGAAGGACTGCCCTCGAACGGAAGGGGCGGGTCTTCTCCTCCATCTTCTGCATTTTGAGATGACTTCACAAATTGCCATTCTTGTTCCGCCCCCGCCTCCCCCTCCCCAATGCCGCCCTTTCCCACTTTTTGGTACGCTAAGCCTATGCCCAACCGCCAGCAACGCAACCGCAACCGAAACGCCGCATACCGTCCCCCCGCCAGCCCACAGGCACGCCCGGAGGTCACCGTCCACCTGGACGACATGGCGAACGAGGGCCAGGCCCTGGGCCGCGTGGAGGGGAAGGTCGCCTTTGCCGCCTTCGGCATCCCCGGCGAGGACGTCCGCCTGCGCGTGTTCACGGACAAGAAGCAGTTCCTCTCTGGCGATGTCATTGAGGTGCTCACCTCCTCCCCCCACCGCGTGACCCCTCGCTGCCCTCACTTCGGCGTCTGCGGGGGCTGCCAGCTGCAACACGTTTCCTACGAACAGCAGCTTGTCCTCAAGCGTCGCGTCGTGGAGGAGGCAGTCCGCCGCATCGGCAAGCTCCTGGATGTGACTGTCCACCCCACCCTGCCCTCCCGCGACCCCTGGCAGTATCGCAACCACGCCCGCTTTTCCGTGACCAGGGAAGGTAGCGCCGGGTTCACCCACCGCAACAGCCACCGCTTCGTCCCCATCGACTGGTGCTACATCGTCCACCCATGGATCAACAAGGCCAAGGACGCCCTGCAAGGCGCCGCAGCGGGCAGCCACCAGCTGGACCTCCGGATAGGCTGGAACACCGGCGAGTACATCGTCCAACCCGCCCTTGAGGGCGACACGCGCGGCTTCGAGACCGGCCAGGAGTCCTTCACGGAGGTCCTCGGCGGCGTGGCCTTCAAGGTGTCCGCCCCCTCTTTCTTCCAGGTGAACACCCCGCAGGCGGAACGCCTGGTGGCTATCGTCAGGGACCGGCTGGGCATGCGCGGCACGGACACCCTGGTGGACGCCTACGCAGGCGTCGGGGTCTTTGCCGTACTGCTGGCCCCCTTCGTAAGCAAGGTGATCGCCATCGAAGAGTCCCACTCGGCCATCGAGGACGCACTGGCGAACGTCCAGGGCTATCCCCATATCCAGGTCATCGAGGGCAAGACCGAGGACATCCTCCCCAAGCTGGATGTGCCCGCCGACCTCGTGGTGCTCGACCCGCCCCGCGCGGGCTGCTTCCCCCAGGTGCTGGACGCGCTGGCCGTGGCGAAGCCCCGCAAGGTGGCCTACGTGTCGTGTGACCCCGCGACCCTCTCCCGCGACCTCCGGATGCTGGTCCTGCGCGGCTTCCGTGTGGAGGACGTACAGCCGGTGGACATGTTCCCCCAGACCTATCACGTCGAGTCGGTGACCACCCTCTCCCGCATGGGCGCCGACGACCTCCTCCTTGCTTCCACGTCGCCCCGCCGCCGCGAGCTCCTCCGCGAGCTCGGCCTCCCCTTCCAGGCCCTTGCCCCCACCGGCGAGGAGCCCCGCCCCTCCGGCGAGGCCCCGGAGGACTACGTGGCCGCCACCGCCTCCGCAAAAGCAGCCTCAGTCGCGGAGGAAGCCCAGACGGGGGTGGTCGTCGGCGCGGACACGGTCGTTGTCCTGGACGGCGAGGTCCTTGGCAAGCCCACGGACGCAGATGAGGCCCGCGCTATGCTGCGCCGCCTCCGCAACCGGCCCCACCACGTCATCACCGCCGTCTCCGTCGCCCGTGCAGGCAGCCGGACGCCCCAGACCCTCCGCAACATCACTACCGTCCACATGCGCGATTACTCGGATGCCGAGATCGAGGCCTACATCGCCACCGGCGACCCCTTTGACAAGGCGGGAGGCTATGCCATACAGCACCCCGACTTCCGCCCCGTCGCCCGCATCGAAGGCTGCTACACCAACGTCGTGGGACTGCCGCTCTGCACCCTCTCTGAAGGCCTCGCTCTGGCTGGCGTCACCGCGCCCCTTCCCATCGGCCACGCCTTCTGTGACCGCCTTGCGAGCGAAGCCCATGTCCAATAGCTTCCGAGGCAGTATTCGAGAGCCTGCGTGGGTTTTCACTGCGCAGACCGTTCGGAGTGGCCTGTTTCCTTGGGAGAGTCCAGAGGGGGAACCCCTCTCTGGACGCCGGAGGCCGGAAGAGGCCGGAAACCAAACGTCGCCGGCGACGTTTGGTTTCCGGCATTTGTTCTCCCCCTTCCCGAAAAGGAAGGGGGCCAGGGGGATGGTTGTTCTCGTAGACAACCAGCGCTATCGAGGGTCTACACGCGCTCGAGAAAGAGATATCCGGTGGACCTGAACACCCTGCTCATAGTCCTGATCCGATGGACTCACCTGATGGCCGTCGTCACCTGGGTCGGCGGCAACATCTTCTACCTCGCCGTCCTCCGTCCCGCCATGCGCGCCGGAGAGACCCCCCGGTTCCTCGGCCGCCAGGTCGGCGCGGAGTTCAAAGGCGTCGTCGAGACGGCCCTCTGGGTCCTCCTCGTCACCGGCGTCCTCCTCCTGACCGAGCGCCTGAGCGTCGTCCTCAGCGTCGCCTACGGCGTCATCCTCGCCCTCAAGCTCGCCCTCTTCGGCGTCATGGCCATCATCGCCCTCGCCCTTGGCCGAGGCGGCCCCCGCCGTACGGATTCTCCGCTCGAAGCCCACTGGCTGGACATCCTTCCGCAAGGCATTTCCAAGCGGCTCCACGGCGCCCGCTCCCGCCTCGGCCGACTCCTCACCCCCACCAACCTCCTCACCGTCCTCGGCCCTATCATCATCTTCCTCTCCATCCTGCTGAGGTTCCTGTCCAACCCGCAGTAGAGGCAGTAGAGATAGGCGCAACCTGGACTGAAGCGGTGTCCGGACAAGGTTCTTTCGTCATTCCGGCGAAAGCTCCGACCAGGAGTCGCGAGTCCTTCTCGGGACCGGAATCCAGCGATTTCAGGTTCGCTGTTGCCGGATGCTACCTTCCGTTGGTGTGACGGGAAAGACATGTAGCGAAAAAGAAGAGGGGGCCACTCGGTTGGCCCCCTCCTTGCGCTGTTGTCCGCCAGCGGTCCTCAGAACGTCCACCACTCCAGCCACTTCCCCAGCGGCATCTCCAGCAGCACCAGGTCACGCGGGTGCCCGGAAAGGTCCTTCAGGTGGTTGTGCAACATTCCCACCTGCACGAAGCCGATGGATGTGGCCGCCCGGATCGCCGCGTCCTGGTCCGGCGTCGCCGCTTCAAAGTACAGCTTCTCCAGACCTGCCTTGTTCCCGATATCCGCCAGCTCCCGGAGTAATGCCGTGCCGAGCCCGCTGTTCCCGAACTCCGGGTCCACCACGATGCGCACCTCCCCCACATGCTGGCGGGAGTTCGCTCGGGAGCGGTGCAGCGTGGCGTCGGCCACAACCCGGTCGCCAGCCCAGGCGAGCAGGGGGAGCGCCCGGTAGTAGTCCAGGTTGTTCGCCCAGCCTTGGATCACGGTTGGGGACTGCACGTCCTCCTTCAGGTTGAACCGGTCTGCCGCGGGCACCCGCATGAAGAAGGCCAGCAGCTCCGCCGCGTCATCCCGCGCCATAGGCTTGAGCGTCACCACCGCGCCGTCGGCCAGCGTGATGTCCTTCGGGTACGCGATCAGCTTGTAGGTATGAGCGATAGTCATGCAGTCCTCCCGTGGCGCACGTCCTCAGGGGTGTTTGATGCACCGACGCCGTGCTATCCGCGCCCTGCGCTGTCTATGAGGACCGGAGCAGGAGCACTGGCCGTCCCACGTGGCGCACCACCTTATCCGCCACGCTGCCCAGCGCCCAGCGGCCCAGCCCGGACCGCCCGTGCGTCGTCATGACCACCAGGGAGTCCTGCAACGACTGCGCTAGGTCTATGATGGCCGAGGCGGGGTCCTGCATGACCACCTTTGCGTCCACTTTTGCCACGCCCGCCCCAGTCAGGTTCTTGGACACCCTGCCCAGATACTCCTTCGCTGCCTTTTCCGTCTCTTCATACATCTCCAGGTAGGCGCGCGCGTCGTAGGTCATATAGTCACCGTAGTAACCCATGGCTGGCGGGACTGCCCACACCGACGTCACCTTGGCGTCGAGGGACCGCGCCACCACCGCCGCCGTGGATAGCGCCTCCTCCGCAAGCGGAGAGCCGTCCAGCGGCAGCACGATGTTCCGCACCGTCGCCCGGCGCGCCAATTCCTGGTCTTTCAACGCATGGACCAGCAGCAGCGGGCTGCCGCTCGCGTGCAGGACCTTGTCCGCCACGCTGCCCAGCGCCATGCGCGCGAGGCCGGAGCGTCCATGCGTCCCCATGATGATCAGCGTCAGGGGGTCCTTGTTCGCCTCTTTCAGGATGGCGTCCGCCGCCGGGACCGCTTCCACCTTGGTGGTGACCTGCACCTTTGCCCTCTTCAGGTCACCAGCCACCTTGTCCAGGTACTCCTGCGCCCGCTCCCCCTCGTGTTCGAGGGCCTGGTCCAGGTATATGTGTCCCTTCGCCCGGCCTTCCGTCTCCTGGACCTCCTTCGGCGCGACGAACGTGTACTCGTCATGCACCGTGTCCGACCAGTCGAGGTCGGGCGGCGCATATGCCCGCAGCAGGACCACCGGCGCTTTCAACCCCGCCGCGAAGAACCGCGCATATGGAAGCACCTGCTCCGAGACCTCCGACCCATCCAGCGCAACCAGGATCTTTCGGTACATTGCGTCAAACCCCTCCTGTTATGTGGAACAGCCCTGCCTGCTTCTACAGCTACCCTACGACGTTTCCATGAGCGCGGCGTGACGAAGCTGTCGCCGTCTCGTGACAAAGTCGTGAAAGCCAGCAGTGAGCATCTCCTCAACCGCCCGCGCTGTCAAGTGACGACAGGCCTTCTCGGCGCTCCTCACAGCTTGGCGATCGTCACCTCGTCAATGCGAGGCCCGCGGGCGCGCAGCACGGTCAGCCTGTGTTGGCTGTGGACCACGCTGTCCCCCTCCTTAGCCACATGTCCCAGTCGGTCCAGCATGAACCCCGCCACCGTGCGGTACCTCCCGGAAGGGAGGGTGAGCGCAAGACGCTCGTTGGCTTCCAGCACCGGCATCCTTCCCCGGACAGTGACCGCGCACTCCGTGACCGCCACGACGTTGTCCTTCTTGCCCTGCTCGATCTGCCCCACGACCTGGCGGATCAGCTGGTTGAACGTCACCAGCCCGGACGTTACGCCGAACTCGTCAACCACCAGCGCCAGTTGCGCATCGGTGTCCCGCATCTGCGCGAGCGCCTCTGGAAGCGTCAGTGTCTCCAGAAGGAACAGGTTTGGGCGAACGATCCGCCCCACAGGGTCGCCCCGCTGCAGCGCGCCCTGCGCCATGGCCCGCAGCACGTCCTGCGTCTCCAGCGTCCCGGCCACCCTGTCAATGCCGCCGTTCGTCACGGGGAACCGGCTGAAATACTGGCGGGAGTTGAACTCCAGGAACTGCTCCAACGTCAAGCCCTCCTCGATGGCCACAATATCGGCGCGGGGGACCATGATGTCTTGCAGCCGCATCTCGTGGATATGCAGGGTGCGCAGGAGAAGCTCGGACGCCGTCTCCTCCAGCCCGCCGGTTTCCTTCCCCAGACTGATAAGGACTTTGATCTCCTCGTGCGTCACCAGCGTCCGCCCGGGCGGCATCCGTCCGCTCAGCCACCGGTTGAAACACTGGAGCGGGTACACGGCGGGGAAGAGGAGGCGTTCCGTCCACAGGAGCGGGACCGCGAACTTCAGGGCGAGCGGTTCGGCCAGGCGCGACCCCAGGGTCTTGGGGATGTTCTCTCCAACGACGATGAGGACCGTGGCGGTGACCACGGTTGCGATGAGCACGCCTATCCCCTCATCCCCCAATAACTGCACCGTGACGAGCGTCGCGATCGCTGCGGCCCCGGTGTTCACCAGGTTGTTCCCCACAAGGATGGTGGGCAGGAAGCGCTCCGGGTGCTCCGCCATCTGGACCAATACCGCTGAACTGCGGCTGCCGGACCTCACTATGTGGCGGAGCCGCACCTTCTGCAAGGAGAGGAAGGATGCCTCACAGGCGGAAAAGACGGCGGAAACCAGGACCAGGACGGCAAGAAGCACGAGCAGTAGCCCAGTTGAAGACATGCCAGATTCCTTGAGTCCGGGCCGGATGTCCCGGACCGGACGATGCCTCGGCGCCGGAGCCCTTGGCGGGTCGAGGGCTCACGTGCTCCTACGTTGATGTCAATGATGTCAATGTCGCGCCGCTGAGACGGACCGCCGCGCGTGTCTGGGGCTTGTGTCCCCCCTATCGCCCCCATGGCTCTTGTCCCCCTTGTCCCCTTTGCTCTTGGACGGTTTCCCAGAGCCTCGCAAGACGCCAAGGACCACCGCGCCCAGGCCCAGAAGGACCAGCAAGACACGGATGAGTCCGCTCACGTAAGGGACCGATTCAAGCGCCACAAGCAAGACGATGCCGGGTATGAGCGGAAGGACGCGGGACGCCGCTGCGCCTGAGCTAAGCCTCTCGAGGAGGAACCGGCCCATGGCGCCGGCAGCTGCTAGCGGGGCCAGGAAGATAACCACCACGATGACCGCCGCTATGAGCAGCGCTTCTCCCAAGACCATGACCAGGATGGTCAGAGACGCCAGACTCCCAAGCGCCGCCGACGCAAGCCCGATGGCCACAAGTATCCCGCCGACGAGTATGCCGATCATGATGGCGAGGATCCCCACGACGGAAAGGGCGCCCCACAGCAGCGCGTGGATAACACCTTTTTGGAGCTGTGCGGCGGGACTTGTCACCAGTCGGGGCAGGAACAGGACAAGGACCAGGCCAAGCAGCAAAAGAGTCGCCATGCGGCGTCCCGCTGCCCACAGTTGATCTTCGAGAAGAGGGGCGCCTACCTGGGCCGGGGCCGCGATGTGGATTTTTTCAGACCCTTCCACTGCGCCCGTACGCGTGTAGGTGTCCGCCCCACCCAGGACGTTGCCGTGCACCGTCCCGGCCATCTTCACCGTCCGGGCACCCAGGACAAGGTCGCCCCCAACGGCGCCGGGGACGCTGATATTGTTCCCTGCCGCCAGGACATCTTCACCTACCCGCCCATCGAGTGTGACCGTCTCGGCGGCGACGCGGATGTCCCCTTGGACCGTGCCGGATATGGAGACCTCGCGCGCAACCGTCCAGAGGTCGCCCGTGATCACCCCGGTAACCTGGACCGTCTCCGCAGCGGCGACGACATCCCCCTCCACCGTGCCTTCAACGATCAGGGCGCGCCCGGTGGCGTAGAGGTCGTGGTCCATGATCGTCCCGCTGGGGACGGTCAAGATATCTCCAGACGGGAATTTGTTGGAATCGCCTTGTTGTATGCATCCCGCCGTCCCGAGAGAGACGGCCGCCAGAAAAGGAACAGCCAGACGCACCAGCGCACTCCGCATACGCCCTCTTTCGGTTGCGCCAGCCCCCTAACACCCGACTGTGACGCTACCACGAATCTCCTCCACCCGCAACGGAGTTTTGAAACCATTTCACCTCTTGTTGACGGCAACCCCATCTTGCAGCCACTCCGGAGGCAGTTCAGCTATTCACATGCACAGTAGGGGTGAAAGGCGCTGGCGATGGGGGAAACGGTACAAAGACTTGGCCTTTGGTATATGGAGAGCGGAGCGTACCGCAGATGCCCTCAAGGAGGGGTTTCAGGAGAAACACAGTGGGAAGGAAGCGCTCGCTCTCAAGTCAGGTGGGGAGCGCCCAGCCGGCCCGCCGAGGCACGCGGTCCGGTGGACTTACCCTCCCCAACTTCGACACGACCTATACCATCCGTAACCCGTCCGCTTGTTTCTTGATGCCCTCCTCAAGGAGCATGGTGTCTTCCGTAAGCCTAGGAGGGGCAGAAGTATGACACACCGCACGTTGAGCTCTATCCCGCGTCCGTGGCTCTGGGGAGGCGCGCTCGCGCTTGTCTTCATCTCCGCCGGAGCCGCTACGGGCACTGTTCTCAGCGGCAACATCGCCGGCCTTGTTCCCTTCACCGCAAGCCAGTCCCTGCTCGTCCAGAACGTCACGATGAACGCGACGGACGTCCAGCTTGGCACGGTGAAGGACGACCGCACCGGCTTCACCGCCAGCGCGGAGATGAACACAGGCGATGGCTACACCGTGAACCTCACCCTCGCCAACGAGAGCAATCAGTCGCTCGTCGGCGAATTCACCCTGCTTCCTCCCTCCGGCGTCCAGGTCAGCGTGGTGGGCCAGAACGATGCCGCCTGCGTCGTGCAGCAAGGCCCCTTCACCTGGATGTTCACCCTTCTGCCTACGACTAATAACAACGTGGACCTCATTGTGACGGTCGCCCTGGCGGATGACGCCGCGCCCGGCTTCTACACCGTGGACGCCCAGCTGAAGCAGATCGACCGCAACGCCCTCTGCTTCGCCTCCGACGACGTTGCGCAGACGCCGGAAGACACTCCGGTGGACATCGACGTCCTCGCCAACGACCATGACCTCTGCGGCCAGGGCCTCACCATCGTTAGTGTGACAGACCCTCTCCACGGCTCCGTGGTCATCAACCCGGACAACACTCTCACCTACATCCCGGATCCGGACTACTTCGGCCAGGACACCTTCACCTACACGGTGGAGGACTGCAACGGCAACATGGACCAGGCCACGGTCACGCTTACTGTGGACAACGTGAACGACGCTCCCATCGCCGCCGACGACGCCGTCTCCACTCCTGAGGACACCGCGGTCGTCATCGATGTCCTTGCCAACGACACGGATGTGGACGGGGATGCCCTCACCGTCTCGCTCCAGTCCCAGCCCGCGCACGGCTCGGCCACCGTCGTGGCGGGCCAGAAGGTCAAGTACGTCCCTGCCCCCAACTACTCCGGCCCGGACAGCTTCAACTACCTGGCCTTGGACGGCTCCCTCTCCTCCAACATCGCGACGGTCAACATCGTCGTGGTCCCGGTGAACGACAAGCCGGTTGCGGTCAACGATGTCGCCGCCACACCTGAGGACACGCCCGTCACCATCAACATCCTCCTGAACGATACGGACGGGGAAGGCGCCATCCTCTCCGTGGCCAGCATCACCCAGCCTGCGCACGGCGCAGTCGTGGTCAACCCGGACCAGAGCGTCACCTACACCCCCGCCCTCAATTTCAACGGCACGGACACGTTCACCTATACGAACACGGATGGCGCCCTGCCCTCCAACCCCGCCACCGTGACGGTCACCGTGACTCCTGTGAACGATCCCCCTGTCGCCCTGAACGACAGCATGACCGCGCTGGAGGATACGCCGGTCTCCATTGCCGTCCTTGCCAATGACCTGGACCCGGATGGCAACGCGCTCTCGGTGGCTGTCCTCAACCAGCCCGCGCATGGCGCGGTCACGCTCGGCGTCAACGGGACCGTCCACTACACGCCCAGCGCGAACTTCAACGGCACGGATAGCTTCACATACACCAACACCGACGGTTCGCTCACCTCCAACATGGCCACAGTGACCATCACCATCGTCTCCGTCAACGATGTCCCTGTCGCCAACAACGACCTTGCCGGGACCCCGGAGGACACGCCGGTGGTCATTCCCGTCCTCGCCAACGACGTGGACGTGGACGGCGATGTGCTGACTGTGGCAACGGTGGTCCAGCCGGTGAACGGCGCCGTGGTGATCAACCAGGACGGGACCGTGACCTATAGCCCCAAACCGAACTTCAACGGCACGGATACCTTCACCTACCGCGCCACGGACGGCTTTGTCCTCTCGAACATCGCGACGGTCACCGTCATCGTGTCCCCCGTGAACGATGCCCCGGTCGCCTACAACGACAGCAAGAACACGGCCAAGAACGTGGCCGTGACCATCAATGTCCTGGCAAACGATATCGACGTTGACGGCAACGCCCTTACCGTGACCAACCTCACCCAGCCCGCCCACGGCACGGCTGTCCTGAACCTGAACGGCACCGTGACCTATACGCCCGCCAACAACTACGTGGGCACGGACAGCTTCACCTACACCGCTTACGATGGTGCGGCTACATCCAACGTCGCCACTGTGGCCATCTCCATCGGCAATACCAACACAGCTCCGGTGGCCTACAACGACACCGCCACGACACCGGAGGACACGGCCATCGTCATCCCTGTGCTCGTCAACGACACGGACGTGGACGGCGACCCCCTGGCGGTGACTAGCCTGACCCAACCTGTGCACGGGACGGTCGTGGCGAACCAGAACGGCACGGTGACCTACACGCCGAGCGCCAACTACAACGGCACGGATGTCTTTACATATCGCGCCACGGACGGCACTCTCTCCTCCAATATCGCCACCGTCACCGTGACCATCACGCCGGTCAACGACCCCCCCGTCGCTTACAACGACGTCGCCACCACGGTTGAGGATACCGCCGTCGTCATTGCTGTCCTGGCGAACGATATCGACGTGGACGGCGACGCCCTTACCGTGACCAACCTCACGCAGCCCGCTCACGGCACGGTGACGGTCGGCCAGAACGGCCAGGTGGTCTACACGCCCGCTCCCGATTTCTGCGGGACTGATACCTTCACCTACACTGCGTTCGATGGCACGGCCACGTCCAATGTGGCCACGGTGACCGTTACCGTGACCCCGGCCAACGACCCCCCCGTCGCCTATGACGACACGGCCTCAACGCCGGAAAATGCCTATGTGAATATCGCAGTCCTGGCCAATGACACGGACGTGGACAGCCCCAACCTGACCGTCGCTGCCCTGACTCAGCCCGCCCACGGGACCGCGACCCTCAACCCGGACTTCACCGTGAAGTACACCCCGGACAACGGCTTCCACGGCACGGACACGTTCACCTACAAGGCCAACGAC
>ORJL010968719.1_pt1 | contig 12549 bp, 13 predicted proteins | sample 1779941 | NCBI WGS metagenome assembly ORJL01 (sample SAMEA104232317, study PRJEB22302) | groundwater metagenome | biome: forest; feature: aquifer; material: groundwater | place: USA | collected 2011-08-07 | depth 5.8 m
GGGCCTTCGCCGTGGTCCCGCCCATGTCGAAGGCGAGGAGCCGCCCCTTGCCGTCGGCGCGGCCGAAGAAGGCGCCGGCGAGCGCGCCGGCCGCGGGGCCGGACTCGAGCATCTGCACGGGCGTCCGCTGGGCCTCGGCGACGTGGCTCAAGCCGCCACTCGAGAGCATGAGGAGAAGCGGAGCCGGAATGCCGAGGTCACCGAGCCGCTTGGCCATCAGCGCGAGGTAGCGGTGGGCGAGCGGCTTGATGTACGCGTTGGCGACCGTCGTCGACATCCGCTCGAATTCGCGGATCACGGGCGCCACGTCGGCCGACAGCGTGACGGCCAGGCCGGGAAAGTCGCGCCGGATGCAGTCGCCCACCGCGCGCTCGTGCCGGTCGGACGCATACGAATGCAGCAGGCAGACGGCCAGGGACTCCACGCCCGCCGCCACCAGCTGCGCGACGGCGGCGCGGACGTTGGCGTCATCCAGAGGCTGCCGTTCCTGCCCGTTCGCATCGAGGCGACCCGCGATTTCGGCGCGAAGATGGCGCGGCACCAGGGCCGGCGCCCGCTCCAGGGCCAGGTCGTAGAGATCGTATTTGCGCTCGTGGCCGATCTCGATCACGTCCTTGAAGCCCTCGTTCACCAGCAAGCCCGTGCTGGCGCCGCGCCGTTCGATCAGCGCGTTGGCGAAGAGCGTGGTGGCGTGGACCACCCGCCGCACCTGGCCGGGCTCGATCGCGCACTGCCGCATCAACCGGCGCACGCCGTCGGTGACGGCCTCGGCGGGATCGCCGTGCGTCGTGAGCACCTTCAGGCTGTGCAGCCGGCCGGCGCCATAGTCGAGGGCGACGACGTCGGTGAACGTCCCGCCGATGTCGATCCCGATGGACCACGCTGTCAAGAACATCTCCTTTGCGGTGAATGGCCCTGCCCGGCGCCTCGATGCGCGGTCCCGGCAGCAGGTCGCGCAAGGATAGGGGTCGGCATTGTTAGCAACAATTGAAAAGATAAGATGGACTGTTCGTCTTCGGCGAATAGTGAGATCATCCTGCCTTCGCAGGCCCGGCAGTTCGGGCGGAGGCAAGGGGATGGCGACGGACCGAAGCGTGACGATCAGGCACCTGCGCTGCTTTCTCGCGGTGGCCGATTCAGGGTCGTTCACCGTCGCGTCGTCGCGGATGTTCCTGACGCAGTCGTCGTTGACGGCCACCATCCAGCAGTTCGAAGAGGCCATCGGCCTGAAGCTCTTCGATCGCACCACCCGCCGGGTGGTGATGACGGAGGAAGCGCTGCGGTTCCGCTCGCAGGCCGAGAAGATCCTGAAGGAGTTCGACGCCTCCATCAGCGACCTGAAGGCGCTGGCGCAGAGCCAGCAGGGCAACATCAGGATCGCCGCGGCCGCCTCCGTCATCTACCGGTTCCTCACCCGCGCGATTCCGGTGTTCCGCCAGGCCTACCCCAACGTCACCATTTCGCTGCGCGATGCCGGCTCGGAACAGGTGGAGCGGATGCTGCTGAACGGCGACCTCGACTTCGCGATCACCAGCAAGCACAAGGGCTATGGCGACCTGGACTACACACCGCTGATCGAGGACCGCTACGGCGTGCTGTGCATGCCGCAGCACAGGCTGGCGCGGGGTTCACGAGCGCTGCGCTGGGCCGAACTGACGTCGGAAGACTATGTCGCCTTCAGCGCCGACACCGGCATCGGCACCTTCCTGGCCGCGCACGCCGGCTTCTCGCCGCTGGTCGGCACCCCGCACGACGAGGTGTCGAGCACGACCACGCTCTATCCGATGCTCAGCCTCGGCGACCGCTATTCGATCGTGCCGGCACTGGCGGCCCGCTCCGACGGTTTTCCCGACCTGACCTTCCGCGAACTGAAGGAACCGGTCCTCACGCGCAAGATCTGCCTGATCACCCGGCGGTTGCGCTCGCTGTCGCCCAGCGCGCGGCGCATCCTCGACATCCTGCTGGAGACCTTCGAGCACAGCGACCTGCCGCCGGGTGTGAGCATCAGCAAGCGCTGACTTCGTTTTCTCCAGGAGCAACCATGGATCTGAACCTGACAGGCCGGCATGTGCTGGTCACCGGCGGCAGCAAGGGCATCGGCTATGCGTGTGCGCAGGAGTTCTGCCGCGAAGGCGCCCACGTGACGCTGGTGGCGCGCCAGCAGGCGGCGCTCGACGCCGCCGTGGCGCAGCTGGCCGCGCAGGGCTTCACCGCCCGCGCCCTGGCCGCCGACCTCACGGACGCGGCCGCCGCGGCCGCGATGGTGGCGGCGGCCGAGCGGGCCGGCGGCGCCATCGACGTGCTGGTGAACAGCGCCGGCGCAGCGCGGCGCACCCCATTCGAGGAACTCGGCCCGCCCGCCTGGCACGACGCCATGCAGGCGAAGTTCTTCACCTCTGTGCATGTGATGGATCCGGTGATCAAGCGCATGGCGGGTGCTGGACGCGGCGCGATCGTCAACGTGGTGGGCGCCGGCGGCAAGGTCGCCGGCCCGACCCACCTGGCCGGCGGCTCGGCCAATGCCGCGCTGATGCTGGCCAGCGCGGGGCTCGCCGCGGCCTACGGGCCGAAGGGCGTCCGCGTGAACGCCGTCAACCCCGGCCTCACGCTGACCGATCGCCTGCAGGAGGGCCTGGCCGCCGACGCGCGCCTGCAGGGCAAGAGTGCCGACGAGGTGCTGGCGGCGGCGCAGCAGCGGCTGCCGCTGCGCCGGATCGCCACGCCGCAGGAGATCGCCAATGCGGTGGTGTTCCTGGCGTCGGACCGCGCCAGCTACATCAGCGGCGCGATCGTCGCGATGGACGGCGCCGTCACGCCGATGGTGGTATGAGCGCTACTCGAAGTAGCGCACGCCCGGCCTGAGCTCCTCGTACATCAGGTAGTCGGTGGCGCCCATGCCCAGCTGCGCATAGGCGCGCTGGGCCACCGTGTTTTCCTTCTCCACGTAGAGCCGGAAGCCGCAGATGCCCGGATCGGCCTGCGCCAGGTCGCGGATGTGGTCGTACATGCGGCGATAGACGCCGCGGCGCCGCCACGCGGCCTCGACATAGACGCTCTGGATCCACCAGAAGAGGCCATTGCGCCAGTCGCTCCATTCGTTGGTGACCATCAGGCAGGCGACCACGCGGCCTTCGTGCTCGGCCACCAGGTAGAAGCCCAGCGAGGAATCGGCCAGCAGCCGCCGCACGCCGGCGCCCACGAGGTCGGGGATCAGGGCCTTGCCTTCGGTTTCCAGGGCCATCGCGCGGTTGAAGCCGGCGATCGCATCGGCGTCGCCGGGTTCGGCGCGGCGGATCGTGAGAGGTTCGTTCATCGCAGTGTGTCCATGCTGTGGCCGACACTGTAGTGCAAGCGCCGGCCGCGCCGTCACAGCACCTGGCGCGGGTCGGTGATGCTGCCGGTGAGCGCGCTGGCCGCCACCGTGGCCGGCGAGCCGAGGTACACCGAGGCGTCGCGGTGGCCCATGCGGCCCAGGAAGTTGCGGCTCGACGACGCGATGCAGACCTCTTCTTCGGCCAGCACGCCCTGGTGCATGCCGGCGCAGGCGCCGCAGCCCGGCGTGGTGATGGTGGCGCCGGCCTCCACCAGCGTCTCGACGATGCCGGTCTTCACCGCCTGCGCATAGACCTTGCGCGAGGCCGGCGTGACGACCATGCGCACGCCGGGCGCGATGCGCTTGCCCTTGAGGATGGCCGCCGCTTCGGCGAGGTCCTCCAGCCGGCCGTTGGTGCAGGTGCCCAGGAACGCCTGGTGGATGCGCACGCCGGCGTACTCCGACACCGGATGCACGTTGTCGACCTTGTTGGGCGCCGACAGCAACGGCACCAGCGACGACAGGTCGAAGCGATGGCGGCTCGTGTAGTCGGCGTCGGCATCGGGCGCGGGCATCTCGCCGGCGTCGATGCCGAGGCCACGGAAATGCTCGCGCGTCACGGCGTCGCCGGGCACCACGGCGAACTTGGCGCCCATCTCGATGCCCATGTTGCACAGCGTCATGCGCTGCGGGATGGCCATCGCCGCCAGCGCCGGGCCGTGGTATTCGATCGACGAGTAGATCGCGCCACGCGCGGTGAGCTGTTGCAGGATGGACAGCACCAGGTCCTTGGCCGCCGTGCCGGCCGGCAGCGCGCCGGCCAGCTCGATGCGGATGCTCTCGGGCACGCGGAACCACAGGGACCCGTGGGCCCACAGGTACGCCATCTCGGCGCCGCCGATGCCGCAGCCGAGCGCACCCACCGCGCCGATGGTGATGGTGTGCGAGTCCATGTTGGTGAGCATCTGCCCGGGCAGCACCATGCCGGTTTCGACGGCGATCTGGTGCGAGATGCCTTCGCCGACGTCGAACAGGCGCCCCTGCGGCAGCCCGAAGCGCTCGAACAGCTGGCGGCCGACGCGCTGCACATGGGCGTGCAGCGGCGTGTCGGCCGGCGCGTAGTGGTCGTAGAAGAGGGCGATGCGCTCCGGCCGCGCCAGCCGCTCGACGCCGTAGCGCCGGAAGTTCTGGTCGATCAGGCCGATGCCGTCGTCCAGCGCGAAGGTCCAGTCGGGGGCGATCTCCACCATCTCGCCGGCGTGCACGGCCCGGCCGGCCAGGCGGCCCATCACCTTTTCGGCAAGGGTGGCGCTCATGCGGACTCCTGCGCGGTCAGGCCCTTGGACGCCCACAGCCCGCCGGCCACCAGGATCGACAGCACCTGCGGCGGCAACGGCGTGAAGCGGTGCGGCGTGCCCGCCACCGTCGCGGTGCCCGCCTGCAGATCGGCCTCGATCGCGTCGCCGTCATGGAGCGCACCGGCCAGTTCGGCATCCATCACCACGGCCAGGCCGTTGTTGACGGCGTTGCGAAAGAAGATGCGCGAAAACGACTTCGCCACCACCAGCCGCACGCCGGCACCGATCATCGCCGTCACGGCATGTTCGCGCGACGAGCCGCAGCCGAAGTTCCAGCCGCCGGCGATCACGCCGCCCGCCATCACCCGCTGGCGCATGGCCTCGCCCAGCGGCTCGAACAGATGGTGCGCCTGTTCCTGGGGCTTGAGCACCGCCAGGTAGCGGCCCGGAAAGATGGTGTCGGTGTCGATGTCGTCGCCGAGCACCGTGGCGATTCCCGCAACCTGCATGGCACCCTCCTCCTGGTCAGTCTTCGAAGCCGTCGAAACTGGCGAACTGCGTCACTGGCGCCCGCTCGGTAGCCAGGCGATTGATCACCGCGTCCGGATCGGCGTGGCCCAGCGCCATGCCGCAAATGATGATCTGGTTGTCGGGGATGCCCAGCAGCGGCCGGATGAGCGTGTGGAAGTCGGCGAACGCCGCCTGCGCGCAGGTGTCCAGCCCGTGGCCGCGCGCGGCCGTGGCCAGCGCCCCGATGAAGATGCCCAGGTCGAGCCAGCTGCCGATCTCCAGGTCCTCGTCCAGCGTGAAGATCATGCCCACCGGCGCGCCGAAGAAGTGGTAGTTCTGCCGGCGCTGCTCCTCGGTGCGCTCGAAGTCGCCCTTGCCGATGCCCAGCAGCCCGTACATGTCCCAGCCGATCTTGCGGCGCCGCCCGATGTAGGGCTCGCGCCATTGCTGCGGGTAATAGTTCCACTCGCGCTGGTACTGCTCGCGCGGGCCGCGGTCGATCGCCTCCAGGATGGTGCTGGTGACGCGCTGCTTCAGCGCGCCGGAAAACACGCGCACCTTCCAGGGCTGGATGTTGCTGCCGCTGGGGCTGCGGCTGGCCAGCGCCAGCAGCTCCTGCACTTCGGCGCGCGGCACCGGCGTCGGCAGGAACCTGCGCACCGAGCGGCGCGTGCGCAGGGCCTCGTCGGCGCTGAGGCGGACGGGGCCGGACGGGGTGGATGTCTCAGTGCTCACTCGGTGCCTCCTGGGGAAGCTGGATGTCATGGGGCAGGGCGCGGCGCAGCAGGGTGCCGATCACCACCATCTCGGGGATGCGCGCGCTGAATTGTTCGATCGCTGCCTGCAATTGGCGTCGATGTTCGGCACTCGGCGGCGCCAGGTGCGGCGGCGGCGTCATGCGTCGCGCCAGTGCCGCGGCGCTGTCGTCGATCTGGCGCCGCAGGCGCGCGGCCGCTTCGTCGATGGCCGCGAAGGCCGGCGGCACCATCACGGTGGCAAGCCCAAGGAACGCCGGCCAGTACGCGAGGTGCCGGTACAGGCTGGGCCACAACGTGGAAGGCGCGCCGCCGACGCGGCGGTCGGTGAGCAGCAGCGCCAGCTCGCGCACCGTAGGCGTCATGGCCGGCGGATCGATCATGTCCGGCAACGCCGGCGGTTGCGCCGGCGGTTGCCACGGCGGCAGCGCGGCGGCGACGGTCACCGGGTCGACTGCGCCGGCCAGGTGCAGCGCCAGGCAGCGCACCACCATGATGTTGACCGGGTTGGCGCGGTTGTACGCGTCGAGCACGCCGGCGATGGCACGCACGTCGGCGCCGTTCAGGCCGCTCGCCTGCAGGGCGGCGCGCGGAATGGCCAGCTGGTGCGGTACCAAGGCTGCGGCGGCCAGTTGCCAGGCACGCTGCTGCAGCAGGCCCGCGCGCATGACCGGCTCGACCACCGCCCAGCTCCATTCGAGCGCGCAGGGAATGGTCGCCATGTGCCGGTAGATCAGCGCCACCATCGGCACGGCCGACAGCTGCTTGATCTGCGCATAGATGTGGCGGATGGCGCCGCTCGCCTGCGACTCGGGAAGCTCGGCGAGCAGCGGCCACTTCGCCGGGCCCGCTTCAGGCATCGGCGTCCTCGGCGAGCAGCTGGATCTCCTCGGGCACCTGGCCCAGAAACAGCCGCTTGACGTTCTCGTTCTGGATCAGTTCCGCGGCGGCGCCCGAATACACCACCTTGCCCAGGTGCATGACGTAGCCCAGGTCGGAGACGCCCAGCGCCCGCGACGCCTTCTGCTCCACCATGATGACGGTGAGCCCGTCGTCGCGCAGCGACTTGAGCTTCTCGAACACGACGTCGACGAACTTGGGCGACAGGCCGAGCGAGGGCTCGTCCAGGATCAGGACGCGCGGGCTGGTCATCAGCGCGCGGCCGATGGCCAGCATCTGCTGCTCGCCGCCGCTCATGGTGCCGGCCAATTGCGCCAGGCGCTGCGCCAGTATCGGGAACAGCTGCGTCACGCGCTGGAGGGCCGCATCGATCTTGCGGCGGTCGCCCTTGAGGATATGGGCGCCGATCTCCAGGTTGTCGCGCACCGTCATTTCGGGCACCACCACGCGCCCCTGCGGCACGTAGCCGATGCCGCGACCGACGCGGCGCCAGGCCGGTTCGTGCGTGATGTCGACGCCGTCGGCGATCACCGAGCCCTTCCACGCCGGCAGCAGCCCCGCGGCCGCCTTGATGACGGTGGACTTGCCCGCGCCGTTGGAGCCGATGATGGTGGTGATGAGCCGCTGCGGAAACCGCATGGACGCGTTGCGCACCACCGCCACGTCGCCGTAGCCGGTGGTGAGGTCGCGCAGTTCGAGCGGGAAACGGTCGCTGCTCATCGCGTGTCCCCTGAACCGTGGCGCATCAGCGCTGGTCCCAGCCGGGCGCCGGCACCTTCGGCTCGGCCGTGCGCAGGTCGTCGGGCCAGACGATCTCGCGCTTGCCGCCCAGCGTCTGCACCAGCAGGCCCTTGATGCCGATCTGCATGCCGGTGGCGGGGTCCACCTCGTGCTTGCCCATCACGGTGTCGAGCTTCAGCGCGGTCAGGGTCTTGCGCAGCGCTTCCTGGTCCAGGCTGCCGGTCTTCTTCACGGCCTCGCCCAGCACGTACACCGAGTTGTAGCCGAACGAGGAGTAGTAGCCCGGCTCGTAGTTGTACTTGGCCTTGAAGTCGCGCACGAACTCGGTGTTGCCGGCGGTCTTGAGCGAAGGCTCGTACAGCGACATGCCCATGGCGTACTCGCCGTCCTTGCCGGTGGCCTTCAGGAAGTCCTCCTGCGCCACGCCGTTGTGCACGAAGATCCTGGGCATGTAGTTGGACGAGTGGAACTGGCGGATCATCTCGATCGCCTCGTTCGGGTAGCCGACCGAGACCCACAGGTCCGGCTTCTCCTGGCGGGCGCGGGCGATCTGCGACGAGAAGTCGACGTTGCCGGCCGGAAAGTATTCGTCCAGCACCAGCTTCACGTTGTTGCGCTGGGCCATGCCCTTGAGCACCTTCTCCATGTCGCGGGCGGCGCCGTAGTCGCGCGCGATGAAGGCCATCGTCTTGACGTTGTACTTCTTCATCAGCGGCTCGATGCCGTCGACGTAGTTCGAGATGCGCGCCGCGGTCTGGAAGATGTGCTTGAAGCCGCGCTGCTGGATCGACTCCGAGGCCCCGCCGCCGTTGATCATCACCCGCTTGTGCTTCTCGGCGACGGCGGTGGCCGTGGCGGCCTGGGCCGAACCGATGGTGGACACCAGCAGGTCGACGTTGTCGCTGGTGATCAGGCGCTCGTAGAGTCGCGCCGAGGTGGCCGCGTCGGAGCGGTCGTCGTAGATCACGAACTCGACCTTCTTGCCGAGCAGGCCGCCGGCGGCATTGGTCTTGTCGCGCCACAGTTCGATGCCGCGCCAGTAGTGTTTGGACGAGTCGGCCAGGTTGCCGGTCTCGGACAGCGCAATGCCGATCCTGATCGTGTCGGCCGCGTGCGCGAGCGGCGCCGCCAGGGTCGCCGCCGCCAGGGCGAGGAAAGCAAGCAGTCTCTTCATCATGTCTCCTTGATGTCTGTCGTTGGTCCGTGAACTGTGAACCGGTTCACCGTCAGGCGGCATGGGGATTGCGCGGATGCGCCTGCCCCTGCCGCAGCATCTCGGCGCGCGTGCCGACCTGGGCGGCGTGGCTGCGCGGCTCGATGCCGAGCATGGCGGCGATCTCGCGCGAGGCGGCCACGGCTTCCTCGGGCGAGACGCCGGTGCGCACGCCCATGGCCTCGAACATCGTCACCAGGTCCTCGGTGGGCAGGTTCCCGACCGACGCCACGCTGGTGGGCATCGCGATGCCGCCGCCGATGCCGCAGATCGAGCCCTCGACGAACGTCGCGCCGGCGTCCACGGCGGCCAGCACGTTCGCCGTGCCGCAGCCGGCCAGGTTGTGCACGTGGTAGCCGACCTCGCAGTCGGGCAGCTCCTCGGCCAGGCGCCGGAACATGGCGCCGACCTGCCGCGGGTCTTCCATGCCCATGGAACCGGCGATGTAGAAGCGCTGGATGCCGGCATTGCGGAAGCGCTTCATCAGGCCGACCGTCTTGTCGGGCGGGATCGCCCCTTCGTAGGCGCACCACAGCGCGACCCCCACGGCCATCACGAAGCCCACGCCGGCGTCGTCGGCCGTGCGGAAGCACTTGATGCCCTGCTCCACCGCCTCTTCCAGCGACATGTTCTGGTTCTTGCGCAGGTAGGTCTCGCTGACGGTGATCAGGCCCAGCAGTTCGTCCAGCTTCGAGCCCAGTGCCCGCTCGGCGCCGCGGGCGTTGGGCACCAGCGCGCGGTAGACGGTGCCGGGGCGGCGCTGGATGCGGGCGCAGACCTCCTCGGCGTCCTTCAGGTTCGGGATCACGCTGGTGCGCGCGAACCCGGTGACCTCGATCACCGGCAGGCCCGCCTGCGACAGCCGGTCGATCATCGCCACCTTGACGTCGGTGGCTATCCACCTGTCCAGGCTCTGCAGGCCGTCGCGCGGCCCCACCTCGCTCAGCGTGATCTTGTCGGGAAGGTTCAGCACGGCTTCTCCTGGTCAGAAATAGGCGTCGAGCACGCGCGGGTCGTCGCGCACCAGCGCCGGCGGGCCGCTGGCGATCACGCTGCCTTCGGCCAGCACGTACACCTGGTCGCATTCGGCCAGCACGATTCGCATCTCGTGGTCGATGAAGAACACCGTCAGGCCCCGGGCGCACAGCGACTTCAGGTGCTCGACGATGCGGTTCTGCAGCCGCGGATTGATGCCGGCGAACGGCTCGTCCAGCAGCATGATCACGGGCTTGAGCATCAGCGCGCGGGCGATCTCGACGAGCTTGCGCTGGCCGTACGACAGCTCGGAGCCCCACTTGTCGGCAATGGCGGTGATCTCCAGGAACTCCAGCAGTTCCATCGCACGCTGCACCGCGGTGCGGTCGTCGATGCCGTGCGCCACCGCCACCAGGTTTTCCATCACCGTCATCTCGGCGAACAGGCGGCTGATCTGGAAGGTGCGGCCGACGCCGCGCCGGCAGATGTCGGCCGGCGACGCGCCCGTGACGTCCTCCCCTTCGATCAGCACCCGGCCGCCGTTGGGCGTCAGCGTGCCGGCGATGATGTTGAACAGCGGCGACTTGCCCGAGCCGCGCCGCACCTTCAGGCTGGCGTTGTCCAGCGCCACCCGACCCTCGAAGCGCTTCGAGACGTTCTCGGCCACCAGGATGTGCTCGGGGGCGTTCATGCCTCGGCCCTCTTGGCTTCGTCGGGCACCAGCGGCGCGGCGACCGGTGGGCGGCCGCGACCGCCTTCGCGCGCCAGCTGCCGGAACAGGCTGCGGCCGGCCGGCAGCCAGCCGCGCTTCATGCCCAGGTTGACGATGCCGCGCGGCATGTACAGCACGGCCAGCAGCAGCAGCGTGCCGACGATGGCCAGGTAGTACTCGGGAAAGCGCGCCCACAGCAGTTCGTTGACCACCGACAGCACGATCGCGCCGACCAGCGGGCCCAGCACCGTGCCCATGCCGCCGAGCAGCACGATGGCGATCGTGGTCAGCTCCATCACCGGCGAGAAGGCGGTGGGCGGGTCGATGAAGCCCAGGTACACCGCGTTGAGCGCGCCGACGGCCGCCGGCGCGATGGCCGACACCACGAAGGTGCCGATCTTCAGCCGCGTCGTGCGCACGCCCAGCGAGTCGGCCGCCTGTTCGTCCTCGCGGATCGCCAGCAGCTTCAGGCCCAGGCGCGAGTTGTCCAGGCGCCAGGTCCCCACGATCATCACGATCGCGAGGCCCACCAGCGCGTAGTAGACCGGCCGCAGGTTGTCCAGCGGCACCAGGTACAGGCCGGTGCCGCCCTTGGTGACGGAATCGAAGCCCAGGACCAGCGACTCCAGCACCCGCGTCAGGCCGAACATCCCGATGGCGAAGTACGGGCCTTTGAGGCGCAGCATCGCGGTGCCCAGCGGCAATGCCAGCGCGGCGCCCCCCAGCGCGGCGACCGGCACCGCGAAGTACCAGCGCATGCCGGCGTTCTGGATCAGGAGCGCGCCGACATAGCCGCCCAGGCCGAAGAAGCAGACCTGGCCGAAGTGGGTGTAGCCGGTGTAGCCGCCGATCAGGTTCCACGAATAGGCCAGGATCATGAAGACCAGCAGCTGCATCGTGAACGACAGCGCGTATTCGGTGCCGAAGTACGGCACGGCCAGGGCGGCCAGGCCGAGCACCACGGCCAGGGCGATGGGTTTCATCATGTCCGCGCCCCCACGCCCAGCAGCCCGCGCGGCCGCACCAGCAGCACCGCGAGCATCAGGAGGAACAGCAGCGCCGAGCCGATCACGGCGCCGGTGAAGTAGCCGCCGAACACCTCGATGACGCCCAGCAGCAGCGCCGCCGCGATGGCGCCCGGATAGCTGCCCATGCCGCCCACGATGATCACGGCGAAGGCCTTGATCAGGAAGCGCACGCCCAGTTGCGGATCGGAAGCAAAGGTGGGCGCCATCAGCACGCCGGCCAGCCCCGCCATCGCGGCGCCCAGGGCGAAGGTGGTGTTGCGCACATGCTCGATGGAGATACCCGAGATCTCGGCGAGCTCCGGTGCCTGCGACACCGAGCGAACGGCCCGGCCCCAGCGGGTCTTCTCCAGCACCCACCAGACCGCGAGGCTCACACCCAGCGCCACGGCGAAGGCGACCAGCCGCGAGATCGACAGGTTCTGGCCGAGCACGCTGACCGAGCCGCTCAGCACGCCGGGCAGGCCGCGGTAGCCGCCACCCCAGGTGAGGATGGCGCCGTTGACCAGGATGGTCGAGATCGCATAGGTCGCCAGCAGCGACATGATCATCGGCGCGCCGGCCAGCCGTTGCAGCACCAGCTTGTGCATCACGAGGCCGATCGCCGCCGTGAGGATCGGCACCAGCAGCAGCGCGCTCCAGAACGGAAAGTGGAATCCCGCGACCAGCGAGACGGTGCTCAAGGCGCCGATCGCCAGCAACTCGCCATGGGCGAAATTGATGACGCGCATGACGCCGAAGATGAGGTTCAGGCCGCACGCCATCAGCGCGTACAGGCCTCCCAGAAGCAGGCCCCCGATCAGGAGCTCCGTGATTGGCATGTGCTTGTCTTCCTTGGAGTGCAGGGTGGGCCGGGCTGGCTCAGATCACGCCGGCGGCCGCGAGGCGGCCGATCTCTTGCGGCGACATCCCCAGCAGGCCCTTGAAGACTTCGTCGTTGTGCTCGCCCCGCTTGGGGCCCAGCCACTTCACCTTGCCCGGCGTGTCCGACAGGCGCGGCACCAGGTTCGGGATCGGCAGTTCGCCGACGCGCTCGTCGCGCATCTTCAGGATGTTGCCGCGCGCCTGGTACTGGGGGTCCTCGAAGATCTCGTCGATCGAATAGAC
>ORJL010776616.1_pt1 | contig 12547 bp, 9 predicted proteins | sample 1779941 | NCBI WGS metagenome assembly ORJL01 (sample SAMEA104232317, study PRJEB22302) | groundwater metagenome | biome: forest; feature: aquifer; material: groundwater | place: USA | collected 2011-08-07 | depth 5.8 m
ACTGTGCGAGGCCGCTTTGCCGCTGTGGTTGGCATAGGTGGCGGAAGATTCTTCGATATGGAAGAATTCACGCTAATACTTTTAGCGATCGCTGGTTTCTTCATCTCTATATTCATTGTTCCCTTTTTACTCGGGGGGCTACTCTCCCTTGCCGGGAAAAAATATGGCGAAAAAGAGCCGATATTCTCAATCTGTCAGAAATTCACCGGCCTTATCTTTACATTTCCGCTGGCGCTACTTGCCCTTCTACCCCTTAATCTTCTCATGGACGAATTTCACATATCCACCGACAAGAACATGAGCCTTGCCTATGCATTAGCCCTTGCCGTCCCCTTCAGAGCACTGTTGTTCGCATTTATTGCATGGACCATGGCATGGCCGCCTCGAAAGTTCGCCTCGCTTCCTGTTACAGAAAGATCGAACGATCTCGCATTTTTCGGTTACTTAGTGGTCAGTTATATTATTCAGCAGGTCTGGTAGGTTTTCATTTCAAGATCGGCGGCATGGGGGAGTCAAAGACGTCTGCGATAGCGCGTATCAATTCGGCCTCTTCAACGGTGACCTTGCCGTCCAAAGAGACGCAGGCCACACAGGCCTCCAGCAAGGCCTTCTTTAACTTAAAGGATACCAAGACCAGCGCGTCTAACGCCTTGTCCAGATATTCAAGGGTGGATTCCTCTGCCGGCAATATACCGGCCTTTCCCTTGACCCCCAGCCTCGCCCAACCGTCATCAAATGCCCTGGCGGCCCCGGCCGCGTCTTTGCCCCCGACATAGGCAAGCGCAGAAAGCAGGACCGCGCACTCTCGCTGCAGGCGAAGCAGTGTCTCATGCTTTGAACGCGGCGGCCTTGCGCCCTTGAAATGCGAATTCAGATGCTTTGAGATGATCTTTAGCAATGCGAACTCAAAGACATCCCTTTTCTCATCGACGTCCGCCATGAATCTCACGTTTTTATGGAACGCGTCATACTGTTCTTTAGAAAGGCCCCTAAGTACCGGTATCGCCATATCAACCAAAGGAAGCCGGGCCTCCGGCCCCAGACTGCGAACGCTTGATGCAAGATCTTGAATTCGCTTATAAGTCTCGGGATCGGTGCGTCCAGACATGCCCGATAACTGAGCCTTCTCTACCCCGGCATCTCTACTTAATAAGATGGCATAAATAACGGCGGTCGCGCCCGCTGCTTCGGAAAGGCCGCTTGTCACGGCGGCCGGGATAGAGGTGAGCAGTGACGCAGCATACGCGAGGTGCATATGATTTGGGGAACCTATGCTAGAAACGAGCTCTTCAGGTTCAACGGCAAAACTCCCCACACCCGCCCCTTTTCTGATAGTAATTTCAGGGAAGTTTCCGTCGAACGAGGCGTCTATCGCCTTGATCCTTTCCCCAAGCGGCGGGTGTGTTGACATCCAAGTAAAAAATGACGGTTTAAGGCCGTTGGCAAAATAGAGATGGCTCGCCTCTTCCGCCTTCACATGCCCGAGCTTGGACCCTGCGGATAACCCGCCTATTTTTTTCAACGCCCCGGCGAGCCCATCGCCGTTCCGGGTGAACTGGATAGCGGCCGCATCCGCGAAAAATTCACGCTGCCGCGATATGGCCGCCTTTATAAGGTGGCCGAAGAATATGCCCACATAACCGATGACGAACAAAAGAATGCCCAGGAGCGGGAGCGGGTTTTTCCGTCCGCGCGTGCGCATGAGGACCCTGCCGATAATAGCGATGGCCAAGATGCCGAACAAGAAACCCATCAGGCGGATATTGAGCCTCATGTCCCCGGTCAGGATATGGCTGAATTCATGCGCAATGACGCCCTGTAACTCATCACGAGATAAGGTATTAACACACCCCTTTGTAACGCCGATGACGGCGCTCCCCGGATCATAACCTGCGGCAAAGGCGTTAATGCCCTCTTCGTCCAGCAAATAGACCGAGGGAACCGGTGTGCCGGATGCGATCGAGATCTCTTCAACGATGTTCAACAGCTGCCGTTCCTTTGGATCTTTTGTGTTAGGGCTGACCGGCTTCCCTCCAAGGGTCTCTGCTATTGCCTTTCCCCCAGTAGACAACCTGCTTACTTTATACAGGCTGCCTAAAATAATAACCGCGAGCGTTATAGAGGCGACTATTGTCAACAGGTTGGGGTCCCACCACCACCGGACAGAAAAGGGATCGCTGGCAGCCATTTGGGGGTTCTGAGAATAGTAAATGTGGTGAATTACTTTAACGGCGGTAAATACACTGGCAATGATCAAGACAACGCAGACGGCAAAATAGACTATCAGAATAGTGGTCCTGCGCTTCGCGACATCTTGTCTGTGAAAAAAATCCATCGCTAGAAGGATACTTTAACGGCTTCACGCTCCTCGGGCTTTGCGATCACAAACAACTCAGCCTCACTGAAACCAAATGGGCCAGCTATCAGAAACGCCGGGAACGTTGCGCAAGCGGTATTATAATCCAGCACCGAATCGTTATAGGCCTGGCGTGCGAAGGAGACCTTGTTCTCTGTGGAGGCCAGTTCCTCCATTAGTTGCGACATCGTCTGGACGGCCTTGAGATCCGGATAGCTCTCGACCACGACCATGAGTTTACCAAGGGCCCCGGTCAATAGTGTTTCTGCGCTAACAAGCCCCTTCATCGAACCTTGGTTCGCAGGGTCCTTGGCCACCTGATTACTCGCCGCTAACGCCGTGTTCCTCGCAGCGGTAACGGCCTCCAGCGTTCCGCTTTCATGCTTCATATACCCCCTAACGTTCTCGACAAGGTTCGGTATAAGGTCATAGCGCCGTTTCAACTGGACATCGATCTGCGCATAGGCATTTTTGAAGCGATTGCGAAGTTTTACCAGACGATTGTAAATACCTATAACGAACAACACAAATATTACAACCACCCCCAAAATTATCAGCAGTATCATCATAGCTTAAATCGCCCGCCTTTGATCTTTGGCGGGCGATCTCCTCAGATAGTGCCATGCCTCATCATCTCTTTTTCCCATACGCCCATATTCTTAAAGATCGCTTCTTTCAGAGAGGCGTGGCACTTGTTTGCATTTTACCCCTTCTCCCCCATATTTGTCCATAAAAATTTATGTCTACACCAAATTAATTGACTTGGACCTGCCGGTGGGATATTTATAGATAATGTCGGCGCTGATGCATGGGATATTTTTTTCTCTATTGGCTGGGCTGCTGGCCTTGGAAGCTTTTGCTTTCCCCTTTGTCATCATCTTGCTCAGTGAAGACTCCCCCCGAATTCAACCGCTTTATGCCAACCATTTTTATTGGAAGATCTTAGTCAAATATGCGGATCTGAATATTCTTATCTGGGGCATTTGCCTATTTTTGGTGCCTTTTATCAATGATTTTTTATCACAGAAGGCCAAAAGACCGTTCGTCTGGCTTTTGGGCTTTATGATCGTGCCTTTTTGGGAGAGCGTGATCCATATTATGATGGTTGGTTGGACATCAACCTATGCTTTTTTTGGCCGATCCGCAGTGACATGGTATGTGGCCAACTCTATCGCTTTTATTCTTGGCCTGGTGATCGCCCTGCTTTTCGACAAATTGCCGGTGAACAAAATGACCATAAGATCAAAAAGGGAAAAATTTTTTATTTATTCTTTTGCTGGTTTTCTGTTTTCATCCATAGTGTTTTCGGCGCTCTATGCTTATCAGAATTTGTTTGCCTATGGCTGGCTGAAAGACAATATGGAGATCGCGATCTGGCATCTGGCTTTTCTCGTAAATTTAGTTTTCAATACGGCATTTTATTACAACGCCCTCATCGAAGGAAAGATCTAGATTCAATATTCAAGCCCGACCACGGAGGTTTTGAGGAGCTTGCCGAGCAGGACGGCCTTTTCGGGTTCGTCCTTGGTCAAGAGGGGTTCCATCCATGCACTGAGTCCCGAAGGGGCGAAGAATCTTTTGTATTTTTCTTCTATTTGGGTATGGCTGACAATGTGGGAGGGATATCCAATATGATCTGTCCCCCGGAAACGAGCCATATCCGCCCGTGCCGGCCGATCTCTCCAATGGCCCGCTCTGCATCTGCAGGCGAAAGATCCGTGATCTCTTGATTGGGCAGGCTTATGACGAGATCTTTGGCGGCCATGCCTCTGCCTCTCATTAATCGTTGTATTTCTTCGGTCACCCTGAGGCCCTTCTCCGATCTTGCCTCAACTATAACGACGTGAAAATACGGATATCTGCCGGTAGAGCCGATATGATCGGCTATGACCCTTAATGTTGCCTCCACCAAATGCGGCGGCGGATCCCCCCTTCTGGTCGCTGCGGCGATCAAGAGAAAGCGCCTTAACTTGCCATCGTTATAATTATCGCCAACTACCTCTAAAAGTGGAAGCATATCCCCAAGGTCCACGTTTGTAAGCTGCTCAGCCCCTCTCTTATCACCTTTCGTCACCGCCCCTATATTTCCCGATCCAAAGAGTCTTCTCATCTCTTCAATGAATACCCTTCCCGCGTCCGTCTTTTGAAGCATCTCTTTCGCCCTTGCGATCCTTACCGACTCATGCGGGTCGCTCTGCTGGCTGGCGGGATCGAAAATGGCATAGGTGAGCAACGCTCCACGATGGACAACAGCGACCCCTCCACTGTATGCGGCCCTTCCGATAACGTCACACAAAGATATCGCGACATACCGCGGCAGGCCTCCTGCAATATTTGCAAATTCTCCTGTTAACCCGATGACCAGATTCGCATCGCCTGTGCCGCGTTCTCTCACCCCTTCAATAATAGCCCTTAGTTTCGTCGGAAGGTTAACAATCGGTCTTTCTATGCTGGGAACATCGTGGTGGTGTGAAAGGCTTTCCGGCGATAATTGAAGAATCTCCGTTTCCCTTCCATCTGCCACAAAGTGGTCTGCTATAACTTCAAGGGTCCCTAAGGCCTGAACGTGTGAAACCACTCTATCTTCGACCAGCTTGACTATTGCGCCCATTGTATCCAAATCGTTTTGAGTATATTCTTTCATTTTTCTCAAGAAGACGAGGAGCCCGGCCGGGCTGGGAATGATCGCACCGGTCATCCAATGCCTTAGATACTTCCGCCCCGGTCCATCGGTACGAAGCATTTCATACAATTCCCTCACATCGGACATCTTCCATCTTCCGGATATGACATTTTCGATCACCTCCTGCGCCTTTGATAATATATTTGTAACGCCCAGCTCATCCTCCATGCCATGGATCGCTTCTTCAACGCTTGGCTCTCTTTTGTGCGTGCGAGCGGCCAACCTTGATGCCATATCGATCACCTTTGCCGCTCCGCTTGGCGCAGGGGCAAGCATCGCCAGCGCCCCCTTGATGACAGAGGCCGCCGCATTGGCAAGCAGCCCGCCTGACGGGCCGGCGTCTTTGAAGGCGACCATCAGACCCCTCGCGAAATTGGAGGGCGCTTCATAGGTCTGCGGATCTAAAATGTATCTGGCAATAACCGATTCCTCTGCGGCCTGGAGCCCTCCGGCACGAAGACCGCCGCTCGCTCCGTCGAACGGGATGTAAAGTTCGCCCGGCGATCCCGGGGCGACATACAGGTCGCCGCTGGCAAGGCCATCTTCAAGCAAAAGGCGCGTAACGTCATCAACGATCGGTCCGATCGCCTGTCCTGCTGCATCGACAGGGAGCTCAAGTGCAATGATAGCCGGCGGTATGCGTAGAACGGTCATAGAACCTCATCATTATTATCGTCATACCTCAAAAAAAGTTGCTAAGTTTTTATCGTATAATGTTTGGGGACGTTTCTCCCGTAAAGCTATATCTGGCGCGGAATTGCCGAGAAAAAACCCGCAAAACCACGTTATTCGTGCATTTACCGCAGAAACGTCCCCAAATGTTATGCGGCTGGGTTTGGGGGGCATTGGGTTGCCTAAAAATGTATTGATAAGCCCCATCCTTGATGATAACAATGGGGCAGAATATTGGCCTGATAAATCAGGCAACTACAGGGGAAAACATTATGCACAAACTAGTCTTACTGCGGCACGGCGAGAGCACATGGAACAAAGAGAACCGTTTCACCGGCTGGACCGACGTTGACCTCTCGGAAAAAGGCGTTGCCGAGGCAAAAGAGGCCGGCAGGACGCTGAAGAATGGCGGTTACGATTTCGACATCGCCTATACCTCCGTGCTAAAGCGCGCCATCAGGACGCTCTGGCTGGCCCTTGATGTCATGGACCGGATGTGGATGCCGACAATGAAATCGTGGCGGCTCAACGAGCGGCATTATGGCGCCCTGCAGGGGCTGAACAAGGCCGAGACGGCCAAGAAATTCGGCGAGGAACAGGTCCTGATCTGGCGCCGCAGCTATGATATCCCCCCGCCCGCCTTAACCAAGGACGATGAACGCTGGCCCGGCAAGGAGCTATGCTATAAAGGATTGAAGGAGTCGGAGTTGCCGCTGACCGAATCACTGAAACTCACCTGCGAGCGCGTCCTCCCCTTCTGGCACAAAGAGATCGCCCCGGCGATAAAGTCAGGAAAGCGCGTCCTGATCGCGGCGCACGGCAACAGTCTTCGGGCAATGGTAAAATATCTCGACAATGTTTCCGAAGAAAAAATCGTGGGGCTGAACATCCCGACCGGCATCCCACTGGTCTATGAACTGGACAATGACCTGAAACCTATCAAGAGCTATTACCTCGGCGACGAAGAAAAGATCAAAAAAGCCATCGCCTCTGTCGCAAATCAGGGAAAGGCGAAGTGAAACAGTGTTTTTTACCCACAGGCAAAATTACTCGCAATTAAAATTGACTTGTAGCAAAAACAATAGTAGCTCCTGAGCATGCATGATCTCAAACGTTATCTCTTCGAACAGGTAGAAAAGGACCTCTCCCGTAAGATGGTTTTTATCGGAGGACCCAGACAGGTTGGCAAAACAACCCTTGCCTTGCAGTTTACCAAGAACGAAGCCGGCTATCTAAATTGGGATATAGCAGAACACCGCGAAAAGATCCTCAAGCGCGAGTTGCCAGACACCCCAATTTGGATATTCGATGAGATCCATAAATACCGATCGTGGAGAAATTATTTGAAAGGGCTCTACGACAAAAATCACAAAACAAGGCAAATACTGGTGACCGGAAGCGCAAGACTTGACTATTATCGAAGGGGGGGCGATTCCCTTCAGGGGCGATACCATTACCTGAGGCTCAACCCTTTGTCCGTTGCAGAGCTCGGCATTCGATCTCAAGATGAATTTCTGAGATTGATGCGGGCGGGCGGATTTCCAGAACCATATTTTGGAGGCAGTGAAGTTGAAGCAAAGCGCTGGCGACGTGAGTATCGCAGTCGGGTCATGCAGGATGACCTGGCCAGCCTGGAACACATACAAGACGTTGGCAATATGGAACTCTTAATGATGCGCTTGCCGGAGCTTGTCGGCTCGCCTCTTTCCGTCAACGCGTTGCGTGAGGACCTGCAGGTGAGCTTTAAGGCCGTTGCAAATTGGCTCAATATCCTTGAACGGCTTTATGTGATCTTTCGCTTATCCCCGTTCGGCTCACGGAAGATACGCGCCGTAAAAAAGGAACAAAAGCATTATCACTTCGACTGGAGCGCTGTTGGTGACAATGGCTCAAGGTTTGAAAATCTTACAGCGTGCCATCTGCTAAAATGGGTCCATTTTCGAGAGGATACGCTGGGTGATGACATTGAATTGCGTTATTTTCGAGATGTTGATGGCAGGGAAGTTGACTTCGTCATCGTTGAAAATGGAAAACCGATAATGGCGGTCGAATGCAAGTATGACGATGATTCATTGCATCGCGGATTAACCTATTTTAAAGAGCGTTTTCCAACCTGCTCATGCTGGCAGATATCGGCAATTGGAACAAAGGATTACGTTTCCGCGAACGGCGTTAGAGTTTCTCCTGCCGTAAAATTTTTGACAGATCTAGTATAAAAGGCCATCGATGTAGAAGATCATTTACCGAGTATCTCGGGATACCTAGATGGCAGGCGATGGCCTATATAGCCCCCCGCAAAATTATAAAGAACATCTCTGCCTCTTTTCACTTTGAAGTGATCGGGCTGACATCCGGCCCGATATTTTTCCAAAAAGGGTTGCTGCAATTATCATCGGCAAACATCCCTACATATTCTCCTCTTAAATTTGCACTGACAGTATCCATCCAAAAGAGATTTTCAACCAACTTGGGTTTGGTTTCATAAAGGTCGTCCGGGTATTCTCTGCGAGTCTTTGCCCACGCTTTTATATCATCATCGGTAATGGCATGGTCATGATCGCTATCAAATCCGTCGAGGTAAGAATTCTTATCGTTGATAGAAATATATGTCATATTAATCTCCTTTATTTTCCCTTCTGTTATTATTTATCCGACGGCTTGTCAAGGGGATATTTTGTAAAACCGCTTCGCTGGATTCTTCCCGCCAATACTGCGCGGCGGGCAGGCGCTCCGCTCAGATGACAAGAGCTACTTTAACTTCTTTAATGTGTTATTTTTCAAAAGCGATCTCATCTGCGTTATGGCTACACGGTTGAGCTGTTGTAAGCGCTGGCATAGACCATTTGAATTTGCTGACTGGTGAGCTCGGGAGGAATGATCTTCTCTTTGATAGCATCGGTATGTATCCGGTAATTGACCTTCGCTAAAGTGCGTTGAAGGTTCCATTCAAGTTTTAAGCGCTCGTTCTCGCCTTCCTTGAGCCTTTGAAACTCTTTAATGAGATAAATTTTGAACTCCGCGCTGATCCACATGCCAAATTCAAAAGCTATGTCTTTGTGAGCATAGGTTCCTCCGTATCTACCCGCCGTGGCTTTCAGACCAACGGCATCGGTTCTTTTCACCCATTCCCTTACACTGATCTTATAGTTATTTAAGCCTGCCTGACTTTTAATTATGGCGAATTCGCCACAATTAAAATTGGGATTATAAATCCGCTCCCAGATACCAAGAAACTCGACCGTATTTCTATTTCGAAGCCAATCGGATATAAAGAAATCGCCGTCCTTGGCTTTCAACATATCGGTTAGCGAAATATAGTCATTTTGATTCTCTTGAATAATTGTAATCTCCGTTCCCTGGACAACTATTTTTTTGCTCTTTGTCATATGGCACCTCTTGCCTAATTTTGTAAGCAAGTTCCGTGCCATTGAATGTTTTTTGATAACTTACCGAAATAACATTGGTTTTATTTTTGGGGCGTTTAATCTTTCGGAAAAAGGTGACGAAAATTGGTCAGGCCGTCCGTCATGCGCTGATCAAAACTGATGCTGCAGGTCCATGTAGAAGGCGTTGCCCTCGGGAGAGACACCATAGTCGAAGACAACGATGGTTGCGAGGTTCCACGCGAGCCTCATCCCGCCGCCGCCGGAGAGCTTCCAGTTGCTGAACGTCAAGTCTTTGTTGGCGTCAAAGACCCGGCCGGCGTCAAGGAAACCAACAGACCCAAGCTTTATGTCCTGTTTGAATATATTGAACTCGACGAAATTCCACCTTAGCTCCGTATTTGAAAGGAGCGTCACCGGGCCGATGAACCTGTCCTGCCTGAAACCACGCAGCGTGCGAAGGCCGCCAAGGCCGTTCCTGTCGCGCTCGGTGAAGGCATAGGTGTTCATGGAATAGAAAGGGACATCGCCGAACTGCCACGAATACAAGAACCGCGCGGCAAGGGTCAACTGCTGCTCTTTGTATTCTATGATTTTTCCGTAGCCGTGTATCGATGTCGTCCATCGGCCATAGAGATATTTCGAACCAAATATCTTGGGCGAGAGTTCAAGCACGCTCTCCGCCAGCAACCCCCGCTCCGGATCGGGCTCGAAGTTGCGCGTGTCGAACGTCAGCCCGAATTTTAGGAAATTATCAAAGCCGCCGTTGCAGCCGATCGCCAGGCCGGCGTTGCAGTCGGCCTGAAGATGCGTCGTCCCCTGCACCGCACCGCCGCTTTCGGCATTGCCGGAGTAGTCCTTCACCCAGATGTGCGCCACCCTGAAACCGGCGAGGGGCCTGAGATAGCCGCCAAAGAGGTCGTATTCCGCAAAGGCCTCATACGCGATGCGCTCCTGCTTATAGTCGTCGTAGCTCGAATATGTCACGCCGCCGATCGTCTGCTTTAGGTCATTTTTGTATGAATCGTACTTATTAAAGGCCTGACCGTTGAACGGAGAGATAAGCAGGTCACCGGCATTGCCGATGCCAAAATAGTTCTGAATGGGGTTGGAATAGAAATCGACGGCGGAACGGACGCGCCACGGCGTGTCAAAGATATACGGCTGGTCGAAATATCCGCCGACCTGAAAGACCCCCTCGGTCGTGATATATCCCCACGTGAATATCTCCTGCTTATATGGCGCGATCTTGAAGAAGGGACTCTCCTTCGAGCCGTTGTCGAAGAAGTTTATCATCGCGCCAAAGTTGAAACCCGTGTCCGGGTCCCAGCCAAGGATGGGCATGGGGGTAAGGTAACGATGCTCCCTCTTCTTTGCCAGGAACCGGTCGGGGAGGACGTGCTTATTGCGAGCGAAGCGCGGGATGGGGGCGAGGGTTGTTGTGGGATCAGCCACCGGGGCCTCTTCCGTGTTTGCAGAGAACGATGTTAATGCAAGAAAAAGCACAGCAATAAGGCTAAATGTTTTTGCGCGTTTGGACATGGCCAAGATAGGAGTAGCACCCTTTAGGGTGCGCAAACTGTGTTTAATTGGCGCAGCCTAAAGCATGCCCCGAGCGAAGTCGAGGGGGCTGCTACTCCACGTTGAAGGGATGTCTAATGGATTCTGCTCAAAAAGCAAGAGATAAGAGCCTGTTGCACAAGACCGATTTCGCGTCATTGCGAGGAGCGAAGCGACGAAGCAATCTCCCGTAACCACTTGATTTCTGGAGATCGCCACGTCGGCCGGAGCCTGCCCTCGAGCGAAGCGAAGGGGCCTCCTCGCGATGACGAAAGTGACTTGTGCAACAGGCTCATAACAAGGGCTTTTTATTTTTTCTCGGCCCTTCTTGCGGCTTCCATGTTTGACCTACGGGCCTCTCTCGCTTCTCGTGCCCTTTCAAGGGCTTTTCCTGTTTCTCTCGCCTCAAGACCGCTAGGCGTCTCTCCCACCCCCGGCACTGCAGGCTTTGTAACAGAGATATCACTGGCCGTCAAGGGACGGCCTCCTTCGAGCGAAGATACCATGTTACCGTCGGCGTTATTGAGCCTTCTTGCCATCCCCGCCAGAGAATTCCAATCGGTTTGGGAGATAAAGGAGGCGAATTTGCGTTCTTCTAACCCATCAACACGACGCCAATCCCCGGTGGCAATATCGTTTATGGTCTCTTTGACATCCCTGCCGGGGGCCACAAGTTCCGCCAGCATCTGTCTGGCCGACGCGGCAGAAGATGCATCCTTTAGCATCTCCGGGCCAAACGATAACACGAAATTTCGGACCGCCAGCAACTTGCGCGAGATATCCGCTTGTAAACTATCTAAACTTAGTGACTCTTTTTTTAAAGCCTTCCATCCATCAGCAAGCATTTTTCCCTTGAGCCTCTTTGCCACTTCCAGCGTTTTTGTGGGCTGACCCTGCTCACGAAGGTCGAGCTCTTCTTGAAGCACATCGGCCGCCTCTCTGAAAAAGCCTGCCTTTCCCAGAGCAACGGCCTTCTCTCTTAAATATTTAGCCTGCAACCGACGGTTGTCATATCCGGGCCCATTATAGGTAACGGCCTCCCACCGAGCCGCATCAATAGCCCTGCCCAGCGCCACTGATTCCAGCTCAAAGAAACGACCTTTGCGATACTCCCGGGCCGCACTGTAAAAGGCCTCCCTTGCCCGCTGCCATTTTACAAAGGCCTTGGGCGCGGTCACCGATTCGATCTTGCTATGATCAGCCTCGCGGGCCGATTCGTCCGCCATGGCCATATACCGCGTTCCAGTGAGGAGAAGGCTATTACCCTTGATTTCCTCTGTATCGACTTGAAGAGCTTTATGGGCTTTAAACGCCTTAACTGCATCTGCGTACCACCCTCCCAACACCAGCGCCTTCCCCTCTTTGATCGGCAAAGACAACCTGTTATAGATCCCGGAAGCCTCGTCGAAACGTCCCGTCTTTTCAAGGACCGCCGCCTGTGCAAGCTCCAACCGATTTTTGAGTTTTTCGTAACCCCCGATGTCGAACACTTGATCGAGAAGCCTGCCCAACAGCGCCGCCGCGCGGTCATAGGCCCCTTGAACATCTGCAATATCAAGACCGCTCCCTACAAATTTTAACACATCGCCGTACCTCTCTCTGGCCAATGCCTCGCTGTATCCGTCATCCAGTTTAAAAAACGTATCTGCGGCCGCACCTATCATTTCCGCAGTAAGGTATGCTTCACCTTGTTTGAGTTGCTTCTCTGCTCTCTCCACAGTCACGCGCCTCTGTTCGGCATCAAGCATCCTCAACGCACCAAATGCCCCGACCAGCGGCAGCCACATCGATGAACCGAGTTTTCGGGCGAGGCAATCGGCCGCGCCTTTGCAATCGCCGAGCTCTTGGTAGGAGTCTTTAAATCCCCCCTCGCCCCCCTTTTTCAAAGGGGGG
>ORJL011762833.1_pt1 | contig 12544 bp, 14 predicted proteins | sample 1779941 | NCBI WGS metagenome assembly ORJL01 (sample SAMEA104232317, study PRJEB22302) | groundwater metagenome | biome: forest; feature: aquifer; material: groundwater | place: USA | collected 2011-08-07 | depth 5.8 m
AGGTCGGGGTCGCGGTAATCGCAGGGGCAAATTATATCGAGGTCTTCCTCTTTATTGCCTGACGACAGGCGGCAGGGGCAATTCCAGTAACCGTAGCGGGCCTCGTTGGTCAGGGCGCCGCGGATAAGACTTTTAGTGAATTCTACGTCAGGGTTCAGATGATATCCGCCGCTGACCGCTTCCCGGTTCAGTTTGTCGTAAACACGGTCTATTGTCTCCTGGGTCACCTGAACATCGGATGTCATTGGCTGAGCTCCTGCTTTAACGCGTCGGGGTTGTACCCAACGATGCATTTCTTGTTGTTGAGGACAAGGGTGGGGAAGGAGCAGCTCGGGTTCCAGCGTTCGATGGTTTTCATGACTTCTGTTCTTTGCGGGCCCTGAAGGAGGTCGATGTATTCATAAGAATAGTCGACGCCCATTTCCTGAAGAAGTTCCTTGGTCTTGCGGCACCAGCCGCAGGTGCTGAGGGCATAAAGCATAATATCGCCGACTTTTTTACCGGAGACGTGTTCGACTGTCATTTGTACCTCTAATCTCCCTTATTTCTCTCTCCTCTTGTGGGAGAGAAATAAGGGAGAGAAAATAATTTGTGCCTGATTTGATTATAACACGCCTGAAAAGCGGACTTGCAAGTACTTTGTAGGAAGAGGAAAATAATGACCGGATGCTGTTTTATCGCATTTGACAGCTTGGCGCTAAAAGTAATACTATTCATACTTATATGACAAGAAAAAGCTATGGGGAGGCGGATAAGATGACAGGTGGTGAAATAGTCCGGTGTTTTGGCTCGACGACTCTCGGCCCGCGCGGCCAGGTGGTCATTCCGGTCAGCGCCCGGAAAGACCTGGGTTTAGAGTCCGGCGATACACTGTTGGTTTTCAGCAGTTTTCATGGACACGGCGTAATGCTGCTCAAAGCGGACGCCATCGAATCTATGCTCGGTAAAGCCAGCGAACGGATTTCGAATATGGAAAAACAGGTCAAAGACTTTCTTCCTTCAAAAAAGTCAAAGAAGAGCTAGTTATTCGTCCCGAAACTTTTCCATGCTATCGATTTCGCTTTCCCCGGGTGCATTTCGTGAACAACATATATTGCATTGGACTGCGCTTGCTAGACTTTAATATGTCTGGCTGCGGCGGTGAATTTTAGGAGGCACATTTCTTGCTGAAGCTCATTAAATCGCTCAAGCCGTTTGTATGGGGTATAGCTTTAATATTTGTCCTTTTGTTTGCTCAGGCAATGGCTGACCTTTCGCTGCCCAGTTATATGGGAGATATTGTCAATGTTGGTATCGCTCAAAATGGTATCGAAAATGCTGTGCCTGAAGCCATACCCTCCGCTGAGTTTTCAAAACTTGCGTTGTTCTTGCCGGATGCGGCGAAGCTTCAGATCAACCAGGATTATATTTTGCTGGATAAACAGTCCCTTTCCTCCGGCGACTATGCCAACTACGTGAAAACCTATCCCGGATTGGCCACTGCTCCGATTTATAAACTGAACACGGCCAACAAGACTGAAGTCGCGGCGCTTGACACTATATTTCAACAGTCCATGCCCATTGTGGCTGCGATAGAGCAAGGCGGGTTGGCCGCCTATGTAGGCGGAGTTATTACTATTCCTGCCGGCGTAGACCCCTTCGCCGTCATTGCCCAACTTCCCGCTGCACAACTTGATCAGATTCGTAGTACCGCCGGCAGCCAGATGAGTGCTGTCCCGGCCTCTGTATTGAAACAATACTCGATAGCCTATGTTGGGGCACAATATAAAGCGCTTGGCGTGAATATAGGTCATCTGCAGACCAGTTATATGTGGCGCATCGGGGTGTTGATGCTGTTGCTGACACTGGTCAGTGCGGCCTGTTCGGTCGTGGTAGGTTTCATTTCGGCACGGATTGCCGCCGGGCTGGGACACAACCTGCGGGGGAAGCTTTTTAACAGAGTGGAACACTTTTCCAATATTGAGTTCGATAAATTCTCTACTGCGTCCTTAATTACGCGCACCACCAACGACATTACCCAGATACAGATGCTGATGGTGATGGTGTTCAGAATTGTTTTCTATGCCCCCATTCTGGCGGTAGGCGGTATTCTTAAAGTGGTCGGTGGTGACAGATCGATGTTGTGGATTATCGCCGCGGCTGTGGGATTGCTCCTGACAACCATGGTGGTCATGTTTATCCTCGCCCTCCCTAAATTCCAATCCGTCCAGAAACTGATTGATAAGCTCGGATTAAGGATGCGGGAGACGTTGACCGGACTTATGGTTATTCGTGCCTTTAATACCGAGGAGTATGAAGAGCAAAAGTTCGATGTTGCTAATAAAGACCTGACGGCCACGACTCTGTTTATCAACCGTGTCATTGTGTTCCTCATGCCGGTGATGATGTTCATCATGAACGGGACCATGCTGCTGATTGTTTGGGTCGGCGCACACCAGATTGACGCCAGCAAAATGCAGATCGGCGATATGTTGGCTTTTACCCAGTACGCTATGCAAATCATTTTCTCTTTCCTCATGATTACCATCGTCTTTATCATGCTGCCGCGTGCCAGCGTCGCTGCCCAGAGAGTAAGCGAAGTGCTGGAGACCGAGCCTATCATTAACGACCCCAAAGAAGCCAAGTCTTTTAACAACGCACTTAAAGGCGTGGTTGAATTCCAGAAAGTTTCATTTCGTTATCCCGGGGCGGAAGGTGATGTTTTGAAGGATATTTCTTTCTCGGCCCGGCCCGGTCAAACCACGGCATTTATCGGCAGTACAGGATGCGGTAAATCGACACTGATCAATCTGGTTCCCCGTTTTTACGATGTCACGGGGGGAAAAGTGCTCGTTGACGGGGTTGACGTGCGTGATGTCACGCAGCACGACTTGCGGGAAAAAATAGGGTATGTCTCCCAAAAGGCAGTTATTTTCTCCGGTACCATCGATAGCAATATTCGGTACGCTAACGAAAATGCCACAACGGATGAAATATCCAAATACGCGGAAACTGCCCAGGCCCTTGATTTTATCAAGGAAAGTGACAAAGGTTTCGCGACTTCCGTCTCTCAGGGCGGTACCAACTTTTCCGGCGGACAGAAACAACGGATATCGATTGCGCGTGCTTTGGCCAAAAGGCCGGAAATATATATTTTTGACGACGCTCTTTCGGCGCTGGATTTCAAGACCGATGCGGCTTTGCGAAGAGCACTAAAAAAGGAGACCAGTAATGCCACTGTGCTACTGGTAACACAGAGAATCAGTACCGTATTGAATGCCGATAAAATTGTGGTCCTGGACAAAGGTGTAATTGTCGGCATCGGAACTCATAAAGATTTGATGGAAAGTTGCAGCGTTTACCGGGAAATTGCGCTTTCTCAGATGTCAAAGGAGGAACTCGTATCATGATTCGACCAGGAAGTGCTCCCGGTGCAAGCCCTGCACGAGGACCGATGGGTGGACCCATGGGCGGCGGCCCTATGGGACATGGCATGGGGGCAGGCGATAAACCCAAAAGCTTTAGAAAGACGTTACGCACCTTTTTAACCTACCTGAAGCCCTATTGGATTTCATTAGCTATCGTTTTTATTTTCGCTGTTGCCAGTACCATTTTTACAATTGTCGGCCCGAAAATGTTGGGCAATGCGACCACCATATTATTCAAAGGCGTCGTGGCAAAAGCAACCCGTCAGCCGGGGGCAGCCATCGATTTTACGGCCATCGGGAATATTGCTGTTGAGCTGATTGTTCTTTATGTTCTTAGTGCCATTTTCATGTACCTCCAGGGATATATCATGTCCGGCGTCGCCATGAAAGTGGTTTATAAATTCCGGAGGAATATCTCCGAGAAGATTGAACGGATGCCGCTCAAATATTTTGACACGATGACCCACGGTGAAATATTGAGCCGCGTCACCAACGACATCGATACTATCAGCACCACGTTGTCTCAGAACCTGACTCAGATTATCACCTCGTTGGTAACCATCGTCGGGGTCATCGTTATGATGTTGACTATTAGCTGGATGATGACACTCGTGGCTCTGCTGATACTGCCTATATCTTTCGCTCTGTTGACGGTGGTTATCAAGGCGTCACAAAAGTATTTTAAGGAACAGCAAGCGTTCCTGGGGCATCTTAACGGGCACGTCGAAGAGATGTACGGCGGACACAACGTGATGCGGGCCTACAATGGGGAAGAAAGGTCGATTCAGAGGTTCGAGAAATTCAACGATGAGTTGTATGTAGTCGGTTGGAAGTCTCAGTTCCTTTCCGGAATGCTGTTTCCGATTATGGGGTTCGTTGGAAACCTGTCCTATGTAGCGGTAAGTATTCTCGGTGGCTATCTGGCAGTTCAGGGCACTATCGGGGTGGGCGACATCCTGGCTTTTATCCAATATGTGAGGTCGTTTACGCAACCGATTGCACAGGTAGCTAATATGGCTAATGTCTTACAGTCCACCATGGCGTCTGCCGAACGTGTTTTCGAATTCCTTAATGAGGAGGAGGAAACTCCGGATCCGGTTAATCCGGTTAAATTACCCAAAGTCACCGGAGTGGTGGCATTCGACCACGTTCATTTCGGGTACAACCCTGAAAAAATTATCATCGAGGATTTTTCGGCTGAAATCAGGCCGGGTCACAGGATTGCTATCGTCGGCCCCACCGGAGCGGGTAAGACCACTATGGTCAAGCTTCTGATGCGGTTCTACGATGTCAACAGTGGATCAATTACAATTGATGGCGTTGACATCAGGAATTTCTCCAGGCACGATTTGCGCAGCATGTTCGGTATGGTTTTGCAGGATACTTGGTTGTTTAACGGTACCGTTAAGGAAAATATACGCTACGGCAACTTGAAAGCCACCGATGAGCAAATTATTGCAGCGGCGAAAATGGCGAATGTCGACCATTTTGTACGGACTTTGCCCAATGGTTACGACATGGAATTGAATGAAGAGTCCAGCAATATCTCTGCGGGACAAAAGCAGTTGCTGACGATTGCCCGGGCTTTTCTCGCGGATCCTAAAATCCTGATCCTGGATGAAGCTACCAGTTCTGTCGATACCAGGACGGAGGTGCTCATTCAAAAGGCCATGGAAGACCTGATGAAAGGCCGAACCAGTTTCATTATCGCCCACCGTTTATCCACCATCAGGGATGCCCATTTTATCCTGGTGATGAAAGACGGGGACATCGTGGAGCAGGGCAACCACAAGGAGTTACTGGCCGCCAAAGGCTTCTACGCCAACCTTTATCAGAGTCAGTTTGAAGCTGCTTCCGCCGACGTGGACGGGATGACGGGTAAACCGGGGAAATAAAAGGGGAATTTCCTGACTTTATCATTTATCTCATACTTGGTATTATAAAGCATTACAATTATTAATTAAGTCATATTACCGAGGTAGGATGGATTTAGCGGACACCTCAGGTTGCCAATCAGAACGGGACAGTTGTACCCACATTTTCCCCAAAATCAAAAGGTTCGAGGTTGATTCACTTGTACTAGATATGGTAAATCATGTTATAATCTTGGTGCAGAATATATACCGTGAAGGTTAAAAGTTGAACAAAGAAGAGAAGCGATCAGGAGTAGCCCCCCCCGGCCCTGCCCTTAGAGGAAGGGCCTTTTTTTTGGTCGTAACGGCATTGGTAATCGCTCTTTTCACCGGCGGTATAGCTTACGAAACCCAAACTGTGTTAGGCGTTGGTGAAAAACCGGCAGAAGGGATCATAGTGGACGGGGTGAGAACGTTTAATATTACCGTAGAGCAATGGGCTTTCACTCCGGTGGCCCTTAAAGTGAACCCGGGGGAAAACGTCACATTTTACATTACCAGCAAGGATGTTTGGCACGGTTTTTCCATAAATGAGTTAAACATTAACCTGACTGTACCCGGCGGCAAAACCGTGCAAACTCAAGCAGTGATTCCGGCAGGAACTAAAGATCAAATCTTAACGATGTATTGCAGCGTATTTTGTGGCCTCGGCCATCCTTATATAAAGGGGCAAATAATTGTTGGTAACCCCAGACTCTTGTTCGGCATCGGTCTGGGGAGGATGATGCCCTATGCTGCCACCTTGGCCATGGTAGTCGTGTTCGCGGTTGCCGTGGTCATAGAGGGACGTAGAATAAAGTGAAACGGAATAAGGTATTTTCGCCCGATCTTATGCAATCTGGCGTAATCAGGTGGCTGGTAAGGCAGCATCCACTACAGTTCCTTTTTATCTTACCGGTGCTGGCCGTCATTGTTCTGGCCTCCATTTCCATGATAGTCGGAGTCAGAGATCCGGGATTTAACTTCGGACTGGTGATTACCTGGGTGGTATGGTGGGGGCTGCTGATCGCTCTATTTCCCGTTGTTGGCCGGGGCTGGTGCTTTATGTGCCCTTTTGGGGCTGCTGTAGACTGGATACAGCGGCGCAGTCTGTGGTGGAAATCGAATTGGGGCCTTGGGTTCAATTTTAAATATCCGCGGCGGTTACAAAACATGTGGCTGGGGATAGCTTTCTTCGTTGGTTTTATATTTCTGGATGCCGGCTACGGTATTTCCAACAGCCCAACCCTTACCGCCGGTCTCGTCGTGGTGTTGGTTTTATGGGCACTATGGATGGGGCTCCTGTATGAAAAAAGGACATTTTGCCGTTATCAGTGCCCCCTGACGGTATTCATCGGTATGTCTTCTATGTTCGCCCCCTATGAGATCCGAAGGAAAGATGCCGAGGTGTGCCGGCAGTGCCAGACGAAGGACTGCTTCAGAGGTAACGAGCACTATTATGGCTGTCCTACTTTCCAATTCCAGGGAGGGGAAATGGACAGCAACCGTGATTGTGTTCTCTGCACGGAGTGCATCAAGGCCTGCCCATATGAGAATGTAACTGCGAGAGTTAGATGGTGGGGATATGACCTCTGGGCAAGGAATAAAGGCCGGCTTGATGAGTCGGTGGCCGCTGTTATCCTGGTTGCTCTGGTTACCATGGTTTCACTCAGTCTGGTGCTATTTCTTCCCAAGTTGTACTTAATCCTGCGTCCGGCACTCCCCGCAGGGACCCCGCCCAATGACTGGCCGCGGTTGGTGAGTATTGGTATCGTTTATTTGGGCGGCATCGCGGTCGCTCTGCTTTTAATGTACGGATTCAGCTACCTATCGAGGTTGTTCAGCGGCGCCAAAGACACCTCAACCAGGACCTTCTTCACCAATTTTGGCTATGCGGTGGTACCTCTCGGTCTTATGAAATTTCTCTCAGATATCCTGGACCACATTTTCAGGACCTGGGGAGCTTTTGGTGATGCTCTCAAAGCTCTGGTCAAAGACTTCCCTCAAAATCGTATTATGCTGGACCAAGTCACCGTAAAGCAATTGATGAGTGCCCAGCAGACATATTTGCTTCAGGTAGTAATGGTAGGCATCGGCTTCGGATTTGGCCTGTACGTTGCCCGCAAGCTGGCAGGACGGTTGCTCCCAAATGATAGCGCCGCTGCCTTCCGTGCCTTCCTGCCGATAGGGGCTTTTATATTTATTCTGGCGATGGCGGCGGTGTGGGCACTATCCGCCACGTTATAAGGGACATCATGACGATGAGTGAACAAAAAGGTCTCATCTTCGCCACAATCGCGGTTAGCCTTGTTGGTATAGCCGCAGGGGTTTTTCTGGGCAGGGACGGTCTGCCGTCTCTGGCAGCCCAACAGCAAAACGGCGGTAACACGACAACGACAACAACTACCATTTCAGTTAAGGTGGTCAATTCATATGATGGTATTCCCAATCACGATGAAAAAATAACGACAAATACAACGGTTATGAAAGTGGTACATTCAGATGATGGTATTCCTATGCATGAACACACAATAACAGTGATAATAACAACAAATGAAACAACGCCGGATGGTAATTTCCACGACTTCAGGCCAGCGAAGGCAACATCGGCAAACCAGACGGCGGCTGTTACAACCCCAATGCCAGGTATGTGATTTCGTCCCTATGCTGATAACGTATCGTGGGGTATCGAAAAGGGATACAGTTTATGGCTATTGAGGCAATAATCGAGAGAAAAAGGCTCATCTATACCGCAATCGTCGTTGGCTTGGTGGGCATAGCAACCGGGCTTTTTCTGGTAGGTCACCTGGTGCCATTCCCCCCGGAAGCACTACAGCATTACGCTGAAACAGCGGCAGCAACCAAGACGGAATCAAGTATGGTCGGTGCTGTTGGCGAATATTCGGAAACAATAGTAGTATTCGCAACAGAAACAACGCCGCACGGCACTGTCCATAACTTCGTTGCGGCGTTGGTTCCAAACGTAGCCCTGGTACCAACATCGTCAACCCAGGTACGAGGTGCTAATGAAGTCTGGGCTTTCCCCAGCACATTTGAACCAGGCATATTGACCGTGCCTGTTGGGACTACGGTTGTCTGGACAACTAAAGGCGGTATGGAACACACCATGACCAGCGAAACCGGACTGTTTGACGGAACCGTAGTGGGCAGCATCTCATTTAACTATACCTTTACCAAGCCCGGGAATTACGAATATAATTGCGTCATTCACTCGGGAATGTCAGGAGCGATTCACGTGCAGTAACTCACTTGACGGGCGAGATTACGGTAAAATGATCTTTGAGGTCGAGGTTATCTCGTTGGATAGAACAAGCTTCGCTAATTCTAAGTCCGGTGTTGACTATAATGGCAATCAGCAGCCTATCCCTCAATCGGTTTTGAGACCCCTGCCAAGCGGCTAAGAGTTTTTGGACATCCTCCTGAGGTGGGGCTTTCCGAATTATTTTTGCGACTTTCATCAGCTTCGTTCCTTTGGTCGGATTTGAAACCCACATGCTTTGCTCTTCCAGAAATCCAAAGAATGACTTAAGAGATTTCTGGTCGTTTCGGACTTTGGTAGGCGTGACGGCGTTCAAGCGTTCTGCGAGGTAAACTCTAACATCTCGGTTGGTCGGGGCGGTGTATCGTTCCAGAAGCTTTCTGACGGTTCGGGAGTAAAGCTCGATGGTTCCGTGAGACAAGCCTCTTAGCCTTAAGTCACACAGCCAGTCGTTATATCCTTCGGCGGGTTTGCCAAGTAAACTGGTTGGTCCTGACTGAATAGACTGAATAATTGATTGTCGGTCAGCAAGCGAAAGTTGTTGAAGTGAACTGAGGATTGATTGAATCTGAATTTTGGTAGCCCGCATTGGAAGCATTCCGAACTTTTCTTCGAGAAAAAGCAACTGATTCCGGCTTTGCAACAGCTTCTGGTGACTTCGTGAAATGATATCAATTATCGGGCACTGGATAAAAATTGGGCCAGAGTATCTTTGGGAATGACAATTCTTTTACCGACTTTCACACTTGGAATCTGGCCGGTTTTCACAGCATTATAGACTGACGAGTGACTTATACCCAAAAATTTCGCTACATCTTTAACCGTAAAACCTAAGCGACCTCCCGGCGCTTGGCCGAGTATATTTGCTTGCTAAATTGGCACTTTCTTGATTTTCCTCGGTTCCATGGGTATCATATATCCAAAATATGATAGTTAGTGATTGCATATGCTGTCGCTCTTCGCCAGCATGGAGTCTACGGAAAGGAGGTGTCATATGGCCATTGACCTATCTAACGAACGGAAACTTGGTCGGCTGCGTATCTGGAACATCGTTGTCGGGTTGATTCTCGCAGTGCAAGCACTCCTGATTGCTGTACTCACTAACAGCTTCTCTCTCCCAGTGACAGCCACGTTCATGAAAGGTCCACCCGGAACCACCCCCGAACTTCGTCACCTGTTTAATATCTCCACCGGCTGGGGCGTATTTGCGTTCCTCGCAATCTCGGCGATTGCGTTGCTGATAATCGCATCGCCGCCCGTTTTCCCCTGGTACAAGCGTAATTTGCTGCAGAACCGCAACTACGGGCGCTGGCTCGAGTACTTCTTTAGCTCTTCGATTATGATTGTATTAATCTCTCAGATTACCGGCATCAGCGACATTGCCGCCTTATTGGCTATATTTGGCATCAACGCCTGCATGATATTGTTTGGGGCATTGCAAGAGAAGTATGAAAAACCGGGTAAACCGAGTTGGCTTCCATTCTGGTTTGGCAGCTTTGCGGGTATTATTCCGTGGATAGCAATTGTGGTCTATACATGGGCTCCAGGGCTCGATGCATCACCTCCCGGATTCGTCTATGGCATCATCATTTCGCTTTTCGTGTTCTTCAACTGCTTCGCGGTCAATATGGTATTACAGTACAAGAAGGTGGGTCCCTGGCAGGACTATCTATTTGGCGAAAAGGTATACATCATCCTCAGTCTCACGGCGAAGGCATTACTTGCATGGCAGGTGTTTTTTCCGGTGCTGCTCTCATCGTAGAAGGAAAGTACAGAGTACTTACGCAAGGAGTCGACCATGAGCTTGAATGATGTCATCAAACTTGTTGTCAGTATCCTTGCCTGCTTTGCCGCCGCGGGCATCGGAAGCCTGTTCACCTTTAAAGCTATACCAAACTGGTATGCTGGACTAAAGAAGCCACCTTACACGCCACCCAATTGGGCATTCGGGCCGGTTTGGGCCACCCTATATATATTAATGGGGATCTCGGTCTTCCTTGTCTGGCAAAAAGGATTAGCCACTAATGGTGCATTGCTTGCCTTCATCCTGTCCTGGATACAGCTCACGGTCAACGCTGTCTGGTCAATCATCTTCTTCGGAATGAAGTCCAAGGGAGGAGGAGTCATAACAGTTATTATGCTGTGGTCCCTTATTATGGCAACGATGATTGCCTCTTTCCGGGTTTCAGGCTGGGCAGGAGCACTTCTTATTCCTTATATTGTTTGGGTTAGCATTGCCTCATACCTGAACATTGGAGTCTGGCTACTGAACAAGCCTGCTAAACAAGGTACAGACGCTTAGCTGTGCTTTAATATATGTCTCAATCTTCTCGGGAACTTTCTTGCAGGACTTAGATTCGCTGTAAGTTCGAATCCCCTTAGCTGGAGATGAGGTATCAATTAGTAGTACTAGCAAGGACTTCGGTTTAATTTTCAGCGGTTACCGTTAAGTTTCGAGTTTTGTAAGGTGGCCACATTGCTTACCTGTCAACGGTATGATAATATGTAATACTAGGAGGTCGTTATGGGAAAAGCAAAGATTGCAATTACATTAGATCAACAGTCAATTGGCGAACTGGACAGGCTGGTCAAAGAAGATGTTTTCCAGAACCGCAGTCAGGCTATTCAGGAAGCAATTAGCGAAAAACTGCTGCGTTTGAAAAAGACTAGATTAATATTCGAGAGTGCTAAACTTGAGCTGGCATTTGAGAGGACATTAGCCGAGGAAGGACTTGCTATGGACGCGAAAGAATGGCCGGAATACTAAGGGGCGAGATTCGCTGGGCTGACTTAAACCCGGGCAAGGGGCGAGAGCAAACTGGCTTACGTCCTGTATTAATTCTCAGTCATAATGTCTTCAATGAGCATTCCGGAACTGTTATAGCAATAGCCATAACCAGTCAGCTACAAAAGGCAGGGTTTCCCTTAACTCTGGAATTAAAAACCGGCAATTTACCTAGACACTCCTGGGCTAAAATCAGCCAGATCAGAACACTTTCCACAGAAAGAATAGGTAATCTTATCGGCAATCTATCTCAGGAAGAATTAATCCAGATTGTTGAAGGACTTAATGAAATTATCGCTTAGTAATAATGAATGGAGATTATTAAACTCTGTTTGGCCTTTAAAAGTAGAACCGTTGTAATTCAAAAGTAGCACAAAGTGAGTGGTGGGCGGTACTTTACGATAGACAGAACCAGAACCTTTGAATTAGCGTTCAGTATAACACACCCGTAAGGTCGGATCCTTACTGGCTGGAGAGACTTGACCAGGGAGTGGTTTTTTCACCGGAGAGCCTAGAGGACTGTAGCAAACTTGCGAATTATTGATCTAACCCGCCCCTCCCGTTGAGTCCTTTGAGTTCAAGTTCATCAACCTTAATGGACAGGACTTCGTTGAGATTGAGCAGGGAACCCTCATCAAGTAGCGACCAACGCTGGGGACGTTTTTCCAGTTCTCTTAGCGGATAGCGCATATTAGCCCTGCCGCCCGTTCTGTTGTGGTGCTTGTAGAGTTCATACACCAAAATGTCGGCGGCCTGGAGCGGAAGCATGTGTTTCTTGCTATCAAAGCGCAGAGACTTCAGTCGTAGTTCCCTGCACTGCTTAGGGTCGCTGAGAATCGGGGTGATGACTCCGGTGATTTCCCCCTTACCAACCGCCCCATCTTCCAAGATGTAGGTAATCCACACATCCTTTTCCGTCGGCTCTAATCCACGCGCAATGTCCATTATCAGGAAGTATATAGCCACACCGTAAATGCCGTAGTGTGCTCTCACACGGCTCGACAGCAGATTGTTGAAGCGAGTCCGAGGTATCAAGATGCCGGCACTCATAATCACATTAGCGTTGATTATTTCAATCAACCTGTTCAGGAGCGTATCCCGTTCTTTGTCAGACCATGAATCGAACGGCTTCGCTTGGTTGTAGAACCTGTTCATATGGAAAACATCCAGCCCTTTTTCA
>ORJL011832092.1_pt1 | contig 12544 bp, 19 predicted proteins | sample 1779941 | NCBI WGS metagenome assembly ORJL01 (sample SAMEA104232317, study PRJEB22302) | groundwater metagenome | biome: forest; feature: aquifer; material: groundwater | place: USA | collected 2011-08-07 | depth 5.8 m
AACGAGTAGATATAAAAAGGGTGCCGTGGCAAACACAATGGCAGCCATTAATATCACGCGGCGCCTTCCGATAATGTCGGAGAGGATGCCGGCAGGAAGGCTAACGATGATTCCGACTACCGTAGATGCGGCTGCAATAAAGCCGACTGTAGAGACAGGTACTCCCATTGAGCGAATAAACAACGGCAAGACGGGATTCTTAGCCATCGTCGAGCTGAAAATGGCTAGCCCACCCGTTAGGCACAGCAGCATGAAAGGCGAAATCTTTATCTTCATGGGGCGTCAGCTTCTCTTTGAGGGCTTTGCATTATGTCATGAGTTTTTTGGGTGAAATCGGCCAAGCTTGCTTCCACTTCGCCTATCAACTTCTCCACATCATTTCGTGCAGCGACTTCCCAGAAGTCACGCTTTTTTGCCTCAGAATACCAGCGTTTTAATTTTTCTAAATCGCTTTCTAATTCTTCTACTTCTTCAATGTTGAATTGATGAACCTGGCGCTCTCTTTCTATGTGCCGCAAACTCTTCTGACATTCCTTGATTATTTCGGAGTATTCCCGTTCCCTCTCTTGTTGAAACTTAACTACAGCACCTTGCTCCTGTGTCTTCCTAAAGTGAGTTACTATATACAGATTTGTAGTACCGCCCATTTCCTCTACAGTGTGTGCAATGTTTTCAATTTTAGTTGACAATGCCTTTCTTTTAGGCAACAGCCAACCACCTCCCTGGAGGGAAAGAGCACCAAGCTTCTTCAACTGGCGCCAAACGAAAACCCTTTTGCGGGATGGCTCCAGTGGCAGCCAATAGGTGAATAATAGCCATTCCATATATTTCCCCTTGACAATTATTTTAGCAGAGCCATATAATTGTAGCAACTATTACATTACATTGTAGCAGTTATTACAATAATGGTGAGGCATTTATGGAAAAACAATTGGAATATTATTCGGAGACAGGCAAATACAGGGACAGATTCGATGAAGCTTTACCAAAGCTAATGCCGTCTTATAGTAACTTCCGCAAAGATGTCTACCGTGATGGCGCGCTGAGTCATAAAACTAAACGGCTAATTGCGTTAGCCTGTGGACTCCAGGCAGGATGCACTCGCTGTATCCAAGGGCAGACCAAAGACGCCATGACCGCCGGAGCCACCAAAGAAGAAATATTGGAGGCTGTAGCTGTAGCCGTTGTCATGGGTGGTACAGCTGTTAGTGCCGAGACATGGCGAGTGGTCAAGGTATTAGAAGAGCTAGGCAAATGGTAGAGCGTCTTTCAAGCTTTGTCACCATCGAAACGTAATAACAGTGGTTATGTCTAAACGAAACAATGAATAAAGGAGGTAATATTATGAAATGGGTCACTCGTTCACATGTTCATGTCGACCGCGTTGCCTGCCCATGGCTTATTAAGAGGTTTGTCGATAATGAAGCAGAGTTCCTCTTTGTCCCCGCAAGCCAGATCAAAAAAGCCACTACCGAAGTCGGTGCTATCCCGTTCGATGCGCCGGATGTGGAGTTGAGCCATCACGATGGCCGCTGTTCCTTCGAATCAATCATGCTTAAATACGAGTTGAAAGACCAGGCTCTCCAGCGTCTCGCCAAGATAGTCCACTCGGCTGATGTCGCGACGGACATCGACAAGGACCCGATAGCGCGTGGACTTGAGGCAATTGCCGTTGGTTTCGGCCTGCGTTATCCTGATGATGAAGAGAACCTAGAATATCAATTTGAGGTGTACGACTCCTTGTATGCCTGGTGTCGGCTTCAGGTAGCCAAAGGCTAACAAGAAATAAGTCCTCAAGGTGAAGTTCCTGAATAATATACCAATAACTACCGTACCACCGGAATCATTCCCTTCTTCTCAAGCAGAAGGCTCGGATACTGTCCCGCATGACCCACCATTCCATACGATAGACAGACTAGGGCGATTTCCTCGATGTCGTACCAACTTGCGGTCAATACTTCCCTAAAGCCGCTACCACCGGGATTCTTGGAAGCTAATCCACTTATCGCATACTCAACTACTCGCTTTTCGAGCTAACACCATAGCTCCCAGGCTGCCCGCAATAGCCACGGAACCCATAGCCGTAAGAGTAGGTTGCATAACGGTATTACAAAGCGCTGTCATGTTGGTACAAACGCCAATTAGCGTAGTGGGTAAAAGTACCGCGAAGATGCCCAGAATGCCACCCATACCCGAGAGAGTGTATAGGCTATTTTTACGTCGGGTGAAGGTCATCATAATACCCACTGCCGCTAGCGGTACTCCAGTAGCGATTTCTGCAATACCAGTCCAATGACACTTCATCGGTACTGTTTTTCCGCTGGAGAGGACAATAGCTTTACCTTGAGATTGACAATCAGTAAAAGCCGGGACGATAGCTATTCCTAAGGCCATCACAATAAGGGTTATCCCAAGAATCTTGTTCATGATACCTCCTTCAAGATATTTTGTAACATTTACCTTGGGACTGTAATTTTGTGACCACTTATTTGATTGGTAATCCCACTGAGGTCAGGGAAATATTAACAAAGAAAGAATTGAAAAGTTATAAAATCAGGAACAGAATTGTTACAAAAGTATGACATTTGACGGAAGAGCCATGCCATGACACTTGTCTGATTTGATTTGAGGAGTCCTCACCGCAAGTCTGATTTCCGAGACCCTGCAAAAAAGAACCAGCCCCTGATTGTAACAATTATTGTTGGGCAATTAACGCCCAGCAAATTCAGCATTTGCAGATTCTACGGTTGGCGTGCCCTATCTGGAATAAGGAAAACCAGTGGAATAACCAGCAATATTAGAACGCTAAACACCAGATAGATGTTTTGCATGCCCAGTGCCTTATCCGGAAAGTAACTGAGGACAAGTGTCACTACCGCCGTGCCAATTATACCACCCACAACACGGAACATCCCACGCACTCCGGCCACCGCAGCTACCCTTTCCGGAATAAGGTCGAGAGCGGCATTATTTGACGCGGGATTAGCTACGCCCATACCTATTCCTGAAATCAATATGAGTAGTGTCAACACTACGAGATTATGTAGACCAAACCCGAATACGGAAAGGTCATGATAGCCGCGACTCAACAGAAACAAGCTAAGCGATATTAGAACCACACCGATAATCATTGGCAAACGATAGCGCAAACGGATAATAAATATACTAACAACCGCTGAAGTAACCACCATCGCTAACGAACGCGGCGTAAGAATGAGGCCCGCCTGGCCTGCGCTCATTCCGTAAGCGACTTTAGCATAATAGGGAATGAAAGAAAAGAAGCCGAACACGACAGCGCCAAATATGAAATTGTAGATATTAGCAGCAAGGAAGGGTCTCCAGCGAAGCAACTTTATTTCTATCATGGGTTGACTTATTCTATTCTCATACCAGACGAAAAGGGAGAAGAATATCAGGCTCGCAGTAAAAAGCACCCAGGTCATTACCATCGTACCGAGTCGGCCTGGATTGTTCGCCCAGTTGGTGATGCCGTAGAGAACCGCCAGCACTCCACCGATGAATAGGCCCGTTCCAACAAAATCCAACTTCTGATTTTTATGGGCAGACTTGTTACTCTTGGGCAAGAACGCCATACCACACAGGAAAAGCAGCACGCCAACGGGGACATTGACGTAGAATACCCAGCGCCAGGAAAAGTTGTCTACGATGAAACCTCCGATGTTAGGTCCCAGAATGCCGCCAATAGGGAAAATGCTACCGAAGAGCCCGATTGCAGGCGCCCTTCGCTCGCCGAAAGCATCGCTCACCATAGCCGTTGCCGCTGGCAGGAAGACGCCACCACCGATGCCCTGAATTATCCGAAATACGATAAGCAGGTAAATGTTCGGCGCTAGGCCAGCCGCCATCGAACTAATCGTAAAAACGGCCACTGCCGTGAGGAAGAGTCGCTTACTGCCCAGTTCATCACTCAGCTTACCGGCTATGGGCATAATTACACTTTGTGAGAATAGATACCCTGTAAGCGTCCAGCCTACCAGCGCCAGATTCGTCCGGAGTTCAGTGAGTAAAGAAGGCAACGCCACCGCAACAATCGTAGAGTCTATTGCCGCCATTAAAAATGCCAGAGCCACGAGGGCAAACGTCAAGTACGCTTGCTTTTTATTGAAAGCGGTGCCGGCTTGCGTCTTCGATTTGGGCGGACTATCGGAAGATTTTGCTTTTGAAGAATGCGCACTAAAAAATTTCAAGGTATAAAGATTCCTACCTGTCTTGAGAATCCTGGGGGCTTTATTTCAGCGTACTTGGGTTTGTGCGTGGCTAACTTAGATTTAGCCCTGGGACAGACTACCTGGGTAATATAACTGTCTTCTAAAACAAAGCCGCCCAAATTTGTGATGCCGATGCAATATTTTGACAGTGGGTAGAGGGAACCAGGTCTCATCTTGTTCTTCCTAAATGCTGTCAATGACCTTGTTCACCTTTGCCTCGACCTGAACGGCAACATCGTGCAGCTTCTCGTTTTCCACCATGCTCATTGCCCTAGTGGGCATTATGGCGGCGACAAAAGTACGTTTCCCCGCGCTATAAACAATGACGTTGCAGGGTAAAAGCAGTCCTACATCTTTTTCTGCCTGCAACGCCTGATAAGCGAATGGCGGGTTACATGCTCCCAGTATTATGTAGTTATCGTAATCAACTCCTAGCTTCTTTTTCAGTGTCGCTTTCACATCAATTTCGGTCAGAACTCCAAAACCTTCTTTCTGCAATTCTGCTTTGACTTTTGTGATGGCCTCATCATAAGAGATGTTGACCTCTCTCTTATAACCGTACGTCATTTTCCACCTCCACGAACATCGGACCTTGCAATTCTTATAAAATCAGGAAATTGACTTACCCTCGGTGGCACAAACTAGCACAGAGAAAGGCTGCACTCCGCATAAGCACAGGCTTGACTCTAAATTAGCCCTTTTTAATCCGGAAGGAGATTACCCTTTCCACGGTGTAGAAACGGCCGCAAACATCGCATTTGTAGAGTATCTCGATAGGTCCGGCATCGTCCGCCTTTACCACCGTGCTAAAACCGCCCATACTTGCGGCACCGCAGTGGGGGCAACCGATTGCGCTACTCTGCTTCTCTTTTTTGTCTGCCATGTTCCCCCTCGATAGCTTTTTACAAGGTCATATTGCACAGCAACTACCTAAATCATTGGTTCAATTATAGCCTAAATGAAAATATATTTCTGATAACAAATTCTTACAATCGTTAGCTATTTAACAATCTGGCTAATAGCTTTAAATTTATCGCCACTAGCTATCTTGAGCAGCTCGAATAGGACAGTCTCCGTGCTGGATAAAACGGCACCGATCTGGTTCATCATCTTCAAACCGATTTCTTTGTTTTCCGGTGTTCGCGAGGAAATAGCATCGGTAACGATATGGACTTCATATGCGGCACTTATCAAATCTCTGACGGTCTGATATACACAGACATGACTCTCTATCCCGCACACAAGAACCTGCCTCCTCCCTGTTGCTGCCACCTTTCCGGCGAAAATTTCATCACCAACGCAGCTGAAGCTGAGCTTTGGCAACGGTTCGACGTTAGGCATCAACTGGGCTATCTCCGGTATCGTCACTCCTAATCCCTTGGGATATTGTTCCGTCACGGTGATGGGAATGCCGAGCACTTGAATTCCCTTTATCAGTCTTTGCAGATTATCAACCAGCTTCTCCTTTTGGTACATAACCCGCATCAATTTTTCCTGGACATCTATCACTACCAGAGCCGTATTCTCGACCACAAGCATAAATGATATCTCCCCAAAAAATATCCCTACTAGTCAGTGAACGAAGAGCCGGACGGTTGCGCTACCATTCGGTGCTCTTCTGTTGCTTGGCATCCCTTTTGATTTTAAGTGCTTTTATTCTGCTTTTGGAAAGGGCACCCCAACTGAGCATGCCGATGGCAGTCACTACTGCTTCTTTTTCTTCGGCATCAAGCGAGTGACCATCCAATAGACTGGTTAAAATAGTGATGGCTTTTTCGTATTCCATTATGTTACCTGTACCACACTGGGCAATATCAAACAGAATATTGATTTGGGCAGAACGTTTCCTGCAAATGAATCCCTAAAAAAGTCCTGCAGCCTACTTGCCGGAAGTTTGATTGACCAACCTTGCTTCTTCCGCCTTGCGATATGCTTTATGTCCGGGGCACCAGCCGCTATGCCATTTCCAGAGTCGCAGCCAGAACGAGCGCGGATTATCTTTGTACTTTTGCTCCATCCTGGGACAGTTGGCACAACCGGCAGTCTTGGTTACTTTCGTAGACATTTCAACCTCCTCAGACAAAAACTCTCGGTATCGCACGGTTCGCATCGAAAGAACGATAAGAAGAATCTGATGTTTATTGTATCACGCTGATGAGAGGTAATGTCAAAGTCTGCCTGGAGAGAAACCAACAGGAGAAAGGCTTTTCAATTTTAGTGGTTTGCTTTAGTATTAACATTAGGGGGTTATAAGATAAATGGACAAAGGTATCTTCGATATTAAACAGGCGCATAAGCTGGACAACCCCGAGAGAATAAAAGAACTAAGGCCCCGGGAGCTTTTAACCAAGGTGGCGGGAATTACCCGCGGCGATACCTGCGTTGACTTTGGTAGCGGCACCGGTATCTTTGCTTTACCGATGGCCGAGTTGGTGGGAAGTGAAGGTAAGGTTTATGCTGTTGATAACAGTTTGGAAATGATGGCACACATCAAGGCCAAGAATCCCCCCTTAAATCTCGCCTTGACTCATGCTGATGTCACACAAACCGGACTAAACAGCCGGATAGCCGATGTTTGCCTCCTGGCTTTTATACTGCATGAGATAAAGGAGCCGGACAAGCTAATCACCGAGGCGGTTCGTCTGCTAAAACCCGGGGGCAGATTGGTAATCGTGGAATGGAAAGCCGAGCTTGATGCGCCGGGGCCGCCACGGAAGGTGCGTATTACCAAAGAGCGCATCGAGCAGCTAACCCGCCAGACCGGCCTAACCCCGGCCACCTACTTAGATTGGTCACACAATCATTACGTAGCGGTAGGGGAATTAGCCGTAGGTACCCTTTGAACCAGTCCCCTTAATTTATTCTGGCGTTGGCGTTCATGGCCTTTCGCTATAAGTATCGTTTACACCACAGCTAATTTTCTCAAAGACACACCTGGAACTAGCGAATTTACCGCCACAAAACGTTGTGATATGATTAGCCTGTGAGGCAGTTGATTTACGACCCCAACCTGCATGGCAGCAGAATGACCATTGTCTGCTTCGTCTCAGGTTCAGGAACGAACTACCAGAAGATTGTGGAAAGAGACCCCAACCACGATTACGTGGTGTTTACCAATAGACCGGGGTGTGGCGGTGCGGACAAAGCCAGAGCAAACAATCATATCGTAATCGAGCTAAGCCACTTACCGTATTTAGCAGCGGCAAAGGGGAAATATGGTTCGATGAATATTCCCCGAAATTGTCCGGAGCGGGTCAAGTACGAGCAGGACGTTTGGCAACTCATCGAAGACAAAATCAAGAAAAATCCCGACTTGATTTGCCTGGCAGGCTATGACCAGTGGCTAACCGATTGGTCGGTAGGGAAGTACTTTCCCAAAATCCTGAATGTTCATCCCGGGGATACCACCAAAGGTTATTCTGGTCTGCACTGGATACCTACCGCCAAAGCCATACTGTCCGGAGATAAGGAGATAAGAACCACCTTGTTTATTGTTGATAAAGGAGAAGATACCGGTCCCGTACTGGCACAATCCAGACCTCTTCCGATAACACAGACTCTGGCGTCATTGGAATCAAAAGGAACAAAAGGCATGGTCGAAGGGTTTGACCGGATAACGAATTTTGCTAAAAAGAATGGCATAACCAGCTATGATGATTTTGAAAATTCGGCTGATGCCGAACAGAAAGCCATCATGAAACTGCTGTGCGAAAATCTCCAGGATGCACTGAAAGTAGCAGGAGACTGGGAGGTTTACCCGTTTTCGGTGCATTCTCTGATTACACGGGGGCGGGTGCAGACAGAAGGCAGAAATGTTTACGTAGATGGCAAGAAATTGCCGGTTTACGGTTACCGGATGGAACGGGAATCAGCAATGTAAGAGAAATTACGGATAAATAAAGGGTATCGCACCGCGCTTAATGAAGAACGGTCATAAAGTAAAAAGGGGGAGGGAATAATGGTAGAACAGAAAATTCCGTACGCTGCATCTCTGTCAATTGACTACCCGGACAGGAAACTAAACCGGCTTACATCATTTTTCAGAATATTCGCGGCCATTCCCATTTTGATTGTTATTGCGCTTGTCGTCGGCATTATTTTCCAAAACGAGGAAGCGAGGAAAGCGGGCTTTCATTTAGAAATAACCACGGGTAGTCTCGTCATTTTACCTACTTTGCTGATGATACTTTTCCGGCAAAAATACCCTAGATGGTGGTTCGACTGGAATTTAGCATTCAGCAGGTTTAATGCGAGGATTTCTGCCTATTTGGCGCTAATGAGAGATGAGTATCCTTCCACGGACGAAGAGCAGGCGGTACATCTCGACCTGGTCTATCCGGATGTCAAGGCCAACCTCAACCGGTGGCTGCCTCTCGTTAAATGGTTCCTGGCAGTTCCTCACTACATCGTTCTGGTGTTTCTCAGTATCGCATCGGTTTTTAGCATCATCGTTGCCTGGTTTGCTATTCTATTTACCGGACGCTATCCCAAAGACCTGTTTGAATTTGTTTTAGGCGTAGAACGGTGGTCGCTAAGAGTGGAAGCTTACGCTTTTTTTATGCTTACGGATAAATATCCACCCTTTACATTAAATTAACGATGCCGTTATTTCTCCGCATAAATCAAATATAGTCGATAACTGCAGAGCGGTTTCGAACCTGGCATTGTTTAATTAACATGGACATAGATAAAGCTCTCCACTTTAAAGACAGTCAAGAATGGCGCCAATGGCTAGAGGAAAATGGGGATAGCGCTAAAGAGGCATGGTTAATACACTTCAAGAAGCATAGTAATAAAGTCTCTATCAGTTATAGCGATGCGCTTGAAGAAGCTTTATGTTTTGGCTGGATTGATGGAAAGTTGAAAAGCATAGATGAAGAGAGGTACTCCTTAAGATACTCGCCTCGGAAAGCCCATAGTGTATGGTCTAAGATAAACCGAGATAAAGCCGAACAACTAATAACCCAGGGCAGGATGACTCCTGCGGGACTGGCCAAGATTGAAGAGGCCAAGAACAGCGGTGCATGGGCGGAAGCTTATACTAACAAGATAAGAGATGAGATACCTCCTGATTTGAAGAAAGCCCTGATGGGAAACGCAGAAGCCTGGGTTAATTTTGAAGGTTTTGCCAACACTTATCGGAACATGTATATGGGCTGGGTTAGTGGTGCAAAAACAGAGGAAACACGTAAGAAACGGATTATAGAAGTTGTCAAGCGTTCCGCTTTGAATAAGAAGCCCGTGATGGAATAAGTGGCAGCGACTTTAGTTGAATAAGTTCCACAGTAAAATACGAGGCTAACGAAGGGAGGTGCAAATCATGTCAAATACAAAGGCGGATTCTCAATGCTGTCCCCAGTTCGACCCGGAGCCATGGCAGGAAAAAGAACTAATCTGGAAAGATAAGCCATTCATTAGAGAAGCTGTCTTGCAGTTCATGCATATTCCTTTGCCCGGAACTTTCGGCAAAGCAGTTGGTCGGATGTGGAAGAAAATCGAAGATGCCCAAGCTAAACCGAACATGAACGATTTCATCATGCTCGCCACGGAGTCATCCCCGTGGAAAGGTGAAATCTACATAACTGCTACTAAAGAAGTCCCGAACGCCGAAAATGTGAAATTCTCCGGAACTTACTTAACGAAAGTTTTTGATGGTCCGTATAATGACGTTCCGAAATGGATTAAAGAAATGACTCCTTACGTAGCTGAAAAAGGTAAGTCAGTAAAGAAGTATTATTTCTATTACACGACTTGTCCTAAATGTGCCAAAAAATACGGCCATAATTATGTAGTAACCTTTGCCGAAGTTTAAGATACTGTCTCCTAGAATGTGAAAGTTGTAGCACTGGAAAAGCTCGAATAATGCTCATGATAGTAAGCAAATGATTAAGAGAATCTTACATTACTTCTACACATTCGTTCTTAACCCAGTAAAAGCAACAGGGGAGATTGTACAAGATAAATCAGGTTTGTGGGCGGGACTATGGTGGGTAATCATCTTTTGCCTCTGCTATTCGGCTACCGTTTTCATTTACTATCTGCTCAGGCATGTACCGGTGTCTAAGCCATTCTTACCTATTCCTCTCGAAAAATGGTATTTAGTCCAAACATTCACCACTTTACCAGTGGGTCTGGCCGGTTTTCTTGCCTACAGTGGTCTTGCATACCTGCTGAGTAAGGCGTTAAAAGGCAAGGGGGATTACGACAAAACATTTGGTTCACAAGCGCTCACCCTTCTCATCCCCACTTTCATTTTCATGTGGATACCAGAAACTCTGGTAGCGCCTATTCTCATCGCAAATGGAGTGCATGCCGTTCCCTGGCCGGATTGGTAGATAATCTCAGGATATTTGTTTTGCCATTCATCTGGATATTTGTTATCTCAACTTTTGCTTTAAGTAAGATCCACGACATACCGTGGTGGAAGAGTCTGCCCATTATCATAATCTCGTCCCTCCCCATGGGCGGAATTATGGCTGTCTTTATCAGATGAGATGAAGAGCTACGGAGAGGAATAAGTGGCAGCGAGTGGAGGTGTGTCTAATGAAAGCTTTAATAGTATATGACTCCGTTTACGGAAATACCGAGAAAATAGCCATAGCCATTGCTGGGTCTATGAACCAATTCGGTGAGGTTAGGGTACTCCAGGTAAGCAACACAAACCCTTCGGAGATGGAATTTATTGACCTCCTCGCTATCGGTTCTCCTACCCAGGGAGGAAGGCCGACTTTGGCCATTCAAGACTTCCTTGGTAGAATCCCAGAGTCTGCTATCAAAGGCATCAAAATAGCTACGTTCGATACCAGACTCTCCACGAGATTGGTCCGAATCTTCGGCTACGCTGCAGGACGAATCGCTAGTACTTTGAAAGATAAGGGCGGCCGTATAGTAACGCCCCCTGAAGGTTTTTTCGTCAACGGTAAAGAGGGTCCGCTGCAAGACGGCGAAGAAGAGCGAGCTGCTACTTGGGCGAAAGAGATTGCTGCGATTTCACGCTCGGCAGTCAAGTAAAACTTCATACTGAAAATCGCTAAACATGCTCAAATACAAAATGGCAATGCGTGGCTTTGAACATGTGTGCATCTATGCCACTGGTTCTGGTAAAAGATTTGACCAGTTGCTATAATTCTAGTATAGCAACGTAAAAGGAGGTCACGCGCATGTGTCAGACTTGTAGACGTCACCACCCGGAACTATATACCGATAAACCTGCTGAGAAGCCCGCAAAAGAGAAGAAAGCACCTTCCAAGAAGAAGTAAGGGTAGCTCAATACCCCGAAGTATCACCGAGGTGTACTTCTGGACTTGAACTCGTGACCATCGTTTACAATAGGCACGGATTATGAAATACCCCCTGATAGAAACGCATGCCCACCTGGACATGACGGATTTTGGTAGTGACCGCGCCGAAGTGTTAGCTAGAGCTAAGAATGCGGGAGTATTCAGGACCATTGCTATAGGCATCGACCTGGAATCCAGCCGTAAGGCTATTGCCCTAGCGGGAACACACGCCGAGGTGTTTGCCACAGTTGGTTTCCATCCTCATGCGGCGGATAGAGTAACTGAAACCGATATCGCTAACCTGGCTGAAATAGTCAATAAACCCAAAGTTGTGGCCATCGGTGAAATCGGTCTCGACTATTACAGAAACGGGTCATCGCGGCAGGCTCAATTGCAAGTTATACAATGGCAGCTTAAGATAGCCCAAAAACTGGATTTGCCTGTCGTCATCCACTGCCGTCAGGCAGAGAAGGACATGCTGCCTATCCTGGAAGAGTGGACGTCATCTCATAATGCCAGCCACCCTGTAGGCGTGATTCACTGCTTCAACGGAGACCAGGAAAGCGCGCACCGGTATCTGGCGATGGGCTTTTATATCTCGCTAGGCGCATATATAGGCTACCCGTCCTCGGCACGTTTGCACGACATCATTAAAAGCATACCTCAGAACCGGTTAGTCTTGGAGACTGATAGCCCCTTCCTTCCCCCGCAAAACCACCGCGGTAAGCGTAATGAACCATCATATTTACCACTTGTACTGAAGTCGTTGGCCGAAATCATGAAAGTAAATGAGGACGTTATTGCCGTCAATACCACGCATAACGCCTCCAATCTCTTTCATCTCCCTGAGCCTTGAGCAACACGACCGGATATAGAGATGACCCAAATATCGCAATAGTATCTCGGACACTTCGTGAACTTGCAAGCGCCAGGTGGCAGCGAGTGAGATGTAACCGGATGGGAGCGAACCAAACAACCTTTACTGTGCTACAATTCCTCCATAGATGAGTTATTCTAAAAATCTTTTATTATTTC
>ORJL010736679.1_pt1 | contig 12542 bp, 15 predicted proteins | sample 1779941 | NCBI WGS metagenome assembly ORJL01 (sample SAMEA104232317, study PRJEB22302) | groundwater metagenome | biome: forest; feature: aquifer; material: groundwater | place: USA | collected 2011-08-07 | depth 5.8 m
AAACTAACGGTGATATCATATCTTTGGGCAATATCTAGAATTCGGTCATAATTTGTATAGAGAGGATTTTCTTTACCGTGGTATAGCATCCAACCTGCCAACAGGGATCCGCCCCAGCTTACGACATCGTGAAGTCTTCCTTGTTTCTTAGCTACTTCTAATGTCTTAAGGGTCATGGCACAGTGCAGGCCCATAAAATCAACCCCGTCTTGCGCCTGCTTTTCCATGACCTTAAAAAAATCTTCCTCAGTCATATCCAGAGCATTTGACTTATCCGTAATTTCTGTGAAGGTCTGATAGATAGGCAAAGTACCTATGGGACTGTTACATCTGGAAATGATCTCTCTGCGCGTGAAGTCAAGATCCCCGCCAATACTTAAATCCATGATAGTATGGGCACCAGTCTGAATTGCACAAGCCAATTTTTCCAACTCAGCTTCATACGCAGTGCTGCCTCTTGCCGTACCAATGCTTGCGCTCACTTTAGTAGTCAGACCTTTGCCAATACCGACATTTTTGTGGGGACGCTTCACATTAGCCGGAATCACAATGGTCCCTTGGGCAACTCCTTGCAGTATTACTGCTTCGTCGACCCCTTCTTGTTTGGCCACTTCACTCATTTCTGGCGTAACGTTCCCTAGTCTCGCTTGTTTTACTTGAGTCATTTCTTTCCTCCTTTTCCAGAAATAAAAAATCCACGCACCATAATACGGAGCGTGGATGTTACCTTTATCCTCACTGAAGCCAGCCTAACTTTCGAGGCGGCATGCATAATTTCAGGCAGGTCTCCTGACTCAGGGTCAATACTAGCTGCCCCTTCCCCCATTACGGAGTGGTATCGGCAGTAGCTTACCTTTACAGTGGCGGGTCCGTCCGGGATTTACACCCAGTTCCCTATTCTCCCTTTCGGGCACCTGAAATTGAATAATTAATATGCAATTATGTTTTTATAATAATGTTTTCTTTTAGATTTGTCAAGAAAAAATTTAGTGTAAAATGGTTTGATTACCTGGCCGCTGGGGCATCAAAAATCTCGGTGATTTTTGTTTTAACCACATAAACAGGTTTAGGCAGGTTCCTTTTCATTCCCTCAATTACCGCTACAACCTTTTCATAAAGCTCACCACTGTCCAACAATTCTGCCTCTCCTTTAAACTGAAAACCTATCATTTTTTTATGATCCCCGACGAGAATGCATAGTTTGTTGTTTTCTTGCAGGTTCTTTCTCGTCTTAACCGAAAAAATGTCAGCAAAGATCAGGTGCTCATCATCTAAAACTTGCAGAGAACCCTTAAATGATACGTTAGGTATGCCGTTTTTGTCGGTTGTGGCTACAGTACATAATTTAAGCGTTCCAATTAAATCCTTCATCTCCTGTGTTAACTTAGCCATATAGTTCCTCCTCAAAAATAATTCATTTTTATTCCGCTTAATAAATTTATGTTACTTTAATGAGATTGCTATGCGTATTATTAGAAATCTAACAGTCCACAATTGTAATGATGTATACGCATACGATATAACTACCTTCTCGATCAAATTTCAAGCTCTGCCCTCCTAAACCAAATTTGAGAAGGTCTGTTAAACCAATAATAAACCTACACATACGTAAGTGTCAATATTTTTTTTTAGTCCTATGAATAAAATACTATTTACTGGCGCTCCCCCCAAACCGAATAGAAAAAATACAGCGCCAAGAAAATAAATTCACGGCGCCGATACCTTAAATTAAAGCTTCTCGATTGGGACATCCATTATTGCAATTTCCCTTCTGACAATCGGAACACTCCTGAAGTAATTTAACAGCTTCTTTAATATCCTTTTTTATGGTTTCAAGCTGTTTCATTTTTTCTTCTACTTGCTCCAACTGCGTTTGCAGCAATGTTAAATTAGATGAGATTTTTTCCGACTTATTTTGGTCGCCCTCCGATGAACTAAGTAGACGGAGTATTTCATCAAGAGGAAAATCAAGGTTTTTAAAACGTTTGATATAATTAAGTTTGCGCAAATCATCCTCGGTATAGAGTCTAAATCCTCCTGGACTGATTTGTGCAGGAGAAAATAAACCCAGTTCTTCATAATATCGAACAGTCCGTACTGTTACCCCTACTCTTTTTGCTAAATCTCCAATTTTAATTAGTTTTTGATTTTTATTCTCCACTATAAAAACCTCCTAAGCGATTAAAGGCGAGGTTATCTATTTTATAGTATTAGTATAGCATATTGATGTTGATTTCTTTAATTTCTACTGACTGACTTCCAAGAAAAGGTATGCTACACCCAAGAAAGGAGAAAATAATAATCAATACTCGTTGAACCATACATTTACAGAGTCTTTAAGTCTCAATTTCTAAGTCCAGTACAGCAATATCGTCAATGGCTTGTATGCTCCCCATATGGTCCGTTACTTTTGAAACTATTATTCTCTGCCTGATCCTCTTGAGCAGCCCAAGTCAGAAGAAAATACGTTATTGGCATGGTTAAAGCGATAATTATTCCTGTCAATAGTGCCAAAGTGAGCATTTTCTTGGAAAAACCTTTTAAAAACTCAATGCTTGTTTTCATAATCTATATCACTTTCTGAGGGGCAGTAACGGTTTGCCCAGCGTTAGCCAGGATTTGGGCTGAGGCAGCTATGTTTTGAACAACTGCCGAAATTTCTTTTAAGGAAGTAGCAAGTGCATTGGAGGTATTTAGTAAATTCTCACTAATATGGTCCATTTCCGGCGGTATTGCTGCTGTTAATCCTCCAACGACCTCACCGTCAATAATTATAGGATACGCGACAGCTAAATAAGGCACGCCCAAAACCTGGGCCCCAATTTCCTTGACAACTGGTTTCCCGGATTGAATGACTTGATGAGCACTGCCCCCGACGAGCAACTTATCACCCGATTTAACGGGTGCAACAATTTTTGTTCCAGATAATAATGTGTTTAGGGTTTTTGCTAGCCTTTATGAGCTGCTTTATTTTTCAGCCATTTTTCGATTCCGGCTGATGGGGAATGCCCCCCTGCTTACGAATTCCGATGACTAATCCTGATGCTAACAAACATAGTATACCTGCTGAAATAAATGTTAATTGATAGTCTCCCAAACTACTGCGCAAAACCCCTCCACCAAAAGCTGCCGTTGCAGCACCTAATTGGTGAAAAGCAAAGATCCACCCGAAGACTATCGAACCCTGTTTGCCGAACACCTCCGTTGATAGGCGAACTGTGGGGGGGACTGTAGCAACCCAATCTAACCCATAAAAAACAATAAAAAATGCTAACCCTATAAACTTATTACCTAATGCATAGGGCAAAAACAGAAGTGACAGCCCACGTAAAGCATAATACCAGAATAACAGCCAACGATTATCTAAGCGATCAGAAAGCCACCCTGATAGAGTAGTTCCCATAACATTGAAAATGCCCATAATCGCCAACATGTTTGCTGCCGCAATTTCAGGCATGCCTTTTTCCATAAAGGCTGGGATAAAGTGTGTACCAATCAGGCCATTTGTAGTTGCGCCGCACACAAAAAAACTCCCTGCCAAAAACCAAAAGTCTTTGGATTTCAAGCTGGTTTTCAATCCCTCAAAAACTATTATAAAAGGATTATCCGTGTTGACTGAATTCTCCTGATCATTATCTGAAGCACCATAGGGTTGGAGTCCAACATCCCCAGGTCTATCATGCATAAGAATCAAAACGGCTATAATTACCAGACTTGCTGCGATTGCCGTACCCCAGACGGCAAACCGCCAACCATAGGTGGCTACAAGTCTGGCCAACAACGGCAGGAAAATAAGTTGGCCTGCAGCGCCGCTAGCACTAAGAATTCCCATTACAAAACCACGACGTTTTATAAACCAACGGTTGGCAATAACCGCTCCCAGTACGGATGACGTAAATCCAGTTCCCAGTCCAACTAATATACCCCATGATAAAGTTAGTTCCCAAGGTGTGTTCATCCATGCTGACAGGCCTGTTCCGATGACTAACATTAACATGGCCAAAGTCATTGTACGCTTAATACCATACCTACCCATCAAAGCAGCAGCAAACGGGCCGCAAAGACCATAGAGAGCGAGATTAATCGCTAACGAAAAGGTAATAATTGTTCGATTCCATCCAAATTGCTGCTCAAGCGGGATGATTAGGATCCCGGGGGTTGAACGTACACCGGCCGATACTAGTAAAGTTAAAAAAGTAACCCCTACCACAATCCAAGCATAGTGAAGCGGAAAACGTGCTACCCTAATTTGATTTTTCATTATTGTCTACCCCGTTTAATTAAGAATAGAATATATTTCTTTGTCCATTTGCCGGAAGAAATTGATAACTAGGGAAAAACTCCGTCTGATTTCTTACTTGAATATGGATTAATTTGATCGCTAGTTTTGAACACCTTAAAACTCTGATCATGGATTAATTTACCATCATGGTTTAAACCATTTTAGCAAAAGATAAGATATAAATCTTAAGTGTTAAATCAATCTCCTTTAGGTATTGAATACATCCTTAGTCAACATAAAATCCAATGATAAGTGGCTAATCTAACAGCCAATGTTAAAGGGGGTTATAGAATGAAAAAAATAAAGGATTCTATAGGTCCTAGACCGGAACCCATGGCTAATAACGTTATTAAGCTGTAAGATGAACTCTCCTAAGTCGGTTTCCCATACTTCATTCCCTTTTTCTTCTAGATATTCTCTTAGGGAAAGTTCTTCGCCCAACATACTTTTTCCCTTAACGATGGTTTTTCCTGTACCTATGATATTTGCCGTAATCTCCAGTGCCGCTTGTTTATCTTTAGCATAAAAGGCTTTTCCTTTATTTCGCTCGACCGAAGCCATCGCTTGTTTAAGCAATTCGGAATTATTGGCTATAGACTTCTTTTTAATCTCCCGTACTTCTGCAGCCATTTCCGGAGTGTGAGGAAAGCGTTCTAAAGTTTCAGCAGTGGTCTCGCGATAAGACTTAACTGCCCGAGTAATGGCCTTCTTGATATTTTCATCTTTGCTCGCCTTATTAAGGTTTTTTGTATAGGCATTGAATTCTTTCTGCAAATCAGCCATTACGCTTCAAACCCCCTATATAAAAATTCGATCAGGTCTTCTATTTTAGTTTTGTTTTCTTTTCCTTGCCCACCTTGTAGGGCTGCTAGACAATAAGGACATGATGTTAAAATTAGATCCGCTCCTGTCTCCTCCAGTTCTTCTACCCTGCGCGAAGCAACCGTATGAGAAACCTCTGGGAAAAGAAGCTTATTGGGACCACCACAACAAGTTGTCCATTTGCTATTACACCTAGCTTCCCGGAAAGGAACACCTACACTTTTTAAAATATCCCGCAGCTCTTCATCAATCTCCAATTCACGAGCCAAACGACATGAGTCATGAATTACTACAGTTTCATCAGCTTTGATCGCAGGAAGCAGGTCTCTTTTTTCCCAGACTAATTCAACAAAGGTACGAATCTCAAACGGGAAGTTCGGTATTAGTTTAGGATACACAAACTTAAATACTTCTGCAGCGTGGGGGGACAGACAAACAATAGTCTTCGCACCACTCTGCTTTAGTACATCTGCTACCTTTACAGCATAGGATTCCATATCTTCACAAAAGCCTAGTTCAGAAAGCAAAGCACCACTGTAAAGTTCCTTTTCTCCAGCATAACAAAGCTCATACGCTAACTTTTGAAGAATGATTGCTGCTTTATAAGAAATTGAATTAAAGCGCTCTCGATCCTTTGCCAGAGCAGAAGCATAAAGCTTTTCTGCATTGATCCCTGTCTTATTGATAATATTTCTAGCACCCATCATCAAGGAAAATACTTTACTTCCTTGATCCATATGGGTCAGCGTATTCACTAACGAATCGATAAAAGGAAGAAGTTGATATTCACCGCCAGTGTAAAATAATAACTCCCCACTTTCAGGTAACTTTAGTCCTTTAGCCCAGGCAGCTACCTCTGTACCCTTCATAGTAAGTGGGTTGCCATGTTTAACAATATTACCGCGTATAACATCAAGCACTGGAGGTAGTTTAATTTCAACAGCCATCATATTCCCCATCCATTTCTTTTTATAAGTCCTAAATTTTGACCTATTACTTACAATTAAATTAGAAAATGACCTGAAAGTAAATCTTTTCAGGTCATGTATTATGTATTTATGCTTTTTTACTTCCAAAGTATTGTCAAGCTATTCTTCAACCCGCGGGGGGACCTGGTGAAAAACCGAAAGAAAATAAGGAAAGTGTACCTTCATATGCGGTTCCAAATGTGCTATCCTTTATGGTATATCCGCTACAGCTTTCTTAAATAGGATACATTTTGTAGATTAGCGTGATAAGGAGATTGTGTCATGAGGTTGATCAATGCAATGCTGTATTTAGAAGACAAAATTATCCTCAGAGGGTTTATCGAAATCCAGAATGACATTATTACCGACGTGGGCGTAATGGACAACAGTGCCCCCGCTGAATCCTCAAATGATTTGTCCGGATATATTATAGCACCCGGATTCATTGATCAGCATGTGCATGGAGCATACTGCACCTGAAACAGACCGGAGTCGTCCCTTCCTGTGGACACTCAGATGCAACCTTCGAGGAGGTGGAAAAGTGTGCAATAGAAGGATTACAGTGCCTTACCCATTTTCATAATGCCATGAGCGGTCACCACCATCGTCATCCCGGAGTGGTTACTGCGGGTTTTTGCTTAGATTCCCTTAGGGTGGAGCTAATCGCTGATGCTATTCACCTTCACCCTGCTGTATTAAAGATGGTGTATCAAATGAAAGGGAAAGATTCGGTTATTTTAATTACGGATGCGCTTTGCGCCAAAGGACTCCCCGATGGAAATTATGAACTTGGGGGACAATCGTTTATAAAAAGGGGTCAGACGTGTCATCTGGACTCAGGGGTATTAGCAGGAAGTGTACTTTCCATGGACACTGCGGTTCGAAACATGGTTAAATTATCCGGCTGTCCCCTTGCCGAAGCTGTTCAAATGGCCTCCCTAAATCCTGCCCGTCTCCTGGGTGTTGATGATCGAAAAGGCAGTATTGCTCTGGGAAAAGATGCTGATCTGGTTGTTCTGGATCAGCAAGGGAATCTCCACATGACCATAGTCAAGGGTAAGGTGTGTTATTTGGTCCAATAGCGATCAGGTTTCGTTTATTATTAATGGAGCAATTTCTATTTGCAACTCAGTTAAAAGCTTCTTCAGGCGAGCTACATGAAAGGGTTTTGTAATCGTATCCCCATGCCAGAAACAATCCAGGATATCTGAGTCTTTTACAATTTCTTCTAACGGAGAGCCTGTTTTATCTTTATCTGAGTGATTAATAACCGCTTGAACAATTTGTTCCATATGATCCTGAGACAACTCAAGCTTCTCTAAGAAATTCTGAACGGGTTCATAGCCATTCTGAGCGTGATCAACTTGCCGTCCAGTGTACCAACGTCCAATATCATGGAGTGAACAAGCCAGCGCCGCAAGTTCTGTATCTACGTTCCGCTTCTGAGCCAACATACGTCCGACCTGTGCACAAGTCGTTGCGTGAACCTTCTCCCAATTGAGCGGATAGTCCCTTTCTATGGGTTTACTCTCTAGATCATCAAGTATTTGATAGATATTGTTAAGGTGCTTGATAAATTTCCAATTCATGATGTCGCTGCTCCTCAAAATGATAATTCTAGAAGGCTGAAACCAATTTAACCTTTGAGTCATATCTGCTACATGCTATTGTTTATACTTTTTTAACCGATCATCAAGTTCATTAATCATGTTATTCGAACTGATCGTCGGTATTAAACAAATAAACCCTACAAAGCTTCACACAGTACCTTATAGAGTTCTGTTAGAAGACGGCTCGTTTCTTTTGTATAAGTTTATGAATTTTGATAATTCGATATTAGGTGAGCTTTGAATAAAATGTGTACATGGTCTCTAACGATTGTATCCTCATCATCGATATAATCAAAAATTTCGCGCAGGATTCTGGTAAGATACTCTGCTAGAATTTCGGAGGACTCGGCTCAACCAAAAACTTCAGACTATCGATTTTTCACTCCTTTATTTGAAGCGCACATCAAATGAAACAAAAAGCCGGCTGTTGCCAGCTTAATCCACGTAATAATCCTCTTATCTGTAGTCATCCAAAAATGTTTCTATCGGAATATCTTCATCTAATGAATCCCAGTGAACTCCCCTTGGGGAAATTCTAAACTGTTCGCGTTGTATTGGTGAAGCCATACTCAGAATTGGAAACCAATCAAGTGGTGTATGAACTATCCGTCCATCTGCTAAGTAAACAGCAATTTTATCTGCATCAATAATAACCTTGGTTATACTGGTAGGCTGTAATGGCCGTACAAAATGATCCTTTAGTCTGCTCTTAAGCATGGAACTCCCTCCATTCCTTTACGAGTAACTCCATGTTCTCAGTAACTATCTGCTCTAATTTATTTAATTCGCGCGTACATGTACTGAAACCATGGCTTTCTGCTAGTTCAACCGGGTCTATCCAAAACTTGGCAGTGTTATTACTCTCTTCCACATGAACATGTGGTTTGCTTTCCTCCCGAGAATAGAAGAAGAACCTATACGGACCAAACCGCAATACAGTTGGACTCATTCGGCACCTCCTCTTCTTATACTAAAGCTACATTTATATTATGGCATATTATACCATTAGGTACCTTCATTTTCAAGAACTCCCTTGACATTCTACAGTCTTTCAAGCTCACGAAAAATACATCCAAAATCTTAAGATGGATGCGACTATGCTCTGGTTCTTCATTGACAAGACTGTCATTACTAGAATTTTCTCCATGGCCACTCAGGCTCATTATATAATCGCAAACGTAAGATTCTCCATATCTCCTTAAATCCCTCTTGAATATTTTCTGCACTATGGCCCAAGGCCCGGAAACAATAAGCCTGCTTACAAATTGCAGTTCCGGCAATCAAAATATTGTAGCGTTCAGCCATATGTTCCAGAAAACCGTTTTCATCTTCCGTGTTACGCTGTACTAATTCAAGCATCACCTTTTCCAGATTTGGATCAATAGCCCAAAATGTGCCCATATGCGTATATCCATGCATTAGGCCCAGCGGGCTATTCCACGTTTTTAAAAATGTAAGGACCTTTGGCGGCTCCAGCATAAACCTGTCACTAAAAATTAATTCACGGTCAAGAAAAATATTGGTCTGCTGATCAAGCAAATTATAGTCAAACAGCTCTTGCCGGGCTACTCGCCCTGGTGCAGTAATTTCCCAAAAAATTGCAGAGGCTTTGCTTGATATTTGGAGATTCGTACGACTAAATAAACATGATTCGGCAAAGGGTATGACCACTTCTGGCATGTATTCCAGTCTCGCCCCTTGCTCAACCAGCAAGGTTGTAAATTGCTTCGAGAGAATTCCTTGCGGGGAGCGAAAAACTTTTGTCGCACCTTGACCGAAAACAACCGCCTGAGAATCATGCTTGACCCGCAGTAAAATACTATGCTGGTCTCCTTGCAGAAGACCAGCAGCTGGATTCATTATATAGAAGAAAACCGCTCCGTTGGCCGTAAAATAGAGCGGGTTTGATGCCCGTAGCGGCATTCTCTGCCGAAGAGAACTGATAATACTCCTACCGTTTTCCTGCTGGATTTCAGCTTGAAGAATACCGTGTTTTAACGGTGCAATCATTTGATATCCTCCATGATAACGTTTTTCCGTATCCACAGTAAGACGTTATCTAAGCCTTCTTCAGTTTTTAGATTGGTAAACAAAAAGGGGCGTTCACCGCGCATTCGCCGTGAATCTTTGGCCATCACTTCCAAGTTGGCCCCAACATGAGGAGCCAGATCCGTTTTGTTTATTATCAAAAGATCTGAACGGGTAATCCCAGGACCACCTTTACGAGGAATTTTTTCCCCTTGGGCCACATCTATAATATAAATCGCTACATCTACTAATTCTGGACTAAAGGTAGCCGCTAAATTATCGCCGCCACTTTCCACAAAAATAATTTGCAGATCCGGGAATCTTTCCTTAAGCGTATCTATCGCTTCCAGGTTCATAGAGGCATCTTCCCTTATGGCTGTATGGGGACATCCTCCCGTTTCGACTCCAAGGATTCGATCCTGTGGCAAAATACCATTACGACAAAGGAATTCAGCATCTTCCTTGGTAAAAATATCATTGGTTATAACAGCCAGACTATACTCTATCACCAGATAGCGTGTTAATTTTTCGACAAGGGCAGTTTTCCCTGAACCAACAGGACCCCCTACCCCGATACGAATCGGCCACACTAAAAAACACCTCCTTCACGAGGCCGTTCAAAAACAAGTATAGCAAGGAACCGGAATAGCCGACGCCGGAGACGTACTTGGACGTACGTTGAGGACGGCGGTTAGTCTGGTGACGCAGCTAGACGCAGTTTTTCAACGGCCTTTTAAGACATAAATATACGGGAATATAATCTCTCGTGAGCCATACCTGCCCAATCAAAGGCTGGTGCACTGCCGCCCCAATCTTTTTCTGTTACAGTTGTTACCCATTTAATACAGGTATCAAGCAGTGGTTGAAGGAGCGCAAGCACCTGCTGTCCACTAGTCTGGCCTAACGGAATAGCCCGTACGCCATTCGCAATAAGTGAAGCAGTGGTCATATGGGCAACTGCAGCGAGTAATAAAGTTAATTCAATCCCTGTGACCGCTCCATAATGTCCCAAAATAATGGCCTGGTGACCAAAGGGAAAATGAACATCCAAAAGGTAATTGGTATCGATTTCAGCTAGTAATTGTCGAAGCCTTCTCCCCATCTTAACACTTCCTTCACGGCTTTCAGACGGTAACTTCATGGCATTTAACCGTTTATCCAGTAAATAAAGGTACTTCATGTCTGATTGTTGTGCGGCTTTCCAAGCGAGTTTTACCGCTAGTAGATCCGTAGGTCGCCAAGTGAAGTAGAGAAAGGTCTGCATAAACTGGGCTAATTCTTGCTTGGTTTTAATGTCACCGCCCTGAATAAACGTCTCAAGTCCGAACGATTGAGTAAAGCCACCCGAAGGAAAGGCTGAGTCTGCTAGCTGCATTAAGCGCAATCCTACCAGAGATGATTGGTGACTCATGGTGCAAAAGCCCCAGCTTCTTTAACCGGGTGTAACCCTAGTTTTGCTAGCTGCTCCTGTAATACCAGATTGTAGGGCGTAATAACAGAATCACTCTTCAGCTCAATAGGAGCATGCATATTACCAATAGCATGTGCAGCCAATCCCATTTCCCTGATATTCCTGATCGGAACAACCAAAACAGCCTCTTCTTTTACCCTTACGACAATGAGATGGTTTTCTTCCCGGTAAAGAATATCTCCAGGATGCAAATGTCCATTTTCCAGTTGTATCCCAATATCTCTGCCCACATCGGTTGTTTTGCGAAGAATCCTTTTCTGAAGTTCATCCCAGGCAAGTAATAGCTGTTCTACGGTTAAAGCCTCTTTTCCGCGCTGATGATCCTTTTCCAAGTCAGAAAGTTTTCCAATCACTTTAGTCACTATCATAGATTTCAAACTCCTATCAACTTTCGTCCAAACTTAAAACAAAAAGTACCGCTGTGCCAGAGGGATGATATCGGCTGGTTCGCAAGTAAGTATTTCTCCATCTGCGGTCACTTGATAGGTTTCAGGATCCACGGAAATATGAGGCGTTGCAAAGTTATGTTTCATGTCAGCCTTACCAATTTGACGACAATTCTTCACCGGAACAAGTTGCTTATCCAGTTTTAGCTCCTTAGCTAACTTTTCCGAATCAGCTGCTTGGGATATAAACGTTACGGAACAAGCGGAAATCCCTTTACCAAACGCAGCAAACATTGGCCGTTGGATAACCGGTTGTGGTGTTGGAATGGAGGCATTGGCATCTCCCATGGCGGCATGCATGATAAACCCACCTTTGATCACCATCGCAGGTTTTACACCGAAAAACTTCGGTTTCCACAGTACAAGATCCGCTAATTTACCTTTTTCAACCGAACCAACCATATGGCTGATTCCATGAGTAATAGCGGGATTAATGGTATATTTACTAACATAACGTTTAATCCGGTTATTATCATTATTTAAACTGTCAGACTCCAAGGAACCACGCTGAATCTTCATCTTATGCGCTGTCTGCCAGGTCCTAATAATAACCTCTCCGACCCGTCCCATCGCTTGAGAATCAGAAGACATCATAGAGATTACACCTAAATCATGGAGAATATCCTCAGCCGCAATCGTTTCTGGGCGGATACGGGAATCAGCAAAAGCGAGATCCTCAGGGACTTGTTTATCAAGATGATGACAAACCATTAACATATCGAGATGCTCTTCCAGTGTATTAACCGTAAATGGCCGGGTAGGATTGGTTGAGGATGGTAATACATTGGGCAAGGAGGCAATTTTAATAATATCCGGCGCGTGACCTCCTCCAGCTCCTTCGGTATGAAAAGTATGGATAGTACGCCCGGCAATCGCAGCAATTGTATCTTCGACAAAGCCAGCTTCATTAAGGGT